>Ga0115104_10260887_pt1 | contig 15256 bp, 24 predicted proteins | sample CN18umnscriptome_2_FD_89649 | JGI IMG/M metagenome (GOLD analysis project Ga0115104, IMG submission 89649) | Marine eukaryotic communities from Pacific Ocean to study complex ecological interactions - CN13ID_70_C50_10m_0.8um Metatranscriptome... | ecosystem: Environmental > Aquatic > Marine >...
ATTAGAAATTTTTAACTTCTACATCGACACCTGCTGAAATATCTAGATTTTTAAGATTTTCTAGAGTAGTATCCGTAGGCTTGTATACATCGATGATTCGTTTATGTGTTCTTATTTCAAAATGATCTCGTGCCTTTTTATTTACATGCGGGGATGTTAGCACACAATATCGACGAAGTTTAGTAGGCAATGGTATAGGACCGACGGCTTCAATACCACTTGCTTTTACAGCATCGACAATTTTAACACAGGCACTATCTAAAATATTAGATTCGTATGCTTTAATGCTTATACGAAGTTTATGGAGTTTTAATGAACTCATTTGATATGCGTAATTTTAATCGATAATTTTCGACACCACTCCAGCGCCTACTGTTCTTCCCCCTTCTCGAATTGCAAATCGCATACCTTGCTCAATCGCAATCGGGTTGATAAGTTCAGCCGTCATCTTAATTCTATCCCCAGGCATTACCATTTCAGCAATACTTCCGTCATCACCAGTAAATTGGATAATCGTACCTGTAACATCGGTTGTTCTAACGTAAAATTGTGGACGATAACCTGTAAAGAAAGGCGTATGACGACCACCTTCATCTTTATTTAGGATGTAAACTTCGGCTTCAAATTTTTTGTGCGGTGTAATACTTCCAGGTAAGGCTAGTACCATCCCCCTTTCGATTTCCGTTTTTTGGATACCACGAATAAGAATACCAACGTTATCACCTGCCATACCTTGATCCAGAGTTTTTTTGGAACATTTCAATTCCAGTAACAGTCGTAGCCTTTGTATCCTTTAAACCAACTAATTCTACGGCGTCTCCAACTGAAACCATTCCCCTTTCGATTCTACCAGTTGCTACTGTACCACGACCTGTAATAGAGAATACATCCTCAATGGCCATTAGGAAAGTTTTCTCTGTGTCACGTTCAGGTGTTGGGATATAAGAGTCTACGGCGTCCATTAATTCGTAAATCAGATCCACCCATTTATCAGCACCTCTTTCTTTTGGTCCACCTTCTACTGCTTGTAATGCTAGTAATGCCGAACCAGAAACAAAAGGAATTTCGTCACCTGGGAAATCATAACTCTCTAAAAGTTCTTGAACTTCTAATTGAACTAACTCTAGTAGTTCTTCATCGTCAACCTGATCGGCTTTATTTAAAAAGACCACAAGATAAGGCACACCAACCTGTTTTGCTAGTAGAATATGCTCTCTTGTTTGAGGCATAGGACCATCGGCTGCGGATACAACTAAGATTCCCCCATCCATTTGTGCGGCACCTGTAATCATGTTTTTTACGTAATCCGCGTGACCTGGACAATCAACGTGAGCATAATGGCGATCAGCAGTTTCATATTCTACGTGTGCTGTATTAATAGTAATACCACGGGCTTTTTCTTCTGGTGCCGAATCAATTTCGTCAAATTTCTTTGTAGCGGATTCATTGTGAATAGCTAACGTTGCAGAAATCGCAGCAGTTAAAGTAGTTTTTCCGTGGTCTACGTGACCAATTGTACCAATGTTGATGTGGGGCTTTAATCTTTCAAACTTTTCGCGTGCCATAGAAAATTAAATTTTATTTAAATCTTGTTTTTATATGTGAATACTTTTGGCGGAAAATACATTAATATTAAGTTTTTTAAAAAGATCTTAATATCTAAAATGCGCAAATGCTTTATTAGCATCCGCCATTTTATGAGTCTGTTCTTTTTTTCTTATGCTGTTACCAGTTTCTTTTGCAGCATCAAGAATTTCGTTTGAAAGTTTTACGGACATACTCTTACCCGCGCGTGCACGAGCAAATTCTGTAATCCATTTTAAAGATACATTTGTTCCTCTATAAGCCCGAATTTCAATAGGAACTTGATAAGTTGACCCTCCAACTCGTCGCGCCTTTACCTCCACACGAGGTGTAACGTTTTTAACGGCTTTTTCTAGAACTAATACGGGATTTTCTTCTGTTTTTGTAGAAATTATTTCTAATGCGTTGTAAACAATTTTTTGAGCAAGTGATTTTTTACCCGATTGTAATATTCTACTTACTAATAGAGTAACTAATCTACTGTTGTAAATCGGATCTGGTTCTGCTAATTTTCTCTGCGCGCTGCTTCTACGTGACATTATTCGTTTTAAAAATATTTTAATTTCTATTAGCTTGCTTTGGGCTTTTTACCTCCATATTTTGATCTACTTTGTTTTCGATCTTTCACCCCAGCTGCGTCTAAAGTTCCTCGAACTACATGATAACGGCAACCCGGCAAATCTTTAACACGCCCACCACGAATTAGCACAACTGAATGTTCCTGAATATTGTGACCAATACCAGGGATATAAGCAGTGACTTCAAATCCAGAAGTTAATCTTACACGTGCAACTTTTCGTAAAGCTGAATTTGGTTTCTTTGGAGTTGTAGTATATACGCGAGTGCAAACACCTCGTCGTTGAGGACACGATTTTAGTGCTGGCGACTTTGTCTTTTTTTTGTTAGCTACTCTTTCAAATCTAACTAATTGCTGTATTGTTGGCATAAAATTTATTGTTCAGTTTGGTTTTCAATACCATATTTACGCATAAAACGTTCTACACGGCCTTCTGTATCAAGAATTTTTTGAGAACCAGTATAAAATGGATGATTCCCAGACCAAATATCTACATTTAATCTTGGTTTTGTTGAACCAACTTTTAAAACTAATTGCCCATCACAGTAAACTTTTGCGTTGGGATACCAATCAGGATGTATTGATGTTTTCGGCATTTTATCGATATTTGTTTTAACGTTTAGAAAATTGAGGAGCTTTTCTTGCTTTCTTCAATCCGTATTTCTTTCTTTCTTTACGACGAGAATCCCGAGTTAAAAATCCTTCTGATTTAAGTGAAGCTCTATTTTCAGGAGACATGTAACATAAAGCTCGCGCTACTCCCAGTTTAATTGCATCGGCTTGGCCTTTTAATCCTCCGCCATGCGTATTTACGTACATATCATACGTGTTTTCTAAACCTAAAGTTGTTAAAGGGACTCTCGAGGCATTAATGTATTGGGAGTTAAATTGTAAATATTTTTCCCCCTGTTTATGGTTTACTACCATTGCACCCGTTCCAGGAACTAATATAACTTTAGCTACGGAAGTTTTTCTACGCCCTATACCAAAGTAAGCTGACTTCGTTTCTGAAGTTGATAAAGACATAATTTAATTTGAATTTATTAAGGTCGTTTTTTATTTTTAATGAAGTTCAAAGATTTTTTTATTATATAACATCCAGTAATGCGGAATATTAAATTAAATCTTGTCTTTTAACGGTCGTTTATTTGATTTTTGTAGATTTCTATATCTTATTTTTTAAGATCGAGATCAAATCGAGCTTTTAAATTTTCAGCAACTTCATCCGCCGATTTTTGACCAAAATTTTTAAATTCTAAAAGATCGTCGGTTGAATATTGTAATAAATCTGACAATGTATGTACATTCGCTCGTTTTAAACAGTTGTAAGCCCTCACAGACAACTCTAATTCTTCGATAAAGATAGTTTCTAGATGCTCAGATTTTTCCTCTTGAACTGATATTTCAATATTTGGAGAGGATGTCGAAAATGTATTAGTTACTTTTAAAAGTCCAAAAGTATTTTCTAATATTTCCGCTGATAATGTTAGTGCATCATCTGGTTTAATACTTCCATTAGTCCAAATTTCCAAAACTAAACTCTCTAACTCAAAAGATGAACTGCTTCGTGATGTTTCAACAAAAAAATTAACTTTTGTTACTGGCATAAAAACAGCATCAACAGCTAAAAAACGCTCTGGTATTGAATAATCTACTTTTCGACTTGTAAAATAGTCTTGGCCCTTAGCAATTAGAAATTCCATTTCTAAATGACCATTATCAGTCAAGCTAGTTATATATTGTCGAGAATCTACTAACGTAACATTATTTGGTAATTCAATATTACCAGCCACTACAATACCAGCTTCTTTAACTTTAAGTCTCGCTAGAATTGGCTCTGTAATATTCCCCTTTAATATAATTTGTTTTAAGTTAAGCAATATGTCTACAACATCTTCTTTAACATTAGGAATAGTTGAAAATTCGTGATCAATTCCCGTAATACGAACGCCAGTAATTGCGAGACCTTGTAAATTTGATAATAAAACCCGTCTTAATGCGTTTCCTATTGTCGTACTTTGTCCCTTTAAAAATGGCCCAATTGAATACTTAGAATACAATTCCGTCGGTTTACTTGTTGTAGATTTTAAGCATTGTACTTTAAACATTAATAAGATAAAATTTCCAGAAATTTTGCTCGTTTAAATAGTTTCTTATAATTCAATAATATATAAATAATGGGCTTAAACACGTCGTTTTTTTGGCGGACGACAACCATTATGCGGAACTGGTGTAATATCTTTAATCACTAAGACTTGTAATCCACATCCTTGTAGTGCTCGAATTGCCGTTTCTCGACCACTCCCAGGACCACTAACAACAACTTCAGCTTGGCGCATGCCTTGCTCGTAAGCTATGGTAGCCACTTTCTCTGCAGCCGATTGTGCAGCAAATGGAGTGCCTTTTTTTGCACCTTTAAAACCACTGCCACCTGCGGAAGCCCAAAATAAAGTGTTACCTTGCTGATCAGTTATATTTACAATAGTATTGTTAAAGGTTGATTTAATGTGTACGACACCTGTAGTTATTGTCTTTTTAGATTTTTTCCCAGAGAATCGCTTCAATTGTTTGACCATATTAAGCTAAAAAATTTTTATTTTTTCTTTGCAACTGGAATTTTCACTTTTCCTTTTCTTGTTCTTGCATTTGTACGTGTTCTTTGACCTCGTACAGGGAGTCCTACCCTATGACGTCTGCCTTTTGCTGATCCAATTTCCGTTAATCTCTTTATGTTTAGAGAATAAACACGTCTTAAATCACCCTCAGTTTGATAGTTTTCATCGATGATTGCTCGTATACGAGTAATTTCTTCATCAGTCAGATCACTACATCTTGTACTTGGGGAAACATTAGCTGCTTTTACAATTTGAGTTGCGCTCGTATTGCCGATTCCAAAAACATATGTTAACCCAATTTCAATACGTTTATTACGCGGAAGATCTACTCCTGAAATACGTGCCATTAATTTTTGGTATTTCTAACTAATTTATTTACGTTTCATTTTTGCTCGACCTTGTCGAACTTTAAGTCTCGGATCCGATTTGCAAATAAGATACAATCGTCCTCGACGTTTTACAACTTGACAATCCTTTGATCGATTTTTTAGATTGCCTATTGAACTTACTACTTTCATAGGCTTCAATTAAAATTTATTAAAATCTTCAACGCGAGTTTTTTTAAACCCCAAAGAAGTGGAAAAAACTTTATTTTAACTCAACTTCTAACAATTTATGCTAACTTAATTAAAAGAAAAAGTCTACGTTTTTTTAAAACTTTCGTAGTTCTGGGATACTAAATATCCCTTTACCTGAGAAGTTACATCTGTAATTACTCCAATCAAAATTATAAGAGATGTTAAATTCTTAAAAATAGTAAATTTGAATAAATTGCCTAATATGATTGGGAAGAACGCTAGAAACGCTAAAAAGATCCCCCCCATAAAAGCTAAACGACTTATAACTTGTTCCAGATAACGGGTTGTTTCTTTACCTTGTTTAACACCCGGCACGTTATATGCCATTTTTGTTAAATTATCGGAGAGATCTTTAGGCTTTAATACAAGTAGAGCATAAAAAGTACTGAAGAAAACAATTAGAAATAGATTCAAAGTAAACGAAGACAAAGTTAAAACATTCGTTAATTGTCCAACTTCAGAACTCAAAGCTTTCGTCAAGATTAACTGAATAGGGTAAAATAGAAATGTCGCAATTGTCGTACTAAAAACAAGTGGCATGATTCCACCTTGATTTAGTTTTATTGGAATATAACTATTTTTTAATTTAGAGCTCGTAGACGATTGTTCCAAATAATTGAAATTTAACTGTCGAGCAGAAACTATGTTAACTCGTTTATATGAATCTTGTACTAAAATAATGATTGCTACAACTAAAAGATATACGCTGTAAGCTATAAAAAGTGAAGAAAGATTCCCTAAAAAAGACGAATTTTTAAAATTAGCCGTTAATTCACCAATACTAGCAGGAAGACCTCCAATAATATTAATAAATATTATCATTGAGGAACCGTTTCCAAGATTCTCTTTAGTTATAAGTTCTGCGAACCACATGGAAAGCATTGAACCTGTAGTTAAAGAAAAAATAATTTTTAACGCTAATAAAAGATTCCAGTTGAAAATTACGGGTTTTACTAAAATAAAGGCTACACCAATACTTAGTATTATTGCCCACCCTAAGGTCAAATATCTTGTATAACGACTAATTTGTTGGCGCCCTAATTCGCCTTCTTCTTTTTGCAAGCGTTCAAGCGATGGAATAATTGGTGTCAAAAGTTGGATTACGATTGACGAATTAATGTAAGGTAGAATTCCTAATGACCCAATAGCTAGAAAGGAGCTTCCCGTTAAACTTTTTGCGAGTCCGAATAATGGATTTGATACTTGATTTTGAGAGAAAATATCTAAATCCACATTTGGAACAGGAATATAAAGTCCTAATCTTATGAGGATTAGAAAACCAAAAATTTTAAGAATTTTCTTCTGTAATAGATTTATTGTTTCAGATACTTCCATTAATAGACGGAATATATTTTAAACGTTATAAGATCTTAATGTGCTAAGACCATCAATTGTTGCTCGCGCGTTATTTAATAGATTATTTGAACCTAATTGTTTTGATAAAATATTTTTAATACCCGCGAGTTCCAAAACAGTACGGATTGAACTTCCAGCAATTACACCGGAACCCGGTGCTGAAGGGCGCAATACAAGTTTAGCCGCACCGAATCTTCCACTCGTAGGATGCGGTATTGAATTTGAACTTGTTAAAGGAACAGTTATTACGTGTTTTTTACCATCTGTTACGCCCTTTCGTACAGCAGTAATAACATCGCCTGCTTTCCCAACACCTACACCTACTTTGCCTTGTTCGTTCCCAACTACAATAATAGCTCGGAAACTCATCTTTTTCCCCCCTTTCACAACCTTTGTAACTCGTTCAATAGCTACAACGCGTTCTAACCATTCGGATTTGGACTTAAATGTTTTTTTAGGACCCATGCTAAAAAATAAAAAATAAATATTTTAGTGAAACGATTATTTACCTGTTTTCCCTGCTTTACGTCTTATAATCTCACCTTCGTAAGCAATACCCTTCCCTTTATAAGGCTCCGGCGGACGTACAGAACGTATCTTCGCTGCGAATTCTCCAACAAGATCTTTTTGCATGCCAGAAACTACAACACTAGTTGGATTTTCAACCTTTATAGATAATTCACTTGGTGTAATCATTTTTACTGGATGACTATATCCCATATTTAATACAAGATCCTTACCATCAAGTTGGGCTCGATAACCTACTCCAGTAATCTGCAACCTTTTTTCAAAACCAACAGAAACTCCAGTAACCATATTCGCTACTAGTGTCCTTGAAAGCCCATAAAGGGCTTGAGATAGTTTTGTATCTTGAGTTTTTTCTATAAGTAATTTTTGATTTCCTTCGTCTAAAGTGCAACAAACTAAAGAAGGTAAAATTCTAGAAAGACTACCTTTAGGACCATCAACTAAAACTTTTTGACCATCTAGTTTTACTTTAACTTTTTCTGGTATAGTTATAAATTGTTTACCGATACGAGACATATTTTAGTTGAAATTTACCAAATATAACATAGAAGTTCACCACCAACGCCCTCTTTCCGGGCTTGCTGGTCTGTCATTAAACCACGAGAAGTTGAAACAATTGCTGTTCCAAACCCTCCTAAAATTCGTGGCATTTTTTTAGCGCCACTATAAACTCTAAGTCCAGGCTTACTTATTCGTTGAATTTTAGCAATTCCTGGCTTGCGCTCTTTACCCACATATTTAAGTGATAAAAGAAGTGAGCTTTTTAAACCATTTTTCAATTCTTCAAAGGAATCAATTAGACCCTCAGCAAATAAAACTTGTGCAATATTTCGAGTTACTTTTGTGGAAGGTATTTGTACAATTTGATGTTTTGCTAAATTCGCGTTACGAATTCTAGTTAACATATCAGCTATAGTATCAGTAGTCATTTAAATTGTTTGCAATAATTAAAATAAAAACTACGCTGCGGTGAATGGCATTCCAAACGATTTCAGTAAAGCACGGGCTTCTTCGTCTGTTTTTGCAGTAGTCACAATAGAAATATCTAAACCTCGAATCTGAGTTACATCATCGTAAGATATCTCTGGAAAAATTAATTGTTCTTTTAACCCTAGGTTGTAATTTCCTCGGCCATCAAAACCATTGGGATTAATACCTCTAAAATCTCTTATTCGAGGTAAAACAATATGAATTAATTTCGTTAGAAATGTATACATTTGCTCCTTTCTTAAGGTAACCGAAGTTCCAATTGCCATCCCATCACGAATTTTAAATCCTGCGACCGATTTCGTGGCTTTATTAATTGTTGTTTTTTGACCAACAATAAAACTAAGTTCTTGTGAACTAGAATCTAATTCTTTAGAATTTTTTACGGCTTCGCTTACACCTCGATTAACTGATATCTTCACAAGCTTAGGTACTTGTTCAATGTTTTTATAACCGAATTCTTCTATTAAAGAAGGAACAATTTTTTGCTTATATAAGCTTTTTAAGTCTAATTTCATAGTTAATAAAAATTACTTCGATAAAGGGTTTTAATTTTCACTAGAGTACTTCGGGAGCTAATGAAACAATTTTAGTAAAACCCTTTTCTTTTAATTCTCTAGCAATTGGACCAAATACTCGAGTACCGCGAGGATTGTTTTCTTTATTTATAATTACTGAAGCATTATCATCAAAGCGTAATCGAGAACCGTCCTTACGACGAATAGATTGTTTAGTTCGAACGATAACTGCCCGAACAACATCTGAACGCTTTACTGTAAGGTTTGGTGTAGCATCTTTAACAACGCCTATTATGACGTCACCAACATGACCATATCTTCGATTACTGCCAAGAACTCGAATGCACATTAAATTTTTAGCCCCACTGTTATCTGCTACTCTTAGGCAAGTTTGCGGTTGTATCATTTTTTATGTTGCTGATTTTCTTAAAACATTAATTAAGACCCAGTTTTTAGTCTTACTAATAGGTTTAGTCTCTCGAATACGTACTTGATCCCCTATCGACGAATTAAACGTCGAATCTTGAACTACATAACGTTTAGTTTTAGTAATAACTTTTTTGTATCTTTTATGAATAATGCGATCATTGACAGCAACGATACACGTATCTTTCATTTTGTCACTCACGACAACCCCTATTTTTTCTTTTACGGCCATTAATTTCAAATTTAGAAAAATTAATACAGTTAACGTTTTTGAAACGATGTCTTTACAATCTAGAAATTAAACTTTTTCTAAGATCTTGGTTTTAATAGGAAGCTTATAAGAAGCTAATTTTAAAACTTTGTAGGCCATCTCTTTATTTAAGCCGTTGATTTCAAAAAGTACTGCACCTGGTTTTACGACAGCAACCCAGTATGCAACTGTACCTTTTCCGGAACCCATTCTGGATTCGGCTGCTCTTTCAGTAATAGGTCTATCAGGAAAAATTCGAATCCATATCTTTCCTGTTCGACGAACATATCTTGTAATACTACGTCGTGTTGCTTCTATCTGTCTGGAAGTTAACCAAACAGGTTCCAAAGCTTGAATACCATAGTCACCAAAAACAATAGTGTTTGCTTTTGAAACCCCTTTTAATCTTCCGCGATGTTGTCTACGAAACTTTGTTCTTTTCGGAAGTAACATAAATTTTTAAATAATTTCTTTATAAAAATCCAAACTTTAATACCTAATACACCATATATAGTATTTGCTCTGTGAGTAGCATAACTAATATCTGCCCTTAAAGTCTGGAGTGGAACTCTTCCCTCACGAGCCCATTCTGCACGAGCAATTTCTGCACCGTTCAATCTCCCCGCAACTTGAATTTTAAAACCCTTAACACCACTCTTTTGTAACATTTGAGTTGTTTGGCGAATTGCCTTTCTAAAAGCAACCCGTTTTTCAAGCTGATCGGCTATTGACCTTGCTACTAACGAGCTTTCATTTTCACTTTTTGCAACTTGTAAAACTTTTACGCGAATCTGCTTTGAGTCATTGACTAACGTTTTTAAATTGTCTTTTAGTTCAACAATTAGATTCGTTTCATCATTATCCGCAGCAATAGCTTTTGGTCTTGCTGCATGTATTATTAGTTCAAGTTGGTTTACTTTTCTTTGAATTTCAAGTTTAGCAATTCCAGCCTTGCTAGCAATAGAATCAAACTTTTTTTCAAAAAATTTTCTTATTTTGTAATCTTCTTTTAGAACTTCACTATAAGCACCATAATTGGCAAACCAAATAGCATTGTGTGATTTATTTACACCAGTTCGAAAACCGGTTGGATGCGTTTTTTGTCCCACGAACTAGATACCTGTAAAATTTTTAGTTTTTATAATTATTCCATAACGATAGTTATGTGTGATGTCGCTTTTAAAATTCTATAAGCCCTACCTTGAGCTCTTGGACGAAATCTTTTCATAGTTGGCCCTTGGTCTGCAAAAGCTGACTTAATTACCAAGTTTTTTTCGTCCAAACCAAAGTTATTTCTCGCGTTTGCTGTTGCAGAACGCAAAACTTTTATAATTGGAGCACAAGATGTGTAAGGCATAAACTCTAAAAGTAACAACGCTTCGGAATATTTCTTTCCTTGTATTTCTCGAAGAACACGACGAATTTTACTAGGTGACATTCTAACGTATTTAGAGACAGCTCGTATTTCGTTTTTTTGCATAGCTTATTACTATCGTTTTCCTTTCTTATCTTTTTTTACATGCGAACGGAATGTTCGACTAGGTGCAAACTCGCCTAGTTTGTGACCAATCATCTGATCACTTACAAATACAGGCAAATGCTGCTGTCCATTATAAACAGCAAATGTGTGCCCAATCATGTTAGGTAAGATTGTTGTCGAACGTGACCAAGTTTTAATGATATCTTTCTTCCCACTGGAATTCATTTGTTCAACTTTCTCAAAAACATAAGAAGCGACAAATGGTCCCTTTTTTAAAGAACGGGGCATTTTTAAATAATCTAAAATTTATAAACTGTTTTTAATATACCGTTAACGTCGCGAACGTAATATATATTTACCACTTGCTTTGGTCTGCTTACGTGTTTTAATACCTAATGCAGGTTTACCCCAAGGAGTCACAGGTCTAGCCCGTCCGATAGGAGATCGACCTTCTCCACCCCCATGTGGGTGATCAATTGGGTTTTTCACGACACCACGTACTTTAGGTTTTTTCCCAAGCCATCTACTTCGACCCGCTTTTCCTAATGTAATGTTAATACTATCTACATTACCAACTTGGCCTAAAGTCGCGTAACACTTTTTGTTTACTAATCGAACTTCATTAGAAGGTAACTTTAGAGTAACAAAATTACCCTCCTTTGCAATTAGTTGTGCGTAAGTACCAGCAGCACGTGCTATTTGACCACCTTTACCAAGTGTTAATTCCACATTGTGTATGATACTTCCTAAAGGTATAAGTTCTAAAGGCATAGCATTACCAACCTCAATTGGCACATCGTTCCCTGAATAGATATTCATCCCAACCTTTAAAGAGCGGGGACAAATAATGTATTTTTTAGAACCATCTTTATAATGTAGTAAAGCTATCCTCGCATTTCGATTCGGATCGTATTCAATAGTAGCTACTTGCGCTTCTACTGTAGTTTTTCTCTGAAAATCTATAATACGATATTTTCTTTTATGTCCACCACCGCGGCCTTTAACTGTAATAACACCGCGATTATTACGACCACCACAAGCTTTTTTACCAAAAGTTAAAGCTCTTTCGGGTTTTACGTTCGATAAATCATCGAAATATGAAACAGATTTAGAACGCGTCCCTGGACTATAAGCTCTGTAAAGACGAATTGCCATATAATTTTAATTATTTAAGAACGTCTAATTTTTGATAGCCGTTATTTTATTCTTCTTCGAATAAATTAATAGAGTCTTCTGCTGCTAGTTTAACTATTGCTCTTTTATAACGAGCTTTTCTTCCTATAAATTTACCTACTCTACGCTTCTTTATAGGTAACAAAGAAGTATTTACGGAAATGACTTTCACATCAAACAATTCCTCCACAGCTGATTTTACCGCAGATTTATCTGCTTTTGAATCAACTGCGAAACTATATTGATTTTGTTCAATCAACCGTATTGTTTTTTCAGTAAGAATCGGATATTTTACAATATCCAATGTGTTTATTTGAGTAGATTGAATGTAAGCCATAAAAAAAATGTTACACTAATATTTTTGCGGTTGGATTTTTAACACGGTATTTTTCTTCCCAGGCACAGAACCTTTTAGAACAAGAATGTTATCTTCAGAATTTACGTATAAAACTTCCGTATTTTTAAGAGTTACCGTTCCATTACCAAGTTGACCAGCCATTTTTTTGCCCGGGTACACACGCCCCGGTGTACTACCAGCCCCAACACTTCCTGGCAGTCTATGGTTTTTAGAACCGTGTGTCATTGGTCCCCTACTGAAATTATTTCGTTTTTGGTTACCCGCAAACCCTTTACCAATACTTTTTCCTGTTACTCGAACTTTTTGTCCAACAGAAAATGTATCAACTTTAATAGTTTGACCCAATTTAAACTCTTCTGGTTTTAATACACGAAATTCACCAAAAGATTTAAATCCTAGATCACCTGCTTTTTTAAGGTGACCCTTTGTAGGCTTATTTATTTTTTCTAATTTTTCTTCGCCGTAAGCAACTTGAACTGCGTTGTAGCCATCTGTAGTGACAGTTTTAATTTGACTTACTTGGCATAATCCAGTTTTTAATATAGTTACTGGAAGAATTGTACCTGATGCATCAAATATTTGGGTCATACCGACCTTTTTCGCAAATAGACCTGCTTGCATATGGATAATTTTTAATTACTAGAATAAATTCGATAAGTAATGCAATTTTAAAAAAATTGTGTTTATATGCCTATTATTGGAATAATCATATATGTAGTCTTTAGTATAATTGAAACCATATTCTTTTGTCTATGTATCAAAGATAGGCACCATATATCCCATATTCTACGGTAAATACACCTTTAAATTTTTTCCCAAAACACGGATAATATTAACATATTAATATCGATATATTGAGTAAGGTAACAAAAATTTAGAAAGAAAAAATAAATGGTTAAAGTTATTGGTATTGATCTTGGGACAACGAATTCCGTGGTCGCCGTTATGGAAGGTGGAAAACCTGAAGTTATTACAAACGCTGAAGGTGAAAGAACAACTCCTTCGGTAGTTGCTTATACAAAGAAGGGGGATTTACTTGTTGGGCAAATTGCAAAACGTCAAGCTGTAATTAACCCGGAAAATACTTTCTATTCAGTTAAACGTTTTATTGGTAGAAAAACAAGTGAAGTAAATGAAGAACTTCGCCAAGTTTCTTATAAAGTCTTACAAACGGAAGACATTATTAAACTCGAATGCCCTGCACTAAACAAACAATTTGCTGCGGAAGAAATATCTTCACAAGTTTTGCGTAAATTAGCCGATGATGCATCAAAATATTTAGGAGAAACAGTAAAACAAGCCGTAATTACAGTACCTGCGTATTTTAATGATTCTCAGAGACAGGCTACCAAAGACGCAGGTAAAATTGCAGGTTTAGAAGTTTTAAGAATTATTAACGAACCAACTGCTGCTTCATTATCTTACGGTTTAGATAAAAAAGATAACGAAACAATTTTAGTTTTTGATCTTGGTGGTGGTACATTTGATGTTTCGGTATTAGAGGTTGGGGATGGTGTTTTCGAAGTTTTATCTACTTCGGGCGATACACAACTTGGTGGTGATGATTTCGATGAGAAAATTGTCCAATGGCTAATAAAAGCGTTTAAAGATCAAGAAGGAATTGATTTAACTCAAGATAGCCAAGCACTTCAACGTCTTACAGAAGCAGCTGAAAAAGCAAAAATAGAGCTTTCTACGTTAACACAAAGTTCCATAAATTTACCTTTCATTTCAGTAACACCGGAAGGACCTAAGCATTTAGAAAAGGATCTGACACGAGCAAAATTTGAAGAGCTTTGTTCAGATTTAATTCAAAGATGTAAAACTCCGATTGAAATGGCATTAAAAGATGCCGAATTAAATCCTGCGGCGATTGATCAGAATGTATTAGTTGGTGGATCTACTAGAATACCGGCTGTACAAGAGCTCGTGGAAAAACTATTAGGAAAAACCCCAAACCAATCCGTAAATCCAGATGAAGTAGTTGCTGTTGGTGCTGCAGTTCAAGCTGGGGTACTTGGTGGTGAAGTTAAAGATATTTTATTACTAGATGTTACACCACTTTCTTTAGGAGTGGAGACTTTAGGCGGCATAACAACAAAAATTACACCTCGAAACACAATTATTCCAACTAAAAAATCGGAAACATTTTCTACAGCGGTAGATAATCAGCCGAATGTTGAAATCCATGTTCTTCAAGGTGAAAGAGAACTGGCCAAAGATAATAAAAGTCTGGGAACATTTCGATTAGATGGTATTGCACCCGCAGCAAGAGGAGTTCCACAAATTGAAGTAACTTTCGATATCGATGCGAATGGTATTCTATCTGTAACAGCAAAGGATAAAGCAACGAACAAACAACAGTCTATTACAATCAGTGGAGCTTCTACATTACCTAAAGACGAAGTAGAACGCATGGTTAAGGATGCAGAGTCTAATGCCGCGGCGGATAAAGAAAAATCTGAACAAATCGAAACAAAAAATCAATCAGAAGCTTTATGCTACCAAACAAGAAAACAACTAGAACAATTAGAATCTACAATTAGTGCCGATGAAAAATCGAAGATTGAAAGTTTAGTGTCAGAACTAGAAGACGTTACTAAGAAAGAAGATTATACTGCCATGAAGGACATGATGGAAAGTCTTAAAAAAGCAGTCATGGAAGTTGGTGAAAAGGCTTACAAAGAAGCAGGAGCAAATAATCCCGGGGTAGATGACGTAATAGAAACTGATTTTTCATCTGAGAAATAACATTTGCTTTTAAAATTCTTTGTCACGAGCTAACATAACGTAATAATCTTTTTATATTTTTGAAGAATAATCTAC
>Ga0115104_10199683_pt1 | contig 15230 bp, 11 predicted proteins | sample CN18umnscriptome_2_FD_89649 | JGI IMG/M metagenome (GOLD analysis project Ga0115104, IMG submission 89649) | Marine eukaryotic communities from Pacific Ocean to study complex ecological interactions - CN13ID_70_C50_10m_0.8um Metatranscriptome... | ecosystem: Environmental > Aquatic > Marine >...
CTAAATCTTAGGTTTAAGATATTTATACAAATAATTTTCTAAACTATTTCACTAAAAATAGGGTGATGAAAATTGTTAAACAGTCTATTGTTTTACTTATTATTATCACATTTGTTATAGAGATAAGCCCAACCCATTTCAATATAACGCGGGTAACGATGAATTGTAAATCGTCTGTTGTCTACAAAAAATATTTATAGTCTAGTAAACTCAGTTAACTTAATACGCTTCTTAGAAAACTAAAACGTTTTGCTATGTATTACAAAAAAAGGTTCTCCTTGGTATAAAGTAGTTAAGCTATTAAGTTTCGTCATGAACCTTTTTTAGAGACCAATCTAGATTTAACGATGAACACGTTGATGAATTAATACCTATTAATCTTTTTCTAATCAACTTATGTGTTTGTGTAAAATTTAGATTAGGTAATAAGTTTTCTATCTACTTTATTTGTATATCTTTTACTTTATTTTATAAAAAAAAACTATGAATCCACTAATTTGTGCAGCATCAGTAGTTGGTGCAGGTTTAGCTATTGGTCTTGGAGCTATTGGACCTGGTATTGGACAGGGTACAGCGGCTGGTCAGGCTGTAGAAGGTATTGCTCGTCAACCTGAAGCGGAAGGAAAAATTCGTGGTACTTTACTTCTTTCTTTGGCGTTTATGGAAGCACTAACGATTTACGGTCTAGTTGTTGCCCTAGCTCTTCTTTTTGCAAACCCTTTTATCGGCTAATTATTTTGTTCTAGGGTTATGTTTTTTGAAGAAGTTCAAATTTTTATTAATTTTTTTAAGCATAGATATTATAACTTTATGATATCTATTTTTTTGTCCTGTTTTTTGGATAAAAATTTAACATATTAATTTACTTTTACACTAATTATAATTTCATTCATAATCAGGTTTAGGTTTTCATTGAAAGAATACGTAATTAAAACTCAATATGCAGCTTTCCCTAGTTCAAAGAAATAAAAGTCGTAACGGATTTGTAGTTTAATTAACTTATTGTCGTTGTTTCTAAAACTACGGTCGAATTCTGATCTTGGTCCTAAAATAAATAAAGTTAATTAAAACTTAACTAAATTTATAATCTATGATATTCTTAATATACCATAGTTTTATAACAGAGCCAAGTTCAGGTTTTCTTCACTCTGTTTAAAAGATTGATTTTTGCTAAACAATAGAACTGTATAAGCGATGGGTATGCTGTAAATTAATAATTCCTTTGTTATAAAATAATCACCCGCCACTTTTATTTTATAAGGCAGTCTTATATTTAAGCAATTAATTAACCAAGATTCAGCTCCATAGTTAAATAAAAAATAAACAATATTAGATTAGGTTTTAGATTAAACAAAAAAGGTAGAATACCATGAATAATTTTTTCACACCATGGACTTCTGTATTTCCTCAGTTTCTAGGTGAAGGTTTTGGGATTAACACAAATCTTTATGAAACCAATGTTTTAAATTTAGCAGTTGTTCTTTTTGTGGTCATTAACTTCGGTGGATCTGTCATTACGGATATCTTAAGCCTTCGACGGACAGAAATATTAAATGCTTTATCTACAGCTGAAGCAAAAGCACAAGAAGCAAAAGAACAAATACAAAAAGAAGAAACTGAGCTAAAATCGATTGAAGAAAAAGCACAAACTCTTTTAAATAATGCAAAAAAAAACGCGGAACGTGGTCGCACTTTGTTGTTAGAACAACATAAAAAAGACTTATCAGATACTTACGATGCGTTTATTCTCCGAAAATTTGTTGAACAGAGGGAGGTTACAGATGGCTTACGAGCCATAGCACAGAACTTTGCTTGCCTTCGTGCTACAACACGTTTGGAAAAAAGTATGGCTCAAAAAGACCATTTATTAATTATGGACAAAGGCCTTGACTTATTTTCGAAAAATTTGTAATTCTTCAAATTGACAATGTTAATTAAACATAGTTTTATAAAAGCTAATTAATCCTTACCTAGAGTTTAATAAATAAGATCATTATTAAATTTCTATAGTAGTGTAGAAGTAGTGCTATGTTAGAGATAGAGGACCATTTAAAATTACAATATAAAGCACATATTTCAAGATATATAATATATGGTTAAAATTAAACCTGATGAAATTGCAACGATGATTCGTGACCAAATTCAAACCTTTTCTACAGCATCACAGTCTCAAAGTATTGGCACTGTTCTTCAAATTGGAGATGGCATTGCTCGTATTCATGGACTTACAGATGTAATGGCTGGTGAGCTACTTGACTTTGCAGATGGTACCGTTGGTATTGCATTAAATCTTGAGGCAGATAATGTTGGTGCTGTTTTAATTGATGAAGGTCGAGCTATTCAAGAAGGTTCTTCTGTAAGTGCTACGGGTAAAATTGCTCAGGTTCCTGTTGGTGAAGCGTTTTTAGGTCGCGTTGTTGACGCTTTAGCTCGACCAATTGATGGTAAAGGGGATATACGAGAAGACGATACTCGACTTATTGAATCACCAGCTCCTGGTATTATTTCTCGTCGTTCAGTATATGAACCATTACAAACAGGACTAATTGCAGTTGATACTATGATTCCAATTGGTCGTGGACAACGAGAACTAATTATTGGCGACAGGCAAACTGGTAAAACAGCGGTGGCAACAGATACAATCCTAAATCAAAAAGGTGAAGGTGTTATTTGTGTTTATGTGGCTATTGGCCAAAAAGCTTCTACAGTTGCACAAATTGTGACGACATTAGAAGAACGAGGCGCAATGGAGTATTCTATTATTGTTGCAGTAAATGCAGATCAGTCAGCAACGCTTCAGTATTTAGCACCTTATACAGGAGCTTCTCTGGCAGAATATTTTATGTATACAGGTCGACATACACTTGTAATTTATGACGATTTATCAAAACAAGCACAGGCTTACAGACAAATGTCTCTTTTACTTCGACGCCCCCCTGGTCGGGAAGCTTTTCCAGGAGATATTTTTTTCTGTCATTCGCGTTTACTAGAAAGAGCAGCAAAATTGAGCTCAGATTTAGGTGAGGGAAGTATGACAGCCCTTCCTATTGTTGAAACACAAGGTGGTGACGTTTCTGCGTATATTCCAACGAATGTTATTTCTATTACTGATGGTCAAATATTTCTATCTGCAGACTTGTTTAATTCTGGGATTAGACCAGCAATTAACGTTGGTATTTCTGTATCTCGAGTTGGTTCGGCCGCTCAGACAAAAGCAGTAAAAGCTGTAGCAGGGTCACTAAAGCTTGAACTAGCACAATTTGCGGAACTAGAATCTTTTTCACAATTTGCTTCAGATTTAGATGAAGCAACACAAAACCAATTAGCTCGAGGTAGTCGATTGCGTGAACTATTGAAGCAGCCCCAATCCGCACCTCTTTCTGTGTCTGAGATGGTTGCAACGGTTTATACAGGTATTAATGGTTATCTTGATACTCTTCCAGTTGATGATGTTCGGCCATATCTTGCAGGATTAAGAGAGTACATTGCTGCTCAAAAAGGCGAATTTACAACTATAATTAAAGATACGAAGAAGTTTGACGAAAAAGCTGAGGGCCTTTTGAAAGAGGCATTATCAGAATATAAGTTATAAAGTTATCTCATAACTAACCGTGTCTATCTGTGAAGATTATGCATAAATAACTTTTAATATCTCGATCTTGATTCTCACTAAAAAATAATATCTATACCATATCTCAAACCTCAATATCATTGAGTTTTGCTTTTTTAAAAACGATCGACCTAAATGGATTTCGAAACTAAGCTTTATTTTTATTGCCTAAATAAAGCTTGACTCAATTGAGTCTTAAGGTTTCAGGGCACCTTCTTCAATACTTCATGGGTATTCACAGTATGCTCAGATCCCAGAGTAGAAATAGTAGGCGACGCTATAGATTGGACCTTTATGTTTTGGGCCGGTTGGACGTGTAAATGTCTTTTTTTATTCGCAAATCAAGTACCTGAAAGTAGCACTTCCGGGGAAACCATAATTGAAATGTATCAGGACCCCAGCGATATTTACCGGTTTACTTCTAACCCGAAAACAAGAATTTTTTTGCAAGGACTTTTCATAAAAACTCATTAAATATTGGTTTAGAATTGTGTTTGTTATGTCTGATCATCCTTTTTTGAATTTACAAAGTTATGCAATGGGCTTTCAATCCTTGTCGTCGTTTTTATTTGCAACAGATTCGACGCTGTCAAAATTAATTAAATAGAACTCTTTCGTGTCAACTTTAACAAAAGTCTATTGGGATGAAAAATATACAAGATTAATATTATCTTATGGTTGTCGAAAAACCTTTTGAATTGGAGTTGATGTATTAATTACAGTTATAGATTCAAAACGCAATATATGTACCAATTCAAATTCATTAAATAACAGAAATGTCTCATATGACCAATAAAGATGTCTTCAGAGGACCAATTAAAGGTATGTCGAATAGGTAGTAAGATATCAACTGGGCTACGGTTGAGCTATCTGTTCGTAAAACTCAGTACAATATTCATGATGCAATCAAAAATAATAATTGGTATAAATTCCATAAATTACAGACCTCTTTGAGAAAATTAAAGAATGCTAAACTCCTTGCTATAAGTGGAGTAACACCTCAATAGCCTTATAGTTTTAATAGGATAGGTCGACTTAATCAAATATAAAAAAATTAATCGTTGCATATTATAAAATCAGGTACTCAATAAAATAGTAATTTGTGATATTAACTTTTATTTGGGTTTAGGGTTTAATAACATTGTTTTACTGTATAATATGGTTAGGTAAAAACCTTGTAATCTTAGAAAATCAACCTAGTATTTTATTATGTAGGTTTTTACTGCATGTTTTTAAAAAATGTTCGCAAATAAACGCTTATATCCTTAACAAAAACTATATGGTAGCTCCACATTGTAATCATATGTAAAGGATATTATTGTACCTTAAAAAAGCTGAATCTATAACCCTGTGTTTATAACCAAAATTAGGATTATGGCTTAAGATACACCCCGTTTAGTCTATCGTAATACTCCAAGTTTTGAAAAGTCTATTGGTGAGACTGTTTAATATCGACAGATGTCCAAATCTTGATTTTGAAAAAACTAGACCTTTATAGAACACAAAGCTTCTCACGCTCTAGACCTCCGCCGTTGTTAATTTTAAGTTTTAATTTAATTAAGTCAAAACCACGGCACACTCAAATTAGAGACGTTATGCATTAAAAAAAATTAACCCCTTTTTGTTTAGTCACATTTTATGGCACGAGAAAAATTTGAACGGACAAAGCCCCATGTAAATATTGGAACTATTGGTCACGTGGATCATGGAAAAACAACTTTAACTGCAGCAATTACTATGGCCCTTGCGGCATCTACAAATAGTCAAGCAAAAAGTTATGCAGATATTGATTCTGCCCCAGAAGAAAAAGCTCGTGGAATTACTATCAATACAGCTCATGTTGAGTATGAAACAGAAACACGCCATTATGCTCATGTCGATTGTCCTGGGCATGCTGATTACGTAAAAAACATGATTACCGGTGCTGCCCAAATGGATGGTGCAGTACTAGTTGTCTCTGCTGCTGATGGACCAATGCCTCAAACAAAAGAACATATTCTTTTAGCAAAACAAGTTGGTGTTCCAAATATGGTAGTTTTTTTAAATAAACAGGATCAAGTGGACGATGAAGAACTTTTAGAACTTGTAGATTTAGAAGTAAGGGAAACATTATCAAACTATGAGTTTGATGGTGATTCTATACCAATTACTGCAGGTTCCGCACTTCTTGCTGTTGAATATTTAACAGATAACCCAACAGCCAATCGTGGTGACAATGAATGGGTTGATAAAATACTCCAGCTTATGGATACAGTAGACGAAGCTATACCTACCCCTGAACGTGCAACAGATAAGCCTTTTCTTATGGCCATTGAAGATGCTTTTTCTATTACAGGTCGTGGTACTGTCGCTACAGGTCGGGTAGAACGTGGAATTGTCAAAATAGGCGATTCCGTAGAGATTGTTGGTTTAGCTGCGACCCAAAAAACAACAGTAACAGGATTAGAAATGTTTCAAAAGTCTTTGGAAGAAAGTATGGCAGGTGACAATGTGGGAATTCTTCTTCGAGGGATTCAAAAAGATGACATTGAACGTGGAATGGTTATTGCACAACCAGATACAATTACTCCTCACACAAATTTCGAAGCACAAGTTTATATTTTAACAAAAGAAGAGGGTGGTCGACATAACCCTTTTTTCAAGGGCTATCGCCCACAATTTTATGTGAGAACAACTGATGTTACAGGAAAAATAGAATCTTTTACAGCAGAAGACGGATCTGAGGCAAAGATGGTGATGCCCGGTGATTCTATAAAAATGGTTGTGGATCTTATCAAACCTATTGCTATTGAAACGGGCATGCGGTTTGCAATTCGTGAGGGAGGTCGAACTGTTGGGGCTGGTGTAGTTTTAACAATTATTACTTAAAATATTTTCAATTAGATATTATCGGTTTTGTTTTTTAGTTTAGTTTTACTAATTCAGAACTCTCTATAAAACAAACAAATATAGCCAAATTAGGCTATGTTGTAATGAAAAGTGAAGAGCCTCCTGGTATATTAATAAGTACGCATTGTTTTGTTAACTTGACATCTAGAACCTTCATTTTAAACTTTCTTTAACTACTAAATTGTGAATTTACTACTGCATTAACGTATTATTAGTTGTTTCATTCTTTTATGTTTTTCATGAATACTTTTTTTCTTCTCCTTCGTTTTTTTTTATGTTTTATTCTTATTCGATGTTTGGTGCCACAACAACAAAAACTTATACCCATTGGTTTAATGCGGGAGATTGAAAATTTATCGATTTTTGAAACTTTCGGTCAAATTGAAATTTTCATCACTTTCTGTTCCTGGAGCCTCATTTTTTTATTTTTCCTTAATTGTTTCTTTTTAATACTTATTTAAAATAAATGGTAATTTGGTGTTTAAATAATATAGTTTCATTATAAACATGTTCTATGATAGATTAACCTATTATCGTAAAAGACAATAAAAGTCGGGTTGTCTTTACTTATTTATATTGTACATCAACCTTGTTTGGTTTTAGCTATCTATAATTTTCGTGTCTAGAAGTTTAAATCGTGATAATCGTAAACTAAAATATGTCTAAGCGTAAGCTAGACGGCCCTCTGAAATAAATAGGTTATTAGCAGAATACAAACCTCATTTGACTTCTTCCTTTAAAGAAAAAACCTAAAACTTCTGATAGTCTTACCCAGGAAGATGAGGAGAGTCTTACGACCTTTCCAACATAATTTGGAAGCTTTTGTTTTTTAAAGTAGTCCCGTGTTTATAGAAATTATTTGTTTACTTTACGTATTGTTTTATGTTTTATTTGAATTTTGGTACTTTGGCTCAAATACAAGGAAATATTCTTACATCAAAACAAATAGGAAGTATAACAAAAGTTATCCCTCAGATAAAACGATCTGGTGAAGTAGTTCAACCTTTTGATCGAGTTATCTATAGACCTGATGATAGTTTTTTTTTTTTTCTCCGCTTAGAAAAAAATGTGGATTAGGTCTTAGATATGGTATAAAGCCTACTGCTTGTATTGGTCGTATCCATTTAACAAGCTCTGAAATTTGTGCTAGAGTAGCGATCAAAAAACTTGTGCGAAACCGTATTTCATCTTTGTTTCAAGGTTATCGTAGAAATACGTATAGTAAACCTCGGCTACTCAGTAAAATAAAACAACCTCCAGTCTACTCTAAAAGATTATTGACGATACCATGTCGAGATCGTACTTTAATAAAGCAACTTGGTGCTGTAGAAGACGGGTCTAGTGTTGTATTTTCTTCTAAGTTCTTCCCTCCTATAAAGTTATGGTCAAAAATTGATAGACCTCTCAACCTAAACTGGGATCAAGTTTTCGTGCCAATACGATTTGATTATCGGACTGAACTTTCGGGCTTAACAGTTGGAGAATCTCGACTACATTATACTGAAGATCAATCCTGTAATCCCAGCTTAACTTCATTCTTTGCTTATAGACAACCAGGTATTCAAGCACTATTGTTTAATTGGCCTGTACCAAGACTAGCAGCTGGTTTTCAATTAGTATCTCAACTCCATTGTACTCAATTTCTCTTTTCAGCTCGTGAGAAAAAAAGCTTTTCCATAAATTGTGGTTCCCTCGATCTGAATAGACAAAAGACGTATTTGCTACAGACTCCAAAGATAACCTACTATAGATCAAAGAAAAATTCTTATAATTACGTCGGGATGGCAAAAAAAATCATGGTTCAAACCTGGTGTATGTCTACGTCACCGTCTAGAAAGGTTAAACTTGACTATTATAAAAAAGATTTTTTTAATCTTATGACGTTGCCTTCTAATTTCGTTAAAACAGAACAATCTAGTTATCCTACGAAACTTTGCAAGAATCGGGAACCACATGAATTATCTTTTCTTTATGGTGTGGAAAGATGTTTCTTCTATGGCTTTTTTCGTCGACTATCTCAGAACCGAAAGAAAAAAAGACACCAGCTGATTTTCTTAGGAAGTCACATAACTTGTCAGTATCGTGTGGGTTCAGTTATATCAATTCGGTTACATACAAAGAAAAAATATACTCTAAACTTTTGGAGAAACCGAGTTAATAGAAAGGGGTTCATCCCATGTGTTCTCTTTCGAGGAAGATTTAAGGGCTTGAAAGTTAATCCGTATTTGCATTTCAGTCTTACTCCATGGAGTTTTTTATGTTATCGGCAAAAATCTGAAGGTCTCTGGTATAAAAACGCTGTAGATCCTAGTCGAAAATGCTCTTTAAACCATCGTTTAGGTTCTATTATTGTTACTGGGGATCAATTCTATAGCGTAAATGGTTCTGCGAAACTTAAAATAGGTGGTCACCTAACTCATGTAGGTCGACATGTACACCTTTTAAGAAAAATTGACACCCATCTTATACCAAGAAATGCTATGGGACATAAACCTGAAGTTTTATTACGATTGCCCAAAAACGGCTGTTATATTATTAATGAATATGAAAGTCTCTTTTCTATTCCTTATAAACAAACTGACCGAGCTAGTGATATTTCTGCAGGAATTCCGAGAATTGAATCTTTATTTGAATCGAAAATACCAAAAGATATATGCGGGTACCCATTGCGGGTCTTTGCAACAACTTATGTCTGTAGGTTATGGACTGCCTTTTTTTATAGTGGAATTTTTTCACCCTTTTTTGGTTTATCTAAAAGTTTAGAAATTGTACAACAAAATCTTGTGATGCAAATTCATGGGGCCTATGTTTCACAAAGCGTAGCTATGACCCATTTACATATTGAAATTATTGTAAAACAATTAACAACAAATATTATTCCTTTATGGGATTATGATCAGGCAATGGTGAGTGTTAAAGGTAATAGTCAACTCTATGAATTAAGAAATGCTATACCTTTACATACAAATATCAGGGAAAAATTTTATAAGCCACTTAGTTATGCATGGAAGTTTGAAGTTTTAGGTCTTACGAAAAAAGGCCTTCGTGCATCGAGTTTTCTTTCTATCATGAGTTTTCAAGAAGTTCGTCGAAGTCTTCATCTAGGTGGAGTAAAAGGCATTCGAGATCCTTTTTCTGGATTAAAAGGTGCATTAATAGTTGGCGAAAACATTACCCTTGGAACGACTATGGAATTACAAAAGCTTACTATTTCTTAAGTTTAAATAAGAAATAATATTACAATTTTACCGGTGGGGATCCCAGTTTTTCTTATCTTAACATGGTATAGGGTATACTTAGATAAAGAAATTCTGTGGGGGTTACTGAGCAGTACAATCAAATTTTTAATTTGAAGAATGGACTTTAGTAATAAAGTCTGAGCCAAAACAGGATTAATGTTTTTGTTCGTTCTCTACTAATCTTATGCTATACTTGCAATTGACATATGTCCCAAACTTTAGAGTATCTATGGTATATCTGATAAAAATACCCAAGCTTTTATTTCTTTGGCTCTAATCGAGTCAAATTAACTTTATCGTTTAAAAGTAACGTGTACGTAACTTCAAAATTTAGTAAATTAGCTTAATCTGGAAAACACAAACTAACTACACCTAACTATAATTAAAAGAGACTATTGAAACGCTTCTGTAGTGAAAGGGATTATCACATCGACCTTCTAAGTCGCTATTCTTGGTTCGAATCCAAGCAGAAGTACATATCGTTATATTAATTATTTTGTTAGTCTAGATTCAATAGATAAAAGCAATAGTTAATCTATTTATTAAGTAAAGTTTTAAAGTGTATATGCAAAAGTTTATCTGAATTATAAGATTGCTATATAAAGTCGTTGATTTTCAATAACGTTAGTTTATAACAAAATTTTTTGTAGTCGTGAAGTTCATATTTAATTTAGGAAAAGTTTCATGTCTCATTCTGTAAAGGTTTATGATACGTGCATAGGATGCACTCAATGTGTTCGGGCTTGCCCAACAGATGTCTTAGAAATGGTACCATGGGATGGTTGTAAAGCAGCACAAATTGCTTCTGCTCCTAGAACAGAGGATTGTGTTGGCTGCAAACGTTGCGAATCTGCTTGTCCTACCGATTTTCTTTCTGTTCGTGTTTATCTTGGGGCAGAAACCACACGCAGTATGGGTCTGGCATATTAATTTGTGAAGATCCCTGCTTCTTAAAGTGGCATAAATAAAGCTACAACACAACTATATTCGTGCCTTTAGGTACGTACAAGACAAAGTCAAATTTAAGTTCGTTAATTTATAGCCTAGTTAAAGTAAAAAAAAATAGTTTACTAGGCTACACCGTCTTCAAAACTTTAGATTATTTGTTTGGAAAACTCGAAAACTTTCCTTAAATAATCTAATTTAGCTAGTCTTTAACTACTACTAAACTAAAGGATTAATCGATAATCAATAGACCAACAATCATTAGCACAAAGTTATCGGTGCTGTATTCCATAACATAAGACAACTTTATATAACTTGGAATGTGTAAAGTTCATGTCCTAAAGCTAGGTTATATGTTAGGTTTAGTTTTTGTAAGAGTAAAATTTTATATTTTTTATTGGTATTTTATGCTGAGTCCCAAAAGAACAAAATTTCGAAAATATTATCGCGGTAGAAGGAAAGGAAAAGCACTTCGTGGATCTTCTATTGCTTTTGGTCAATTTGCTCTCCAAGCAATGGAATCCGGTTGGTTAAGTTCCAGACAGATTGAGGCAGGCCGGAGGACTATGTCTCGTTATGCTCGACGTGGAGGAAAATTATGGATTAGAATTTTTCCAGATAAACCTATTACAGCTCGTCCAGCAGAAACCCGTATGGGTGCAGGCAAAGGAGCGCCGGATTATTGGGTTGCTGTTATTAAACCTGGAAAAATTCTTTATGAAATGAAGGGTGTACCTTTACCTATAGCGCGAGAAGCTATGCGTATTACATCCTATAAGATGCCTATGAAAACACGCTTTCTTTATAGTTTTCCATAACTATAAAAACAATGATAAAGTTTTAAATTAAGATAATTTGAAGGTAGTTTTATGCCATAGTTATGTTATAAATTTAGAGTATTTAGGTATTGTATTTAGTTGAGTCTTGGCAAAATGTTTCTTGATCAAAAAACTTAACCATCGTTTTTTTGAGAATTTGCTTATAAAATGGATGCTTTGTATTAAGTTACCCAAAAGCACATCCAGGGGGTCTAAATACAGGACATATTAATCAAAACATATTCTCACTTCCTTTAGCTCGAAGTAAAAAGCTAGGCCTTAAAATACAATCAGTGTATAATCCATCTATTTTCACACTTTAAAAAAGAAAAAAATGCCAAATTACCATGTCGCAGATATTATTGCTCGAATAAAAAACGCCCTCCGACGGCGGAAATCAAGTGTAACTTTACCGAATACCCAGTTTGTCTATGCTTTTATGACTTGTTTAGTTAATGAAGGGTATATTGAAAAATTTTCAACTTCAAATATAGGCGTTGAACCTTTAGGTGAAGGGTCCTCGAAAGTTTTTAGCTTAAATGTAGGGACGAATTCATTTCGAGGTATAGGTCTTGAGGCTGAGATATCAGACCAAAAAAGGACCGAACTTACCCTGGAGCAAATATCAAAGAGATCAACCAACCAACCTTCTGAGATGACCTCAATTAATTTACCGGACTCTGGTCTAAAAACGTTTATCACTATGACTTTTGCAACAGCACAAGGAGGTAAGAAACTTCCTATTAGCAAAGATCTAAAACTTTCATCTCAGTCAAGTTTCGATTCTGGGCTATCTTTACCTGTAACAGAAAATAAATTTGAACGTTCGCTTCCAGTATTAACTTCTCTTGTCTGTGTAAGTCGTCCTGGAACACGAGTATATGTAAAAAAAAGCAAAATTACACCAGTACTTGGTGGCCTCGGGACACATATCTTATCAACATCGAAAGGTCTTATGACAAGTCGTCAAGCAATAAAGTTGAATCTAGGAGGCGAACTTCTGTGTACTCTCTGGTAAATTTTCCTATAATGTAATTTGTTAAGTAAGGTTTCAATGGAAATTTTCTCAATTTTCAAGTAAATTAAGTCTTTACCATATGGTATTCTAAAGTTTAGTCCCAGACTCAGAACACTTAACAATTTTCTTATAACACCACAATATCTTAGATATACTAGCTTTTTAAAACTTTTGAGTAATTTTGACCTTAGAAATTAGTTATATAAAGAAGAGGTTTTAAACCTACTTCTAGTTCGATGAATATCCAGATTTAAAAACTTGATTTGTTTATTGAACTTTATTCTACTATTATTTCACATAACTTAACTTAATTGCCTATGGAAGCCAGATTTTGATTTCAAACTCTCAGTACTTACAAAATAAAAATGGTAAAATCATGGAAAACTCTTGTTATAGACTTTAACTTTTTGTGGAGTTCTTATGTGTAAAAAAGGAATGAGTATATGTCTATTTTAAGTTGGATTGCAGACCATCGACGTTTTAAGAAACTGCAGCCCCCTCCAACTTATTCGCCTCATCTGTTTCGAGATTCCGTAAAGTCCGCTTCTGATAGAAGTCAAAGCCTATGGACTACCTGTGGAAATTGCGGTTCTATTTTATATATGAAACATTTAGAAGAAAATCAAAGGGTTTGTTGCCAGTGTCAATATCATTTATCTATGACAAGCTGTAAAAGAATTACTCTCCTTTGTGATTTAGGAACATGGAGACCCCTCGACTCTGAATTGTCACCAAGCGATCCTTTAGCTTTTGTTGATAAAAAAAGCTATAAAGAAAGAGCTTTTGATGCACAACAAAAAACGGGCTTAAATGACGCTATGCAAACTGGGACAGCGCTACTTGGGGGTATTCCCATAGCATTAGGAGTAATGGATTTTCAATTTATGGGTGGTAGTATGGGATCTGTCGTAGGAGAAAAAATTACACGACTTATCGAGTATTCTACAAAAAACGGTCTTCCTATATTTTTAGTTTCTGCTTCAGGAGGTGCCCGCATGCAAGAGGGAATTTTAAGTCTCATGCAAATGGCAAAGATTTCCTCTGCATTACAGAAACATCAACACTGTGCAAAACTTTTATATGTCCCAATTTTAACATCCCCAACGACTGGCGGTGTAACTGCAAGTTTTGCTATGCTTGGCGACCTAATTATTGCTGAACCCGGAGCCTTAATTGGTTTCGCTGGACGTCGTGTAATTGAGCAAACAATTCATGCAAATTTACCAGAAGATTTCCAAACATCAGAATATTTATTAGAGCACGGACTCATAGATCTTATAATACCTCGAAGTCTATTAAAACAAGCTATTGCCGAAATTTTAACTCTTTATCGAGATAGTCCTAGAAAAAAAACTGGAACAATTATGCATGCCAAAAAATTATACATTTGAGATGCTTATACAACTAAGCCACACTTCAAATTTACGTCATTTGACTTAAATCAATTGTATTTTCTCTCTTTATAATATAATTCCTTTCAACTTGACAAAAGTCAATATTTAACTTCTATAGATCTTCGATAAAACGGCATTAGTTTACCGTTAGATCCAAATTCATGTTCACAATGGAATTAAATTTTATCCTGATCATGCCTTATGTATTTAGGACTTTATCATATAGGCATATAAATTAACCTAAGAAACTAGTTTTGATTAGTCTTTGGAAAGTTTAGCCTAGAAATTAGTAACGAAGCCAAATTGTGTTTGCTAAAAACTAAAATATAGGTTCACATAATTATAAACTTGACTAAATACTAAATAATCCAAATTAACTTGTTCTTTTGCATGGACCATTCTTTATGCCAAAAAGGATTACAGCCTACGCTTTTGGCTCAGCAACTGCTGAGCCTTAGATCAGAGCTAAAGTCTTGGCGCACGGTTTAATTTTATATGGCTATTTGACAATGCTGTATAAGACTAAGCCGTGGAAACATTATTAACTATAAGCTCACCTTTATCTTTATGACAAATATTTCCACATTATTAACGGCACGTGTACATTTTGGCCATCACATCAGGCAATGGAACTCAAAGATGGCTCCTTTTATTTATGGTATTCGACATGATATACATATTTTCGATTTAGTCAAGGTAAAACAATGTATCGAAAAGATGCAAGTTCTCCTCTATGATATTGGATATATATCTCATCGTGAGATACTGTTTGTTGGGTCTCATTCCCACGCTTATACTGCAATTGAAGAATGTGCAACCGTTTGTAGTCGATATATGGGACCTAGAACCCATTATATTAATTATCGTTGGATCGGTGGGCTCCTGACAAATTATAGCACCATTAAAAAATGTATTAATAAATACCAACAGCTGGAAGATCAATTAAATAAGGGCTTGCTGTCAACACTATCAAAAAAAGAAAGCCGTTATGTTTTAAGACAACATGGACGATTACAGAAATCCTTTTCTGGTGTCCGATATATGCGTAATTTACCAGATTTTGTGTTTATTGTAGGACAAAAGAATGAGATGAATGCAATTAGAGAGTGTCAAAAATTATCAATACCAACTATAGGTATTGTCGATACCGATTGTGATCCTGATCTTATTGATTTTCCAATACCTGGAAATGATGATTCTGCTAGATCTATACGCTGTATTCTTAGTTCTTGCGCTCATGCCTTTGTTTCTGGTAGTTTTGCTTCCAGTTCTACATAAGTCGAAGGCCCATAGAGATAAGAGAGGTACAACGTAAAC
>Ga0115104_10189556_pt1 | contig 15067 bp, 29 predicted proteins | sample CN18umnscriptome_2_FD_89649 | JGI IMG/M metagenome (GOLD analysis project Ga0115104, IMG submission 89649) | Marine eukaryotic communities from Pacific Ocean to study complex ecological interactions - CN13ID_70_C50_10m_0.8um Metatranscriptome... | ecosystem: Environmental > Aquatic > Marine >...
CCTAAATCAATACCAACAACTTTTCCCATAGTTCTCCTTTAATAAACTTATTACTAATTATTTTGCATGCTTTCTCAACTAATAGGTACTAGTAATTTCCGCCAATAACAATTAAAGTAAATTAAAGTAGTATATTTAACACACCTAGACAAACTTAGGTTAATGAATTAAATTTATGTTATTGGATTAAACAAAAATGAAATAAGTTTTTTCTCAAATTTCTAATAATTTAAATGTTAACAATTTTTATTAACAAATTTAATAATAAAAGTGGAGAAAAATAGTGTCATTAGGCATTTTGGGTAATAAAATTGGTATGACTCAAATATTTGATGAGTCAGGTAATATTGTTCCTGTTACAGTTATTAAAGTTGGACCTTGTGTTGTTACACAGATTAAAACTAATTTAACAGATGGCTACAATGCTATTCAAATCGGTTATGGAAATGTAAAATCAGAAACATTAACACAACCAGAATTTGGGCATTTACAAAAATCAAATATTCAACCTTTAAAATATTTAAAAGAATATCGAGTTGAAAATCCCGAAGATTTTAATGTAGGTCAAGTTATTACTGCTGAATCTTTTAATTCAGGCGATTTAATTAATATTTCAGGTAAAACATCTGGTAAAGGTTTTTCTGGTTTACAGAAACGTTATAACTTCGCTCGTGGTCCTATGACTCATGGTTCTAAAAATCATAGAGCACCAGGTTCAATTGGTATGGGTACATCACCAGGTCGTGTATTACCTGGTAAAAAAATGGCTGGCCAATTAGGTAATAAAAACACACACATTAAAAAATTAAAAATTGTACAAGTAAATATTGATGAAAATATTTTAGTTGTAAAAGGCTCAATTCCTGGTAAACCGGGAAATTTAGTTAGTATTGCAACAACAAAATAATATATATATTTACATTATTCAAATAATGAATCTATTGAAATAAATTATGACGGTTCAAAAATTTGTTACATACAGTACTATTAGTACTAATGGACAAGTCTCAAATCAAGACCAAAATTTAGAATTAAACGTTCTTGAAAATACAGGTAACTATCTAATTCACAAAGATATTACAAGACATCAAATTTTAGGTAAACAAGGTACTGTCTCTACAAAAACACGTGCAGAAGTTCGCGGTGGGGGTCGTAAACCATGGCGTCAAAAAGGAACAGGTCGTGCACGTGCAGGGTCAAACCGTTCACCTTTATGGAAAGGTGGGGGTGTTATTTTCGGGCCAAAACCAAAACAAGTAAATTTTAAATTAAATCAAAAAGAACGAAAATTAGCTTTACAAACATTACTTTATAGTAATCGAAAAAATCTTTCGGTTGTAGAGGATTTAGAAACATCTTTTATTAGTAATAAAAGTAAAGATTTAATTGAAATTCTTAAAAATTTAAATCTGTCATTAAATGACAAATTACTAATTATTGTTTCAACAAAAACCGAAGCAATTCGTTTGTCATCAAGAAATCTTAAAAATGTTGAATTAATTTCAGCATCGCATTTAAACACATTAAGTTTAATAAAAGCTAAGAATATCTTGTTAACAGTACCAGCATTAAATGATATAAAGGAGATTTATTGTGATTAAATCTTTATTCGATTCCCGTAATGCGGCAAATGTTATAAAGTATCCAATTATTACTGATAAAGCTACCCGACTATTAGAAAATAATCAATATAGTTTTATTGTCGATCCTAAATCTGACAAGATTGCGATTAAACAATCGATTGAATATTTATTTGACGTAAAAGTTATTAAAGTTAACACATGTCAATTACCAAAGAAAAAAAGACGTGTTGGTAAATATGTTGGTTGGAAATCACATTACAAGAAAGCTATTGTAACTTTATCAGAAGGAAATACAATAAATTTATTTGCTGAAAGTTAAAAATAAATTAATTAAGAAAAATTTTATGAGTATTCGCCTTTATAAAGCATATACACCTGGTACGCGAAATCGTGTTCTTTCATCATTCGATGAAATTACAACTGATAAACCAGAAAAAAGTTTAATTCGTAAAAATCAACGTAATAAAGGACGTAATAACCGTGGTGTAATTACAATCCGTCACCGAGGTGGTGGACATAAAAAACGTTACCGGTTAATCGACTTTAAACGAAATAAACATGAAATTGAAGCAAAAGTAGCGTCAATTGAATACGATCCAAATCGTAATGCACGTATTGCATTATTACATTATAGTGATGGTGAAAAACGTTATATTTTACAACCAGACAATTTAACGGTTGGAAGTATTGTACAATCAGGTTTTAATGCTGCATTAAATATTGGAAATGCATTACCATTAAGTGAAATTCCATTAGGAACTGCAGTTCATAATGTTGAATTAATCGCAAATCGCGGTGGTCAAATTGTTCGAGCAGCTGGAACATCAGCAAAAATTTTAGCTAAAGAAGGTGATTTTGTTACTCTTCGGTTACCATCTAAAGAAGTAAGACTAATTCGTAAAGAATGTTTTGCAACAATTGGGGAAGTAAGTAACAATGAAGCAATTTTAGTTCAAAGTGGTAAAGCTGGACGTACACGTTGGCTAGGTAAACGTCCAACAGTTCGTGGTTCTGTAATGAACCCATGTGATCACCCACACGGTGGTGGTGAAGGTCGAGCTCCAGTAGGTCGTACAAGACCATTAACACCATGGGGAAAACCTGCATTAGGTATGAAAACACGAAATAAGAAAAAAGCAAGTAGTGCTTACATCATTCGTCGTTGTAATTAAACCTAGTTTTTAAAAAACGAATTATTTTTAAGATGTCAAGATCAATTAAAAAAGGGCCCTTTGTTGCTTATCATTTATTAAAAAAAATTGATAAACAAAATGTAGCCAATACTAAAGATACTATTAAAACTTGGTCACGCTCTTCTACCATTTTACCTGTTATGGTTGGTCATACAATTGCGGTATATAATGGAAGACAGCATGTACCAGTGTTTATTTCTGATCAACTAGTTGGTCATAAATTAGGAGAATTTGTTTCAACACGAACATTTAGATCTCATATTAAAACAGATAAAAAGGCTAAACGTTAAGGAAAATTTTTATGTCGGAAATTCAATCGACGCGTGCAATCGCAAAATATATTCGAATGTCGCCTCATAAAGTACGAAGAGTTTTAGATCAAATTCGTGGTCGTTCATACCAAGAAGCATTAATGATGTTAGAATTTATGCCATACCGTGCATGCGGTCCAATTTGGCAAGTTTTACATTCTGCTGCGGCAAACGCACAAAATAATTTTGGTTTAGATAAAAAAAATCTAGTTGTTGATATTGCTTATGCCAATGAAGGACCAAAATTAAAACGTATTCGACCACGTGCACAAGGTCGGGCTTATAAAATTTTAAAGCCAACGTGTCACATTACAATTGTTGTTAAAGCAATTAATTAAGAACTTATTTTTTTACTTAAAAGGAAATACTTTGTGGGTCAAAAAACACATCCATTAGGTTTTAGGTTAGGTATTACACAAGAGCATAAATCAGCCTGGTTTACTAATTTAAACCAATATGCAATTTTATTGCAAGAGGATGATAAAATTCGTACCTATCTTAAACCATTTATGAAAACGGCGAGTATTTCAGATATTCGAATTAATCGAAATAGTCGTGGTGATCAAATTGAATTAACAATTGAAACAGCACGACCTGGAATTTTAGTAGGTCAAGGGGGTTTAGGAATTGAAAATTTATCAAAAAATATTAAACGGATTTTACCAAAAAACCATCAAATTCGTATTAATATTAGAGAAGTTGAAAATGCCGATTTAAGTGCACCATTAATTGCAGACTATGTAGTTGAGCAATTAGAAAAACGTATTGCATTTAGACGTGCTATTCGTAAAGCAATGCAACGAGCACAAGTTGCAAAAGCCAGTGGGCTTAAAATTCAAGTTTCGGGTCGTTTAAATGGTGCTGAAATGGCACGAAAAGAATGGATTCGAGAGGGTAGAGTTCCATTGCAAACATTACGAGCTGATATTGATTATTCAGCAAAAGAAGCAAATACAATTTACGGTATTTTAGGTATTAAAGTTTGGTTATTTAAAAACGAAATTTTAACAAAACGATAATATTAATTTTACGTCATTTTATTTTATTATGTTGAGTCCCAAAAGAACAAAATATAGAAAATTCCACCGTGGTAGAATGCGTGGAATAGCTACCCGGGGTAATAAGCTTGCATTTGGTGATTATGGACTTCAAGCATTAGAACCTAGTTGGATTACTTCGCGACAAATTGAAGCAACTCGTCGAACAATTACACGTTATACAAAACGTGGGGCACAATTATGGATTAAAATTTTTCCTGATAAAAGTGTAACAGCTCGTGCTGCAGAGTCTCGAATGGGTTCAGGTAAAGGGACTGTAGATTACTGGGTAGCAACTGTAAAACCTGGAACAGTTATTTTTGAATTAAGTGGTGTTCCAGTAGAAGTAGCTAAAGCAGCCTTAAAATTAGCTGCATACAAATTACCAATTAAAACTAAATTCATTACAAAAGAAGGTATTGAATAATTTATGAGTTTACCTCAAATTGCAGAAATTAAAGATTTAAATAATGACGAGTTACGTCAAGAAATTCTGAAAACAAAAAAAGAATTATTTGATTTACGTTTTAAAAAAGCAACACGTCAACAGTTTAATCCACATGAGATTAAACATGCAAAACATAGATTAGCTCAATTATTAACAGTTGAGCATCAAAAGATTTTAACTACAATTTTTTCAGATTAGGAGTTTTAAATGCCAGTAAAAGAAAAAGTTGGTATTGTTATTAGTAACAAAATGGATAAAACCATTGTAGTAAATGTTGAAAGTCGTTATTCACATCCAATGTATTCAAAAATTATGGTTAAAACAAAAAAATATTTAGCCCATGATGAAAATGAAGAATGTAATATCGGGGATCAAGTTCTTGTTCAAGAATGTCGACCATTAAGTCGTAAAAAACGCTGGGTGTTATCAAAAGTAATATCTAAATCATCTTTAGTTAGTTAAAGTAAAACATAATATATGATCCAACCTCAAACTATTTTAACAGTAGCAGATAATACTGGAGCACGAAAAATTATGTGTATTAGAGTGTTAGGGGGTAATCGAAAATACGCCTGTGTCGGGGATACAATTATTGGTGTTGTTAAAGAATCAATTCCAAATATGCCTGTAAAACGCTCAGATATTGTTCGTGCTATTGTTGTTCGTACACGCAAAACAATTCGTCGGCCAGATGGAATGTTTATTCGTTTTGATGATAATGCTGCGGTTATTGTAAATGCCGATAGTAATCCAAAGGGGACACGAGTTTTTGGTCCTGTTGCTCGTGAGATTCGAGATAAAAATTTCTCAAAAATTGTTTCTTTAGCACCGGAGGTTTTATAATGGGAAAACATACAAAATTTCCAATTAAATTAGGTGATAAAGTTGAAGTAATTTCAGGTTTTGATAAAGAAAAAAATGGTGAAGTTCTTAAATTATTTAAAAATACTGGAAAAATTTTAGTTAAAGGTGTGAATTTAAAATTTAAGCATGTTAAACCAAATAAAGAAGGAGATGTTGGTGAAATTAAACAACTTGAAGCACCAATTCATCATTCAAATGTAAAAATTTACAAAAATTAATATACATTAATTAAGAGTTTTAATATGATTCAAAGACTTAAAACTTTATATACAGAAACAGCGGTTCCAACTTTAGCAAACGAATTAGGTTATAAAAACTGTCATGAAATTCCAAAAGTTGAAAAAATTCAAATTAACAGATGTTTAGGATTAGCTGCGAGTAATAATAATATTTTAAAAAAATCAATTGAAGAATTTACTGCAATTACGGGTCAAAAACCTGTAATCACAAAAAGTAAAAAAGCAATCGCGGGTTTTAAGATTCGTGAAGAAATGGAATTAGGGGTTACGGTTACTTTACGTGGTGAAAAAATGTACGCATTTTTAGATAAATTAATCAATATTACTTTACCTCAAATTCGAGATTTTCGTGGTTTAAGTTCGAAAGGGTTTGATAAACATGGTAATTATAATTTAGGTTTAATTGAACAATTAATTTTCCCTGAAATTGAATATGATGATGTTGATCAAATGCGTGGTTTTGACATTAATATCGTAACTACTGGACAAACGAAAATGGAAGGAAAAGCACTCTTAAAAGCGTTAGGGTTTCCATTTAACGATTAATTCAATATCAAAAAAGGAGAGATTTGTGGTTAATGATACTATTTCTGATATGCTAACTCGCATCAGAAATGCAAATATGGTAAAACATCAAATTGTTGAAATTCCATTTACTAAAATGACAAATAGTATTTCAAACATTTTAAAAGAAGAAGGGTTTATTGAAGATTTCGAAATTTACAACGAAGATTTAAATAAAACTTTATTATTATCAATGAAATATAAAGGCGCTGAACGTGTACCTGTTATTTCAAAAATTAAAAGAGTAAGTAAACCTGGTTTACGGATTTATTCTAATACAAGAAGCTTACCGAATATTCTAGGAAATTTAGGTATTGCAATCATTTCAACTTCATAAGGTCTTATGACAAATATTAAAGCTCGTGAGCTTGGTATTGGTGGAGAAGTTTTATGTTATATTTGGTAATTAAAAAATAATATGTCACGTATCGGAAAGTTACCAATTAAAGTTCCAGCTAGTGTAGAAATTACACAAAATGGTTTAAATTTAACAGTAAAAGGTAAATTTGGTCAATTAAATCAAGTTATTCCTGAATCAATAAATTTAGAACATCAAGATGAAACATTAATTGTTAGTCCAAAAGTTAAAACACGTACAAGTCAAAGTTTACACGGTTTGTACCGTTCATTAATTAATAATATGATTGTAGGTGTTTCAGAACAATTTAAAATTACTTTATTGTTAAACGGTGTTGGTTATCGTGCTGCAGTTCAAGGTAAAAAAATTGTTTTAAATTTAGGTTACAGTCATCAAGTAGAATTAGCAATTCCTGAAACTATTTCAATTGAAGTAATTAAAAATACAACATTAATTCTTACAGGTTGTGATAAACAAGAATTAGGCTTATTCGCATCAAAAATTCGTTCATGGCGTCCCCCTGAACCTTATAAAGGAAAAGGAATCCGTTATGAAAATGAAAATGTAAAACGAAAAGCTGGTAAATCTGGTAAAAAATAGAAATATGCAATTATCAAAAAAAGTATCACGTAAACGTGAAAGTTTAAGAGGATCAGTAAAAGGTACCCAAGCACGCCCGCGTCTTTCAATATTTCGTTCAAATCAACATATTTATGCCCAAGTAATTGATGATACAAATTATAAAACTTTAATTTCTTGTTCAACATTAGATCCAGAAATTAAAAGTACAATTACACAAGGAAATACTTGTGATGCTTCACGAATTATTGGAGAAAAAATTGCTGAACGTAGCCTTGCAAAAAATATTAAACAAATTGTTTTTGATCGTGGTCCATATATTTATCATGGACGTGTAAAAGCCTTAGCAGATGGTGCACGTGCTGGTGGATTACAATTTTAAAAAACAATCTTAATACTATAAATTATAAAAAGTAAGTATGAGTGCCGATTTAAAAGAAGTTAATAAAACAAAAAAGAATCCTAGACGTAACAATCGTCCACGTGAAAAACAACTTGTTGAACGTTTAGTTCAAATTAGTCGAGTTTCAAAAGTAACCAAAGGTGGTAAAAAATTAAGTTTTAGAGCGATTGTTGTTATTGGTGATGAAAACGGAAAAGTGGGCGTTGGTGTTGCGAAAGCTAATGATGTAATTAATGCATTTAAAAAAGCAAAAACTGATGGTCAAAAGCATTTAATTTCAGTTCCATTAACTAAGTCATTAAGTATTCCTCACGCAGTTTCCGGTCGTTTTGGAGCATGTAAAATTATTATGCGTCCATCTATTGAAGGGTCTGGTGTTATTGCTGGTGGAGCTGTTAGAACTGTTTTAGAAGTTGCCGGCGTAAAAAATGTAATTGCAAAACAATTAGGTTCGAATAATTTATTAAATAATGCACGTGCCGCCGTTTGTGGCTTAGATAATTTAACAACAAAATCTGAAGTCGCGAAAAAACGTGATGTAACTTTAGAACATTTAGCTTAATTAAACTTAAAAACATAAACGAAAGTTATGAGTACAAATGAAAAAGGTTCTGGCTTAATTCCAAAAGAGTTAACTTCAAAATTATTAATTACTTTGGGCTTATTAATCTTAGTTCGTATTGGAACGTTTATTCCTGTACCAGGGATTGATCAAGAGTACTTGTCAAATTTTATTAAAAATAGCCCCATTTCTGGATTTTTAAACACATTTTCCGGTGGAGATACATTTGTCATTGGAATTTTTACTTTAAATATTTTTCCATATATTAATGCTTCAATTTTAATGCAATTATTAGTTAGTCTTGTTCCCTCGTTAGAAAAATTACAAAAAGAAGAAGGGGCGGCTGGGCGACGTAAAATTACTCAAATTACCCGTTTAATAAGTTTAGGTTGGGCTTTAATCCAAAGTACAAGCATTGCTTTCTTTTTAAAAAATGTTCTCTTTAATTGGAATTTAAATTTTGCATTTGAAATTATTCTCTGTTTAACAACTGGTTCTATGATTGTTATGTGGATAAGTGAAATTATTACTGAACATGGTATAGGAAATGGTGCATCATTATTAATTTTTACAAATATTGTTTCAAATTTACCTAATTTGGCAAAAACTTTAATTTCTGATCAAACTGCCCCAATCACCTTAACTTCAAAAATATTAATATTTTTAATATTTTTTATGGCGATTAGCGGAATTGTTTATTTACAGGAAGGTGTTCGACTGGTTCCACTAGTTTCTTCGAAGGAACTAAATATTACTGAAAAAGGATTAGCAAACGATTTAGGAACAGCTAATTATATTCCTTTAAGATTAAATCAGGCAGGAGTTATGCCAATTATTTTTACGGCAGCATTACTTGTATTACCTGTTTATATTATCAATGCGGGTTTTTTACCAAGTATTCCAATTGAATTTTTTGCAAAATTTTCAAAACTTTTATATTGGTCTGCATATTTTAGTTTAATTTTAGGGTTTAGCTATTTTTATTCGACAATTGTATTAAATCCTAAAGATATTTCAAATGATTTACGAAAAATGGCAGTAACTGTCCCTGGCATTCGACCAGGTGAATCAACTACTTATTTTTTTAAAGAAACTATGACTCGCATTACATTTATCGGGGCAATTTTTTTAGCAACAATTGCAACGTTACCTAATGTCATTGAAGGTCTTTTAAATGTTTCAAACTTGAAAGGATTAGGAACAACTTCTTTACTTATTTTGGTAGGGGTTACAATTGATACAACCCGAGAAGTTAGAAGTGTGATTTTATCAAATATTTATAAAGACATGGTAAAATCAAAATAAGAATATAAATTAAAAAGAAAAAGTGTTATGAAAGTACGCCCATCAGTAAAAAAAATGTGCGATAAATGTCGTGTCATTAAACGGAAAGGTCGTGTTATGGTAATTTGTGAAAATACTAAACACAAACAACGTCAAGGTTAATATATTAAAGGAGTCACTTAAGTGGTAAGATTATTAGGGGTCGATTTACCTCGAAATAAAAGAATTGAATATGCCTTAACATATATTCATGGTATTGGATTAACAACAGCAAAGCAAATTATTGCAAATGCAGAAATTGATCCCGCTCGTCGTACAGATGACTTATCAACAGAAGAAACAGTTGCATTACGTACTAATTTAGAATCGTTAGATTTAAAATTAGAAGGTGATTTACGTCGTTTTAATGGTTTAAATATTAAGCGGTTGAATGAAATTAATTGTCACCGTGGTAAACGTCATCGTAATAGTTTACCTGTTCGGGGTCAACGAACTCGAACAAATGCAAGAGCTCGTCGTGGTTCGAAAAAAACAGTTTCAAGTAAGAAAAAATAAATTTTTAAAACGTTAAACTTAACAATTTAAAAAAATGGTACAAAAAATTAAAAAAACAACATCAAAAAAAGATAAAAGAAACATTCCATCAGGTGTGGCACATATTCAATCAACATTTAATAATACAATTATTACTATTACTGATGTAAAAGGTGATACATTGTCATGGGCATCATCAGGAAGTTCTGGATTTAAAGGTGCCCGAAAAAGTACCCCATTTGCTGCACAAACAGCAGCTGAAAAGGCGGCTATAACTGCGGTTAATTTTGGGTTAAAAAAAGTTGATATTGTTGTAAAAGGTCAAGGTTCTGGCCGTGAAACTGCAATTCGAGCTATTCAAGGAACTGGCTTAGAAATTAATTCAATTCGAGATATTACTCCAGTTCCTCATAATGGTTGTCGTCCACCAAAACGTCGCCGAGTTTAAATTAATCTAATTTCAATAATATTTAAATGAATTTATAGCATGACAGAACTTTGTATAAAATGTCTTAAATCTGAAATAACAGATTCAGGAGTAGCATATGGTCAATTCTTATTAGATTCATTAACTCCTGGTCAAGGTGTAACAATAGGAACTCTTTTAAGACGAATTTTATTAGGGAATCTAGGTGGTACTGCAATTACTGGTGTTAGAATTGCTGGTGCTACACATGAATTTTCTGCACTTGAAGGCGTTCGCGAAGATATTCTTGAAATATTATTGAATTTAAAAGGTATTGTTTTTAAAAATAATACCCAAGAACCTAAATTAGGTCGTTTAAAAATTCAAGGTCCAGCTGTAATCACTGCTAGTTGTATGGATTTAGATTCTGATTTAGAAATTATTAATCCAAATCATTATATAGCAACCATTTCAACAAATAATGTTTTAGAAATGGAATTTAAATTTGAATATGGCACAGGTTATCAATTAGCAGGTCAAACTGCGGAACAAAATTCTGTCGATTTTTTAAATGTCGATGCTATTTTTATGCCTATTCAAAAAGTAGATTTTAAAATTGAAAATGTTTATGGTACTAATAATCAAAATACTGAACGTTTAATTTTAGAAGTTTGGACAAATGGTAGTATTACACCTCAAGATGCAATTTTTGAATCATCACAATTAATTATTAATTTATTTAGCCAACTATTAGAGAATAAAGTTGAGAATCAAATTAATGATGAAGAAATAGAGGTAAAAGAAATTTCAAATGAAGATCATATGAATATTTCAATTGAAGAACTACAATTATCGGTACGTGCCTATAATTGTTTAAAACGAGCTCAAATTAATTCTATTTCGGATTTATTAAAATATTCTCCTGAAAAATTACAAGAAATTAAAAACTTTGGTCAAAAATCTGCAGATGAAGTTTTTGATGCTTTAAAAAATAAATTAGGAATTACATTAACTTAACTGTCTTATTTGATAAGAAAAAATTATGAATAATACATTTATTCCTTCTTCTGATTATACTCAGAAAAAGTGGTATCTTGTAGATGCTACAGATAAAACATTAGGGCGACTTTCAACCGAAGTTGCAAATCTTTTACAAGGAAAAAATAAAGTAAATTTTTACCCATCAGTTGATATGGGTGATTACGTTATCATTATTAATGCTGAAAAAATTCAGGTTACCGGTAACAAAGATACTCAAAAATTATATCGCCGTCATTCAGGTCGACCTGGTGGTATGAAAAGCGAAACATTTACTGCTTTAAAAAATCGAATTCCTGAACGTATTTTAGAAAAATCGGTAAAAGGGATGTTACCAAAAGGTCCCTTAGGTAGAAAAATGTTTACACGTTTAAAAGTGGTACAAGGTAATACTCATACTCATACTGCTCAAAAACCTGAAATAATTAATATTTAAAAAAAATTATGGTTGCAAATTTTGAACTTGTTTTTCAAAAAAACAATATAGGAATTGGCCGTCGGAAACAATCAACGGCTCGAGTATTTTTAAATCAAGGAACTGGGAAATTAACTATTAATAATATTTCAGGTGAAAAATACTTACAATATAATAGAATTTATTTAAATTCTATTTTTGGTCCTTTAAAAACATTAGGATTAGAAGATAAATATGATATTATTGTTTTAACAAATGGTGGTGGATTAACAGGACAAACCTCTGCAATTAAATTAGGTTTAGCCCGTATTTTATGTCAAATGAATTCCGAAAATCGTCCTATTTTAAAAGAAAAAGGTTATTTAACACGAGATGCTCGTATTAAAGAACGAAAAAAATATGGTTTACGAAAAGCTCGAAAAGCTCCACAATATTCAAAACGTTAAAATTTATTTTTATACAAATTTTATTTATGCCAAAAACAGATATTCATCCAACTTGGTACCCCGATGCAAAAGTTTTTTGTGATGGAAAATTAGTTTTTAAAACTGGTTCAACAAAACCTGAATTAAGCGTTGACGTTTGGTCAGGTAATCACCCTTTTTATACAGGTTCACAAAAAATTATTGATAGTGAAGGTCGAGTTGATCGATTCATGAAAAAGTATGGATTAACAGCACAAGAAGAATAAAGTTATTTTTTAACTTACTTCTATATTTATTTTTAATTATAAAATATGCCAACTATACAACAATTAGTCCGTTCACGACGAACGCAAATTCGTAAAAAAACAAAATGTCCTGCATTAGTTAATTGTCCGCAACGACGTGGAGTATGTACACGAGTTTATACAACAACACCAAAAAAACCAAATTCTGCAATTCGAAAAGTTGCGCGCGTTAGATTAACTTCAGGTTTTGAAGTAACTGCTTATATTCCGGGAATTGGACATAATTTACAAGAGCATTCCGTTGTTTTAATTCGTGGTGGTCGAGTAAAAGATTTACCCGGTGTACGTTACCATATTATTCGTGGAGCATTAGATAGTGGTGGTGTAAAAGATCGTACACAAGGCCGATCAAAATACGGGGTGAAAAAACCTAAATAAAATACATTAACATAATTAATTTAATTGTATGTCACGTAGAAATATCTCAAAAAAACGATTTCCTGAAGCAGACCCAATTTATAATAGTTATTTAGTAAGTTTATTAACTGCTAGAATTTTAAAATCTGGTAAAAAGAACTTAGCTCAAAAAATTGTAAATGAAGCTTTTGAAATTATTAAATCAAGAACAAATCAAGACCCATTAGAAATTTTTGAAAAAGCAGTTAAAAATGCCAGTCCATTAGTTGAAGTGAAAGCTCGACGTGTAGGTGGTTCAACTTATCAAGTACCAATTGAAGTAAATGGATTCCGTGCGACAAATTTATCGTTAAGATGGCTTATTCAATATGCACGCCAACGTACAGGACGAACAATGGCTATGAAACTAGCTAATGAACTTATTGATGCTTCGAATGAAGTTGGAAGTACTATTAAGAAAAAAGAAGAAACACATAGAATGGCTGAAGCAAATAAAGCTTTTGCACATTTCCGTTATTAATTTAACGATTCTCGCTAAAAGCTAAATATAGTAATTATTATTATTAAGGATTTAAAATGGCACGTGAAAAATTTGAACGTACAAAACCACATGTAAATATTGGTACTATTGGTCACGTAGATCATGGTAAAACAACATTAACAGCTGCAATTACAACTACATTATCATTAGGTACTAATTCTGTAGCAAAAGGTTATGCAGATATTGATGCTGCTCCGGAAGAAAAAGCTCGTGGTATTACAATTAATACTGCACACGTTGAGTATGAAACAACTACTCGTCATTATGCCCACGTTGATTGTCCTGGTCATGCTGATTATGTAAAAAATATGATTACTGGTGCAGCTCAAATGGATGGGGCTATTTTAGTAGTGTCAGCTGCTGATGGTCCAATGCCTCAAACGCGGGAACATATCTTATTATCAAAACAAGTAGGTGTACCTGATATTGTTGTTTTCTTAAATAAGGAAGATCAAGTAGATGATGCCGAATTACTTGAATTAGTAGAATTAGAAGTTCGTGAATTATTATCAAATTATGATTTCCCAGGTGATGATATTCCAATTTGCCCAGGTTCTGCATTACAAGCCATTGAAGCAATTTCATCAAATCCAAATCTTAGTCGTGGTGACAATCCATGGGTTGATAAAATTTATGCATTAATGGATGCAGTGGATGAATATATTCCAACACCGGAACGTGATGTTGAAAAAACATTCTTAATGGCAATTGAAGACGTTTTTTCAATTACAGGTCGTGGTACTGTTGCTACTGGTCGAATTGAACGTGGTGTATTAAAAGTTGGTGATAATGTCGAAATTGTAGGTATTAAAGATACACAAACAACTACAATTACTGGTATCGAAATGTTCCAAAAAACTTTAGACGAAGGTTTTGCTGGTGATAATTGTGGTATTTTATTACGTGGTGTAACTCGTGAAGATATTGAACGTGGTATGGTATTATCACAACCAGGAACAATTACTCCACATACAAACTTTGAATCAGAAGTTTATGTTTTAACAAAAGAAGAAGGTGGACGACATACTCCATTCTTTACAGGTTACCGTCCACAATTTTATGTTCGTACAACTGATGTAACAGGTTCAATTACGCAATTTACAGCTGATGATGGTTCTGTTGTAGAAATGGTTATGCCTGGTGATCGTATTAAAATGACCGCTGAGTTAATTTACCCTGTAGCAATTGAAGAAGGTATGCGTTTTGCAATTCGTGAAGGGGGTAGAACAATTGGAGCCGGTGTTGTTTCAAAAATTTCTAAATAATGCATATAAATTATGTTAACAAAACAAACTGAAAAAATTCGAGTACGTCTAGAATCTTTTAATCATGAGCTTTTAACAGAATCATGTAATAAAATTATTGAGATTACAAAAACAGTAGAATCAAATACAGTAGGACCAATTCCATTACCTACTGATAAACGAATTTATTGTGTTTTACGTTCACCTCATGTTGATAAAGATTCACGTGAACATTTTGAAATTCGAATTCATAAACGAATTTTAGATATTTATTATGATTCATCAATTAATATTGTTGAATTATTATCAAAATTAGATTTACCTGCTGGTGTTTTATATCAAATAAATTTATTAGTAGAAAATAATTAATTAAAAAG
>Ga0115104_11008625_pt1 | contig 15028 bp, 15 predicted proteins | sample CN18umnscriptome_2_FD_89649 | JGI IMG/M metagenome (GOLD analysis project Ga0115104, IMG submission 89649) | Marine eukaryotic communities from Pacific Ocean to study complex ecological interactions - CN13ID_70_C50_10m_0.8um Metatranscriptome... | ecosystem: Environmental > Aquatic > Marine >...
ATTAAGGCTATATATGTTATATAATATTTTTATATTTCTGCATGTAATATTTTGCTTATCAATTATAATTTTAATTTTAATGCAGTATGGAAAAGGAGCTGAAGCAGGAGCTTCATTTAATAATGCTTCTCAAACTTTTTTTGGAAGTAAAGGATCTAAAAATTTTTTAGTAAAACTAACAACATTTGTGACTATTTTGTTTTTTATAAATTGTTTTGTGATGGGATTGTTAAATCATAAATTCCAGTCAAAAAATATCATTAATATATTAGACCAAAAAGAAGAAACTTTTGTAATCGAAGAAATAAAAGAAAATTCTAACTTCGAAGATATTCCCGTAGAGAACATGAAAAGCGAAAATAATAAATAATAAAATATTTTTAGCCGATGTGGTGAAATTGGTAAACACGCTATCTTGAGGAGGTAGTGACGAAAGTCTTGTCGGTTCAAATCCGATCATCGGCAATAAATATTATATTATAATGAAAGTTTATAAAAAATATGTTATCATTAATTTAATGAAAATAATTTAAGAGATTAATTATATGCTATATGATTACTTTCCTATATTAATATTTATACTTTTAAGTATTGTTTTTGGATTAGTTCCTATCGCTTTAGGATCTTTAATTGCTCCTAATAAACCTAGCCCTGCAAAAAATTCCGTATATGAATGTGGTTTTAAAGAATTTGAAGATGCGAGAATGAAATTTGATATTAGATTTTATCTTGTTGCTATATTATTCATCATTTTTGATTTAGAAATAGCATTTTTATTTCCTTGGGCTGTTGTTTTAAATAAAATAGGTTTCGTAGGCTTTTTATCAATGATAATATTTTTAGTATTATTATTATTAGGTTTCTTATATGAATGGAAAAGGGGAGCTTTAGAATGGGAATAGAAGGTGTATTTCCGAAAAGTTTTTTAACTACATCTGCTGATAAGTTAATAAATTGGGCAAGGACAGGTTCTATGTGGCCTATGTCTTTTGGTTTAGCATGTTGCGCAGTAGAAATGATGCATGCCGGTGCTTCCAGATACGATTTAGACAGGTTTGGAGCCGTATTTAGACCAAGTCCAAGGCAATCTGATGTTATGATTGTTGCTGGAACGCTATGTAATAAAATGGCTCCTGCTTTGAGAAGAGTATACGATCAAATGCCTGATCCTAAATGGGTAATATCTATGGGATCTTGTGCAAATGGTGGAGGATATTATCATTACTCTTATTCAGTAGTAAGAGGATGTGATAGGGTAGTTCCGGTAGATATATATGTTCCTGGTTGTCCTCCGACAGCTGAAGCTTTATTATATGGAGTAATTCAATTACAAAATAAAATAAAGAGAACGAACACAATAGCAAGAGTTTAATATTTAAGATATAAATAATATGAAAAAAAAAAATTTAGATTTAGTAGATAATATTAAAGAAAAATTAGGTAGTGACATAATAAATATTAAAGATTCTTTCGATATGGTAACTATAGAAGTAAGTAGTGAAAAATTACTAAGAACATGTAAAATATTAAAAGATGAAAAAATATTTGATTTTGCTCAGCTTGTTGACTTAGCTGGCATTGATTATTATTCCTATGGTCATGAAGAATGGGAAACCAAAAAAGTAACTACTGCTGGTTTTTGTAGAGGAAGAAATATAAACAAGAAAAACCCGAATAAAAACAGGTTTGCTGTTGTATATCACTTACTATCTATAAATAATAATATTAGAATAAGATTGAAATGTTACGCTGACCATAACGAACCTCCTTGCATACCATCCGTGAACGATATTTGGAATAGTGCAAATTGGTTTGAAAGAGAAGCATTTGACTTATTTGGAATATTTTTTATTGGTCATAATGATTTGAGAAGAATATTAACGGACTATGGTTTTATAGGACATCCTTTTAGGAAAGATTTTCCTTTAATAGGAGAAATGGAAGTCAGGTATGATTTTAAAGAACAAAGAATTATTTACGATCCTGTAAGCATAACAGAAAGAACCCTTGTTCCTCGAGTTATTAGAAAAGATAATAGATATAAGTAAATAATACGTAAAAAGTTCTTATCTATAATCGGAGAAAAAAAAATAAATGTCAGAAATAAAAAATTATACTATTAATTTCGGACCTCAACATCCAGCTGCTCACGGAGTATTAAGATTAGTACTGGAATTAGATGGTGAAACAATAAGAAGAGCTGATCCTCATGTAGGTTTATTACATAGGGCTACAGAAAAACTAGCAGAAAGTAAACCATTTAATCAAAGTATAGGTTATATGGATAGGTTAGATTACGTTTCAATGATGTGTAATGAACACGCATACGTCATGTCCATAGAAAAACTACTAGGTGTCGAAGTCCCTATTAGAGCTCAATATATACGAGTAATGTTCGATGAAATAACAAGAATACTAAATCACTTAATGTGGTTAGGTGCACATGCTTTAGATATTGGAGCTATGAGCATGTTTTTGTACGCATTTAGAGAGAGAGAAGATCTTCTTGACTGTTATGAAGCAGTATCAGGAGCAAGAATGCATGCTACATATTATAGACCAGGTGGTGTTTACAGAGATTTACCTGACAGCATGCCAAAATATAAAGTATCAAAATGGAAATCACAAAAAGAAATTAATGATTTAAATAAAGAACGAGACGGCAGTCTACTAGATTTCCTAGAAATATTCTGCGAAAGATTTAAAAGTAAAATAGCTGATTATGAAACTCTTTTAACAGACAATAGAATATGGAAACAAAGAACTGTTGACATAGGTATTGTATCCCCAGAAAGAGCATTACAATTAGGATTTACTGGTCCTATGTTAAGAGGATCTGGAATAGCTTGGGATTTAAGAAAGAAACAGCCTTACGAAGTATATGACAAAATGAAATTCAGTATACCAGTTGGAAAAAATGGTGATTGTTTTGATCGATATTTAGTAAGAATGGAAGAATTGAAGCAATCTAATATGATAATTCAGCAATGTATTAGCTGGTTAAAAAATAATCCAGGAAATGTAATAGTTGATAATTATAAAGTTGCACCTCCATCCCGAGAAAATATGAAAGATAAGATGGAAAGCTTAATTCACCATTTTAAATTATTTACTGAAGGTTATTGTGTACCAGAAGGTGAAGTTTATAGCGCTGTTGAGCATCCAAAAGGGGAATTTGGTATCTACTTAGTATCTGATGGAGCTAATAAGCCTTATAGATTAAAAGTACGTGCTCCTGGTTTTGCCCATTTAGCTTCTTTAGAAGAAATGGCAAAAGGCCATATGTTGGCTGATGTAGTAGCTATTATTGGAACACAAGATATTGTTTTTGGAGAGGTAGATCGTTAATGATAATAGATAAAAAAAAACAGTTATTGAATATATTGCCTCAAGCAGTGAAAAAAAAAATAGATGAAATTTTAAAAAAATTTCCAGCAGATAAAAAAAGATCTGCTTTACTAGATGGACTGATGTTCGCTCAAGAAGATAATAATGGTTACTTAACAAACGATTTAATAGAAAGTGTTGCTTATTATTTAGAACAACCCGTAATATCAGCATACGAAGTTGCGACTTTTTATAGTATGTATGAACTAAACCCTGTCGGAAGACATCATATAAACATATGCACTAGTATTTCTTGTATGTTAAAAGGTTCAGATGAAATAGTTGATTATCTAAAAAAGATATTAAAAATCAACCTTAATGAAGTAACAAAAGACGGAAAATTTAGTTTGAAAACTGTTGAATGTCTTGGCGCATGTGTGCATGCTCCTATGTTACTACTTAATAAAAAATATTATGAACACTTGACGTACAAAAAAATAGATCAATTGATTAAGGAATTAAAGTAATGGTAAGAAGAAATTTGATCTGTTTCAGAACTATAGATAAAGAAAAGCCTTGGTCTTTAGAAACTTATAAAAGCGTAGGTGGATACAAGGTAATAGAAAAAATTATCAGAAATAAAATAAGCCCACAACATATAATTAACGAAATAAAAACTTCCTGTCTAAGAGGAAGAGGAGGAGCTGGTTTTCCTACTGGCATAAAATGGAGCTTTATATCAAAAGCAAATTTAGGACAAAAATACGTAATATGTAATTCTGATGAAGGTGAACCTGGAACTTGCAAAGATAGAGATATAATGAGATATAATCCACACCAATTAATAGAAGGAATGATGATTGCTGGATATGTTATAGGAGCAACAATAGGTTATAACTATATAAGAAGAGAATTTTATGAACCTAGCTCTAGAATGGAAGAAGCTGTAAAAATAGCTAGAGAAAATAATTTGCTAGGACAAAATTTATTTGGATCTGACTTTTGTTTTGACTTATTTAATGTATACGGTTCTGGTGCATACATATGCGGAGAAGAAACAGCTCTAATGGAATCACTTGAAGGTAAAAAAGGGCAACCTAGATTTAAACCTCCATTCCCAGCTAATTTTGGTCTTTACGGAAAGCCATCTAATATAAATAATACAGAAACATATGCTTCTGTACCTGTTATATTAGAAAAAGGAGGAGAATGGTTTTTAAAATTAGGGAAACCAAATAATGGTGGTTGTAAATTATTTTCTGTTTCAGGACATGTAAATAACCCGGGAAATTTTGAAGTACCTCTCGGAACGCCATTTAAAGACTTGTTAGCATTAGCAGGAGGCGTAAGAAACAATCGTAAATTAAAATGTGTTATTCCAGGTGGAACATCTATGCCTGTACTACCTGCAGATATAATGATGAAAACAGATATGGATTACGATTCTATAAAAAATGCTGGTTCTATGTTAGGATCAGGAGCTGTTATTATAATGGATGATAGCACATGCATAGTTAATGTTATGTTAAGAATATCCGAATTTTATATGGATGAATCTTGTGGTCAATGTACTCCATGTAGAGAAGGAACTGGTTGGATGACAAGAATAATACATAATATTCAACATGGGAAAGGGAAAGAAGAAGATATAAAATTACTAGAAAATATTGCAGAAAATATAGCAGGAAGAACAATTTGTGCTTTAGGTGATGCTGCAGCTTGGCCTGTCCAAGGTTTTATTAGGCATTACCGTGAAGAAATACTTTATTACATTAAAAACAAGAAAAGTAAGGTCAGTTAAATGTTACAAATTGAAATAGATGGAAAAAAAATAGAAGCTGAACAAGGTAAAATGATAATTGAAGTTGCTGATAATCTAGGTATTGATATACCTAGATTCTGCTATCATAAAAACTTGTCAGTCGCAGCCAATTGTCGAATGTGTTTAGTTGACGTAGAAAAAGCGCCTAAACCTTTACCTGCATGTGCTACACCTGTAGCAAATGGTATGAAAATATGGACCACATCGATGAGAGCGAGAATAGCTCAAAAATCTGTGATGGAATTTCTTCTCATAAACCATCCTTTAGATTGTCCTATATGTGATCAAGGAGGAGAATGCGAACTACAAGATTTAGCAATGGGATACGGTGGTAATTTATCTAGATTTTGTGAAGGGAAAAGGGTAGTAGAAGATAAAAATATTAGCCATTTAATATCGACAGATATGACAAGATGCATACATTGTACTCGTTGCGTTAGATTTGGAGAAGAAGTTGCTGGTATTAGAGAAATGGGAGCAGCAGGAAGAGGCGAACATACAAAAATAGGTACTTTCATTGAAAAAAATATTGATTCAGAAGTATCAGGAAATATCATAGATTTATGTCCAGTAGGAGCTCTTACTTCTAAACCATTTAGATACAAAGCTCGAGCATGGGAATTAAGGCAATTTTCTAGTATTGCTTCTCATGATTGCATGGGTTCAAATGTATTAGTTCATACTTATAATGATAAAGTTGTCAGAGTTGTTCCTAGGGAAAACCAAGATATCAATGATACTTGGCTAAGTGATAAAGATCGTTTCTCTTACGAAGGTATATATAACAATAGGTTACATAAACCATCTATAAAAGTAGATGGAGAATGGCACGATGTATCATGGGAAAAAGCTATTATTTTTGCTGTTGAAAAAATTCAAAATCATATAAAAGAATATGGAAATGATTCAATATGTGGAGTTATTTCTCCTAATTCTACAACAGAAGAATGTTTTTTATTTCAAAAGCTTATAAGATGTCTAGGAAGTAATAATATAGATCACAGAACAAAACAACTAGATTTTTCAAATCAAGAAAACTATCCTACTTATCCTAATATAGGTTGCTCTTTAAAAGATATAGAAAAGTTTAATTCCATTTTAATCGTTGGATCTGATATCCATAAAGAATTACCTCTTTTAGCATTAAGAATAAGAAAATTAAGTTTGAATGAAGGAAATATTTTTTCCATAAATCCTTTAAATTTCAATATGAATTTTGAATTACAAAAAAATATAGTTCCTAAAAACGGAAACATAGTTCTTTACTTAAGCTCAATATTAAAAGCATGCTTAGAAATATCTGATGTAAATGTACCTTCAGAAATAAAAGATATATTAGAAAGCACAAAAATATCAACACAACATAAATCTTTAGCAAAAAAACTCTGTTCAACTAATACGCATATAATAGTTGGTCTAATAGCTCAATTAAGAGAAGATAGTTCACAAATAATCAGTCTTTCAAACCTGATATCTATTGTATCAAAATCTTCAATAGGAATTATTAACTTTGGATCAAATTCTCCCGGAGCTTGGCTATCAGGATGTGTTCCGCATAGAATATATAATGGTTTAGAAATAGAATCTAATAAACGTGGTTCTAATTTTCGTCAAATGCTAGATAAAAAAAATAATTTGTGGTTTCTTAACAATATTGAAACAGAAGATTGTTCAAATATGACTAAGTTTAAAACTAATTTAGAAAAATCATGTGTTATTAATCTAACATCTTTTGATTCACACGATGCAAGAAGATTTTCAGATATTATGCTTCCAATTGCTACAAATTACGAAATAGATGGATCATTTGTGAATTGTTTTGGAGTATGGCAATATTTTAAATCATCTGTACCTTTATTCGAAAACTCAAAAAAATCTTGGAAAGTTATAAAAACTTTAGCTAACTATTTAAAATTAGAAGGATTTAAATATTCTAAAATAGAAGATTTACAAAAAGATATTAATGTTTTGATAGAAAAACATTCATATAAAGAAACTAAATTTAAAATATTTCTTCCTAATACAATAAATAACAAGTCAAAAAATAATAACTCATACATCAATATCTTACAAAATATTTATCATAGTGATAATATTGTAAGAAGAGCTTCATCTTTGCAAAAAACTGTTGATGCTAAAAACAAAGATTTTTTATTTATTAATGAAGATTATGCGAAGAAAAATAATTTAAGTAACTACGATAAAGTAAAAATAGAAAATAAGTCAGGAGAATTGGAAGTATCTATATTAATAAATAACAATATAGAAAAAAATTCTTTTATGGCATATTTGGGAACAAAAACAGCATCTATTATAGAAAATTTAGATGATAATATTGTTTTAAAAGGGATTAAATAATGTTTTTTGAACATATAATATTATTGGTATTTACGGTTGTTAAAATCTTAATTATAATTTTGCCGTTATTACTATCAGTGGCATATTTCACTCTAGCAGAGAGAAAAGTTATAGCTTACATGCAAGTAAGAATAGGTCCTAATAGGGTAGGTTATGGTCTTTTACAACCAATAGCTGATGGTATAAAATTGTTTTTCAAAGAAGTGTTAGTTCCTAATAATTCTAACAAATATCTTTTTATCGTTGCCCCTATACTAACTATATTCCCTGCGTTATCTGCTTGGGCAGTAATACCGTTTGATAAAATGTTAATACTTGCAGATATAAATGTAGGACTACTATATTTATTAGCAATGACTTCAATTGGTGTATATGGAATTATTATTGCTGGATGGGCATCTAATTCAAAATATGCTTTGCTAGGAGCGTTAAGATCTGCAGCTCAAACTATCTCTTATGAATTAGGTATGGGATTTTCTTTAGCTGGAGTATTAATAATAGCTCAAACTATGAACTTAAAAGATATTGTTTTAGCTCAATCTGGAGGAATTCTAAACTGGTTTTTTGTTCCTCTATTCCCTTTATTTGTGGTGTATTGGATTTCAGCTATAGCTGAAACTAACAGAGCTCCTTTTGATTTAGCAGAAGGGGAATCAGAAATAGTTGCAGGTTTCCATGTTGACTATTCTGGAATAGCTTTTGCTATATTCTTTTTAGCAGAATATGCAAATATGATTTTACTTGCTTTTTTAAGTTCTATTATATTTTTAGGGGGTTGGTTATCTCCTTTTCAAAATATATACATGTTAGAAAGTCTATTTTCATGGGTACCAGGTATAATATGGTTATTATCTAAAACAACTATATTCTTATTTTTATACTTATGGTTTCGTGCAACTTTTCCACGTTACCGTTATGATCAGTTAATGCGTTTAGGTTGGAAAATTTTTATACCCGTTACATTTGTTTGGATAATAGTTGTTGCACTAATGCAGCAATATAAAATAGGACCTTGGTTTTATGGATACAATTAAACATTATTTAAAAAGTTTTCTTTTGTGGGAATTGTTAATAGGATTAAAATTAACAGGGAAACACTTTTTTGCAAGAAAAATTACAATTCAATATCCGGAAGAAACAACACCTAAATCTTACAGATTTAGAGGATTACATGCTTTAAGACGATATCCTAATGGAGAAGAACGTTGCATAGCATGTAAACTATGTGAATCCGTATGTCCTGCGTTAGCTATAACAATTAATATGAAACAAAGAGAAGACGGATCTAGAAGAACTACTCTCTATGAAATAGATTTATTTAAATGTATTTATTGTGGTTTTTGTGAAGAATCTTGTCCTGTAGATTCTATTGTAGAAACAACCGTATCTAATTATCACTTTGAAAATAGAGGCGAGAATATTATGACAAAAGAAAAATTACTTGCAATTGGTGATAAATACGAAAAAGAAATAGCAGGAGATAAAACTTCTGATTCTATTTACCGTTAAGGCAAAAATAATGGAAATATTAAAAATTATATTTTACACGTTTTCTTTAATTTCAATTCTATCAGCATCACAAGTTATATTATCAAGAAATCCTGTGAAGTCCGTTTTAAGCTTAGTATTATGTTTTTTTTCTACAGCTATATTATGGATGTTATGTGAATCTGAATTTTTAAGCATAGTACTAATATTAGTATATGTAGGAGCTGTTATGGTTCTTTTTTTATTTGTAGTCATGATGCTAGATATAAAAATTTCATACTTAAAAGAAGGATTCATAAAATATTTGCCTTTAGGTATATCAATTGCTGTTTTATTAGTTATCGGAATAGTCTATTCTATAACTTATAATACAATAATATCTTGTAAAACTTTCTCTGCATACCCGGAAGGTTATAATAATGTAAAAATGCTAGGAGAGGTTTTATTTACTGAATATTTATATCCATTTGAAATATCCGGTATAATTTTATTAGTGGCAATGATAGCTGCAATCAGCTTAACTTTTAGAGGAACGCAAAAAAGAAAACATCAAGATGTAACCGATCAAATAAAAGTAAACGCAAAAGATAGAATTAAACTAGTTGATATTAAGGAAAATTAATGATAGCAATATCTGATTATTTAACATTTAGCGCTATACTTTTTGGTATTAGTATAGCAGGCATCTTTATCAATAGAAAAAATTTGATTGTATTGCTAATGTGTATAGAGCTTATGCTACTTGCAATAAATACTAACTTTATTATTTTTTCTAGGTCTTTAATTGATGTTTCTGGACAAATTTTTGTATTTTTTATTTTAACTGTAGCTGCTGCAGAAGCAGCAATCGGATTAGCTATTTTAGTTATATTATTTAGAAAATTAAATGATATTAATACATCCGAAATAAATAAGTTGAAAGGATAGTTATGAATATTGAAAGTATTTGTATCATTATTGTTGTTTTACCATTATTATCATCCTTTATTTCCGGTTTTTTTGGACATAAGATAGGTAAAAAAGCTACGCATAGTATTGCTATATCATTTGTTGGTATTGCTTTCTTTCTTTCATTAATATTAATAAAAAAATTAGTATTTGATGGATTTCCAGCTATAAATTTCACTTTATACGAGTGGATGAAAATTAATAAAACTTTGAGTTTTGAAATAGGTTTTTTAGTAGATAGACTTACTATATTAATGATATCAACAGTATGTTTTGTTTCTTGGATGGTTCATATATACACAGTAGGATATATGGAAACAGATTCAGGTTACCAAAGATTCTTTTGTTACATTTCTGCGTTCACATTTGCTATGTTAATGCTAGTTATGTCTAATAATTTTCTTCAATTATTTTTCGGTTGGGAAGGTGTCGGACTTATTTCTTATTTGTTAATAGGTTTTTGGCATCATAAAGAATCTGCTATTTTTGCAAATCTTAAAGCTTTTCTTGTTAATAGAGTAGGGGATTTTGGATTTCTATTAGGTATAGCAGGAATCTTATTTTACTTTAATACATTAGATTTTTTAGTTGTGTTTAACAAAATAGAAGATTTTATGTATGCTGATAATAAAGTATTTATTATATCTGACATAGAAGTTGATGCTATTAATTTTATTTGCATAGGATTATTTATCGGCGCTATGGGGAAATCAGCTCAGGTACCTTTGCATGTCTGGTTGCCAGATTCTATGGAAGGGCCAACTCCTATATCAGCACTGATTCATGCAGCAACGATGGTAACTGCTGGTGTATTTATGGTTTCCAGAATGTCTCCTCTGTTTGAAAATTCAGATGTTGCGTTGAATTTCATATTAATAATAGGTTCAACAACGTGTTTTTTCATGGGATTACTTGGTATAGTAAGCAACGATATAAAGAAAATTATAGCATATTCTACACTATCGCAATTAGGATATATGGTCTGTGCTTTAGGAGCTTCAGCTTACGCTATTAGCATGTTCCACTTAATGACTCATGCCTTCTTCAAAGCTTTATTATTTCTAGGTGCAGGATCTGTGATTATAGCAATGCACCATGAACAAGATATAAATAAAATGGGAAATTTAAAAAAGTACATGCCTATAACATATGTCACTATGTTGCTAGGATCTTTAGCGCTTATAGGATTCCCATTTTTCTCTGGATTTTTTTCAAAAGACTTGGTAATTACAGCTGTAAGAGCATCTAATCTTCCTTTCTCTAATATTGCATACTTCGCTGTCTTATCTTCCGTTTTTGTTACATCAGTATATAGTTTTAGGCTTTTATTCAGGGTCTTTCACACTGAAGAGAGAATGGATGAAAAAACAAAATCTCATTTAAAAGAATGTAAATCTGTCGTGACTGTTCCTTTAATGCTATTAGCTGTTCCTTCTGTAATTATAGGATACTTAACAGTATCTCCTATTATGGACGGTTATTTTGGGGATGCTATTTTTGTTAATGATAAGCACGTAGCTATGGGTATATTAAAAAATGACTTTCATGGAACTATGGCTTTTGTTTTGCATGGTTTTACATCAATGCCATTTTTCTTAGCAATATCTGGAATATTTGTTTCATGGTTATTTTTTATAAAAAAAACCTAAATTAGCGGATGATTGCAAACAATTATTTTTACCAATTTATAAAATACTTGAAAAAAAATATGCTATTGATGAAATATATCAATTCGTATTTATAGGAGGATCTAAAAAAATTGGTAACTATTTATGGTCTATAGGGGATAAAGCTATAATTGATAATTTCTTTGTCAATGGATCATACAAATCTATTAACCTATTTTCTAAAATAATGAGAAAAATGCAAACGGGTTATTTATATCATTATGCATTCACAATGATAACAGGTTTCTTAATTTTATTAGTTTGGTTAATTATACATTAGGTCTTAAAGGAAATTAATATCATATGAACGAATCATCTTTACTTAGTTTAATTATATGGGGACCTATAATCATAGGTATAATTTTATTATTTTTAAATAAATCCCCTAAATTATCATTCGGAATATCTATAATTACTGCATTTATATGTATTATGATTTGCTGTAAATTAATAAATGGTTTCGATATGTCTTCTTGGCAAATGCAATACCAAGAAAAATATTATTGGTTAACATTCATACACTCTTACTATCATATAGGAGTTGATGGATTTTCTTTATTGTTAATAACACTTACGTGTTTTATCGGTTTTATAGTTATTATTTCTGCTCAAAAATCTATCAAAGACAATATTAGTTCTTAGATGTCTGCTTTTTTAATTATGCAAGGCTTAATGTGTGGTGTATTCATGGCTTTAGATGCACTATTATTTTACATATTTTTTGAAGCAATGTTGATACCAATGTTTTTAATTATAGGTATATGGGGTGGTAAAAATAGAATATATGCAACGATAAAATTCTTTATATATACATTTTTAGGTTCAGTATTTTTATTGATATCCCTAATATATATATATCTACAAGCAAAATCATCAGGCTTAGGTGAAGATAGTTGGAATATATCTAGCTGGTATAATCTCGACTTCCCTATAGAAACTCAAAAATGGTTATTTATTGGAATATTTATAGCGTTTGCTGTGAAAATTCCTATGTGGCCTGTCCATACGTGGTTACCTGATGCTCATACAGAAGCTCCTACAGCTGGTTCAGTTATATTGGCAGCTATAACATTGAAAATAGGTGGATATGGAATGATTCGTTTTATACTACCTCTTTTGACATCAGCTTGTTATATATACTCTAATATAGTTATTATTCTTTCTTTAATCGCCATTATATACATAGGATTTGTAGCTTTAATTCAACAAGATATGAAAAAATTGATTGCCTATTCTTCAATATCTCACATGGGATTTGTAACTCTAGGTTTATTTATTCCTTTTATAATATTATCTAATAATATGAATTATAATAATTTAAGCATGGGAATAAATGGAGCTATGATACAAATGATATCCCATGGTTTTATATCTGCAGCAATGTTTTTATGTGTTGGTGTTTTATATGATAGAATACATAGTCGTATGATTAATGATTATGGTGGAGTTGTAAATAAAATGCCTATATATTCTTCTTTTTTCATGTTATTCGCAATGTCTAATTGTGGTTTACCAGGAACTTCAGGTTTTGTAGGAGAGTTCTTAGTTATTTTATCAGCATTTCAAGCTAGTTTTTTAATAGCATTTTTATCTGCTATAACATTAATTGTAGGTGCAGCTTATACTTTATGGATGTATAAAAGAGTTATTTTTGGTAAATTACATCATAAACATTTAAACTCTTTGCAAGATTTAAATTACTATGAAATATTATCTCTTAGTTTATTATCGCTATTTATAATATTTTTAGGAATTTATCCTCTACCATTTATAAATATCATGAATGCTTCTACTAATCACTTAATACAAGATCTAATTATACCTAAACTTTAAGGTTAAATATTATGTATAATCAATTAATACATTTAATTCCAGAAATTATTATTATAGCAACAGCTAGTTTATTATTGTTATCAACAGTAATGATAAAAGATAAAGATGTTTGTTATGCTTATTCAATTTCTCAAATAGGGCTTATGATTGCTTTATTTTTTCTTATAAAAAACTGGAACATGGACTATAAAATAGTATTTAACTTACAATTTATAGATGATAATCTGGCGAGAATATTAAAATTATTTAGTTTAATTTTTATGTTGATTGTTTTTTTATATAGTGAAAAATATTTGCGTTTGCACAAGAGTTATAATAATGAATACTTTGCATTATGCTTATTTTCATTATTAGGAATGATGGTTTTAATCTCTTCTAGTAACTTTTTAATATTATATCTAGGATTAGAACTTCTCTCATTACCTTTATACGCTTTAATTACAATAATAAAAAAACATAACAATTCAAGTGAAGCAGCAATAAAATTCTTTGTAATGGGAGCAATTGCATCAGGCATGTTGTTATATGGTATATCTTTATTATACGGATTATCAGGCAGCTTAAACTTGAACGAGATTGGCAATTGTATATCCATAAATTTAATAAACGATTCCATGATACTGAAAATAGCTATAGTATTTATCATAGTTGGAGTAGCATTCAAGTTAGGAGCTGTTCCTTTTCATATGTGGGTTCCAGATGTTTATGAAGGATCTCCTAATACCATTACGTTGTTTATAGGAAGTATTCCTAAAATTGCTGCTTTTGCTATGTCATACAGAGTTCTTTCATCACTAATTATAGTTGTTAAAGATTGGTCATCTATATTAACTTTAATGATAATTGCCTCTTTAATTATAGGTAATATAGTTGCCATAGCACAAACAAATATAAAAAGAATGTTAGCGTATTCTACAATTAGTCATATATCTTTTTTACTTATGGGTTTCATTTCTTTTGCTCATGAAGGTTTTATTGCATCCCTTTTTTATGTAATTATATATACTTTAACAGCGGTTTGTGCTTTTGGAGTTATAATCTCTTTGAGTTCATCCAAATTTGAAATGGAAAATATTAATGATTTTCGTGGTTTAGGAAGAAGTAATCCTTTATTAGCAACTGTAATGATGATAGTAATGTTCTCAATGGCTGGTATTCCTCCTACTATAGGATTTTATGCTAAGTTTATTGTTGTAAAATCTGTTGTTGCAAATGGAATGAATTGGCTAGCTATCTTTGCTGTCGTTTTTTCCGTCATCGGATCTTTTTACTACCTCAGAATAATAAAAATTATGTTTTTTGAAAAAGATGTTTCAGAGAATGAAAACTTTAAAAATAGAGGTTTATCCAACTTAGGATATAGCGTACTAGTTATGAATAGTATATTACTTGTAATTCTAGGAATATATCCTTTACCTATACTAAATCTCTGTTTAAATGTTTTTTAAAATTAATAATTAAAATTATTAATTGACATTAATAACTAAAAACTGTAATAATGTGTTTAGTTATTAAATCGCGGGGTGGAGCAGTCTGGCAGCTCATCGGGCTCATAACCCGAAGGTCGTAGGTTCAAATCCTGCCC
>Ga0115104_10102706_pt1 | contig 14975 bp, 23 predicted proteins | sample CN18umnscriptome_2_FD_89649 | JGI IMG/M metagenome (GOLD analysis project Ga0115104, IMG submission 89649) | Marine eukaryotic communities from Pacific Ocean to study complex ecological interactions - CN13ID_70_C50_10m_0.8um Metatranscriptome... | ecosystem: Environmental > Aquatic > Marine >...
CAATAATTCGCTTATGTGTCCGTATTTCAAAATGCTCACGTGCATCTTTATTAACATGGGGAGATCTAAGTATACAATAAATCCTGCGTTTTGTAGGTAAATAAACAGGACCTACTGTCTTAACCTCACTAGTATTAACGGCATCAATAATTGATTGGCATGAAACATCTAATACTTTTTTTTCATATGCTTTTAAACCAATTCTTAACTTCTGCGGTTTTAATAGTTCCATAAGTATTAAATTTTTATTCAAGAATCTTTGAAACAACACCAGCACCAACTGTTCTTCCACCTTCTCTAATTGCAAATCTCATTCCTTGCTCAATTGCAATTGGGTTAATAAGCTCAGCTGTCATCTTAATTCTATCTCCAGGCATAACCATTTCAGCGGCACTACCGTCATCACCTGTAAACTGTACAATAGTACCTGTTACATCAGTTGTACGAACATAGAATTGTGGACGATAACCTGTGAAAAATGGTGTGTGTCTTCCACCTTCTTCTTTATTTAAGATGTATACTTCTGCTTCAAACTTTTTGTGTGGCGTAATTGAACCTGGTTTAGCTAATACCATTCCACGCTCAATTTCTTCTTTTGTAATACCACGAATTAAAATACCAACATTATCTCCAGCCATCCCTTTTTCAAGAGTTTTCTGGAACATTTCAATTCCTGTTACAGTTGTTGATTTTGTTTCTTTTAAACCAACTAATTCAACTGTATCACCCACTGTTAATTCTCCTCTCTCAATACGACCTGTTGCAACAGTTCCACGACCTGTAATTGAGAAAACATCTTCGACTGCCATTAGAAAAGTCTTTTCTGTATCACGCACTGGTGTTGGAATATAACTATCAATAGCATCCATTAAATCATAGATTAAATCTACCCATTTGTCTTCACCACGCTCTTTTGGACCCCCTTCAACTGCTTGAAGAGCAAGAAGTGCTGAACCAGATACGAAAGGTATGTCATCACCAGGGAAATCATAACTTTCTAGAAGTTCTTGAACCTCTAGTTCAACTAACTCTAGAAGTTCTTCATCATCTACTTGATCTGCTTTATTTAAGAAAACAACTAGATGTGGAACACCTACCTGCTTAGCAAGTAAAATGTGCTCTCTAGTTTGTGGCATTGGACCATCTGCTGCAGAAACAACTAGGATTCCACCATCCATTTGAGCTGCTCCAGTAATCATATTTTTAACATAATCAGCGTGACCAGGGCAATCTACATGAGCATAATGACGTGTTTCTGTTTCATATTCCACGTGTGCTGTGTTAATTGTAATACCACGTGCTTTCTCTTCTGGAGCAGAATCAATTTCATCAAATTTTTTAGCTCCCTGAGCACTATAAATTGCTAAAGTAGCAGAAATTGCTGCAGTTAATGTTGTTTTTCCATGATCTACATGACCAATTGTTCCAATATTAACGTGTGGTTTTGATCTTTCAAATTTTTCACGTGCCATAAACTGTTTTAGTACATTAAAGGTAATTTTTTTTTGATAAACTGTTGTTTATCTAATACTTTTGGCGAAGCATAGAAAGCTTAATATTTAAAATGAGCAAAAGCTTTATTAGCTTCTGCCATTTTATGAGTTTGTTCCTTTCGACGCATTGTATTTCCAACTTCTTTCGATGCGTCCATTAATTCATTTGCTAATTTTAGCGCCATACTTTTTCCCGAACGAGCCCTTGCGAATTCAGTAATCCACTTTAAAGAAATATTAGTACCTCTATATGTACGTATTTCAATTGGTACTTGATATGTTGAACCACCCACTCTTCGTGCTTTAACCTCTACTTGCGGAGTTGCATTTTTAACTGCGGTTTCCAGAACTAATATCGGATTTTCTTCAGTTTTTTTCGCAATTATTTCTAAAGCATCGTAAACGATCCTTTGAGCGAGTGATTTTTTTCCTGACTTAAGTATACGAGAAACTAATAATGTTACTAATCGACTTCCATAAATTGGATCCTGCTGCGGTAAAACTCTTTGAGCTCTGTTTCTTCTTGACATTTTTTTAATTAACTAATTACTTAACTTTTTGGCTTTTTGCCTCCATATTTCGATCTACTTTGTTTTCTATCTTTCACACCAGCTGCATCAAGTGTCCCACGAACTACGTGATAACGACAGCCAGGTAGGTCTTTAACACGCCCACCTCTTATTAATACAACTGAGTGTTCTTGGATATTATGACCAATTCCTGGAATATAAGCAGTAACTTCAAACCCTGACGTTAATCTAACACGCGCTACTTTACGTAATGCAGAGTTAGGCTTTTTAGGAGTCGTTGTATAAACACGCGTACATACACCTCGTCGTTGTGGACAGGCTTTTAGTGCTGGTGATTTAGTTTTTTTCTTACTAGCAATACGTTCATCGCGAACTAATTGTTGGATCGTTGGCATAATTTTTTATTTTATTTTTGTTCTTCTATACCGTATTTTCTCATAAAACGTTCAACACGCCCTTCTGTATCAATAATTTTTTGTGACCCTGTATAAAAAGGATGGTTTCCAGACCAAAGATCTACATTCAAGGTAGGCTTTGTTGAACCTACTTTCATTATGAGTTGACCATCACAATATACCTTCGCATTAGAATACCACTCTGGATGAAGATCAGATTTTGCCATTTATTAAAATATTTTAAAATAATACTATCTTTTTGAAAATTGCGGGGCTTTTCTAGCTTTGCGTAAACCATATTTCTTTCTTTCTTTAACACGCGCATCTCTTGTGAGATAACCATGTTCTTTCAAAGATTCTTTATAATTTGAAGAGACATAACATAAAGCTCGGGCAACTCCCAATTTTATTGCGTCTGTTTGCCCTCTTAAACCTCCTCCATGACTGTTAACATAAATATCGTAGTTATTTTCCAAACCGAGATTCAGAAGAGGAGCTTTTGAAGCATTTATATACTGTGAGTTGTACTGTAGATATAATTCGCCCGGCTTCTGATTTATTACCATAGAACCATTACCAGGTATTAAAACAACTCTAGCAACAGAAGCTTTTCTGCGGCCTATACCAAAGTAAGTACCTTGAGAGGATACTGCATTGCACATAATAAACGTTTAATTAACTAATTACTTATACTGTTTAACTTTTTTTTCAGAGAAAGCCTATGATTTACTTTCTAAGCGTTTTTCCAAAACGTGACTCTAAACTTTCAAAAACTTCATCAGCCGATTTCTTACCAAAATTTTTAAATTCTAAAAGATCTTCTTGTGAGTATTTTAAAAGATCTGCTAGCGTATGTACATGGGCTCTTTTTAAACAATTGTAAGCCCGAACAGATAATTCCATTTCTTCAATTGGGACCTTATCAAACTCTTCATCTTGATTATCATCTTTTTTCTCCTCTTCTTGTGAAGACATTAGTTTTGAATCTGATGTAGTTATTTGAAGAGAGGAAAAAATATTCTCCAAAAGTTCTGAAGCCGAATTTATAGCCTCACCTGGAGTAATACTTCCATCTGTACTTACGTCTAGTATTAAACTTTCAAAATCAGAAGAAACATTGTCTTTGTATGTTTCAATGAAAAAATTTACTTTTCTTACAGGCATAAAAACGGCATCCACAGATAAAAAGCCCAAGGGTAATTTTGTTATCTTTTTATCACTTATTGAATAACCTTCACCAGCATCAATTAAGAATTCCATTTCTAGATTTCCTTCCTTTGTTAAACTAGCTATGTATTGACGAGGTTCAATTAATTTTATACTCTCTGGAAGTTCAATTTCTTTTGCAGTAACAATACCCGGACCTTTATACATTAAGCGAGCAATTATAGGAGTAGAAACATTACCCTTAAAATTTATTTGTTTAAGGTTAAGAAGAATTTCTATTACATCTTCCTTAACATCAGGAATTGTAGAAAATTCATGATTGACTCCAGCAATTCTAACACCGATAATTGCTAACCCCTTTATATTAGAGAGTAAAACTCTCCTTAAAGTATTGCCAATTGTAACTCCTTGCCCTTTATTCAAAGGACCTACGGAAAATCGTGAAAAAAGATAATTATTTTTTTGTGCTTTTGATTCCAAACATTGAACTTGAAGCATTATAACTAGTTCTGAGTTTTAGATTTTCTTAATATTTCCAATACTTTCTTACATTATACGTAAAATAAAATTAAACGCGTCTTTTCTTTGGAGGTCGACATCCATTATGTGGTACCGGAGTAATATCTTTAATTACAAGAACTTCTAAACCACAACCTTGTAAAGCACGAATAGCCGTTTCACGACCACTACCTGGACCACTAACAACTACTTCGGCTTGTCGCATACCTTGATCATAAGCCATTAAACCAACTTTTTCAGCAGCTGTTTGAGCAGCAAACGGAGTCCCTTTTTTTGCACCTTTAAAACCATTACCACCAGCGGATGCCCAGAAAAGTGTATTTCCGTTTTTATCCGTGATATTAACAATAGTATTGTTAAAAGTAGATTTAATGTGAACTACGCCTAAAGCTGCTACTTTTTTCGATTTCTTATTAGAAAATCGTTTTATTTGTTTAACCATAAATTAATAATAGTTGGAGAACTTTTTATATAATCTTATCTAGATTTCTTAGCGGCAACTACTTTTACTTTTCCTTTTCGTGTACGAGCATTAGTTCGTGTACGTTGTCCACGTGCAGGTAAAGAAACACGGTGACGCCTTCCTTTAGAAGAACCAATTTCGGTTAATCTTTTTATGTTTTGACTATAAAGTCGTCTTAAATCACCTTCAGTTTGATACTGTTCATCAATAACTCCACGTAAAGAAGTAATTTCTTCATCTGATAAATTATTACATCTTATACTGGGATCAACTTTCGCATCTGCTGTAATTTGCTTTGCACTTGTGTGACCTATTCCGAAAATATAAGTTAAACCAATGTCAATCCGCTTATTACGCGGAAGATCTACTCCTGAAATACGTACCATATTATTTAATGTTTTATTTACGTTTCATTTTTGCACGGCCTTGTCGAACCTTCAATCTTGGATCTGTTTTACAAATTACGTAAATTCTACCTCGCCTCTTCACTACTTGACAATCCTTTGATCGATTTTTTAAGTTTCCTATGGAACTTACTACTTTCATAAAAAATAATTAATTAATTTTTTGTCACATTTGTTGCAAATAATACTAATCCAATTAAGGTAAAACGTCTACATACTACGGAAACCTTCGTAATTTTTAGCTACTAAATAACCTCGTATTTGCGTTACAACATCGGTAATAACACCAATTAATATAAGTAAAGATGTTACGTTCTTAAATAAATTAAATTGGAAAAAGTTACTCAGAAGTAAAGGGAAGAATGCAAGGAATGCTAAAAATAATCCACCCATAAAAGCAGATCGGTTAATTACCTGCTCCAAATAATAAGTAGTTTGTTTCCCTTGTCGAATACCTGGAATATTGTAGGCCATTTTTGCTAAGTTTTCGGAAATATCAGCAGGCTTCAAGACAAGAAGAGCGTAAAAACAACTGAAAAATATTACCAGGACTACATTTAAAGTAAATGAATATAAAGTCAACAAACTTGTAATTATTGGTAAATAATTATCAAATTTAGAACTGATAAACATTTGAGCAGGATACAATAAAAATGCTGCAATAGTTGAACTAAATACCAAAGGCATTATTCCACCCTGATTTAATTTAATTGGAATATAACTATTCTTAAGACCCTGTTGCTGATTAGATTCCCCATAATTAACATTTAATTGACGTGCAGAAACTATATCTACTTTCTTATAAGAATCTTGAAAAACAACTATTACAAGAACAATAAATAAATAAACTATAAGACCTGGACCTAATTTTAAAAAATTTGAAAATGATACGTTTTCACCTAACGATTTTAAAATCTCATTAAAACTATTTGGGATACTTCCTACAATGTTAATAAATATAATCATCGAGGAACCGTTACCTAATGATTCTTCCGTAATGAGCTCAGCAAACCACATAGATAAAATCGACCCTAACGTTAAAGACAAAATTATTTTCAATGCTAATTTTAAAGTCCAATTAAAAACAACAGGTTTAACGAGAAAGAAAGCAACTGCCGAACTCAAAAAAATTGCCCAGAGAAAAGTTAAATATCGGGTATAACGAGTTAATTGTTGTCTACCTAATTCACCCTCTTCTTTTTGAAGTCTTTCTAGGTTAGGAAAAACAGGCGTTAAAAGTTGAATTATTATAGAAGCATTTATATAGGGTAAAATTCCTAACGAACCTATACCTAAAAATGAGCTACCTGTTAAAGTTCTTGCAAACCCAAACATTGGATTATTAACTTGACCTTGTGAAAAAATATCTAAATCTATTTCTGGAACTGGAATATACAATCCTAAACGAACAAGTAAAAGAAGAGATAGAATCCGTAAAATTTTTTCTTTTAGAAGATTTGTAGTTTCAGACTTTTCCATATATTTGATGTGAATTCCTTTACTGACAATTTAAGCTTTGTAAGACTTTAAAGAACTTAGCCCATTGATAGTCGCTCTTGCATTATTTAACAGATTGTTTGACCCTAATTGCTTAGATAAAATATTTTTTATCCCAGCCAACTCCAAAACTGTTCGAATTGATCCACCAGCAATAACACCCGAGCCTTCGGCAGATGGTCTTAAAATAAGTTTAGCGGCTCCAAAACGACCATTAATAGGATGAGGTATAGAATTAGAACTTGTTAATGGAATTGTTATTACATGTTTCTTACCATCTGTAACTCCTTTTCGAACTGCTGTAATAACGTCACCCGCTTTACCAACACCAACACCCACTTTACCTTGTTCGTTTCCCACAACTACAGTGGCACGAAAGCTCATCTTTTTTCCACCTTTTACAACCTTTGTTACACGTTGAATAGAAACAACACGTTCTGACCATTCAATTTTTGTATCTTTAGGTTTATAGGGTTTCTTAGAATTTGCCATATTTGAAGATATTACAATTTTTTAAAGATTATTTACTTACCAGTTTTACCTGCTTTACGACGGATATATTCACCTTCATATGCAATTCCTTTCCCTTTATAAGGTTCAGGAGGTCTTACAGACCTTATCTTCGCAGCAAATTCACCAACAACGTCTTTTTCTAATCCAGAAATAATAACAGTAGTTGGATTTTCGACACTTACAGATAGTGAGGAAGGTGTAATCATTTTAACAGGATGACTATAACCCATATTTAATACTAAATCTTTACCATCGAGCTGAGCACGATAACCTACACCAGTTATCTGTAGCTTTTTGTGAAAACCTTCTGAAACACCGATTACCATATTTGCAACAAGTGTACGCGATAAACCATATAAAGCACGAGCAAGTTTTGTATCTTGTGCCTTCTCTATGCAAAGAGCATTATCATTTAACGTACAGCAAATAAGCGAAGGTAAAATTCGTGATAAATTACCTTTTGGTCCATCTACAGAAATTTTCTGACCATCAAGCTTTACACTAACTTTTTGCGGTAATTCAATTAATTTTTTACCTATACGAGACATAATTTATTTCTAAGTTACCAAATATAACATAAAATTTCACCACCAATCCCCTGTTGGCGCGCCTGATCATCCGTAATTAAACCTTTTGAAGTTGAAACAACTGCTGTACCAAAACCACCCAAAATTTTAGGCATTTTTTTCGAACCACTGTATACACGTAAACCAGGTTTACTTACACGTTGAATTTTAGTAATTGTTGGCGTTCTATCTTTTCCAATGTATTTTAAAGACAAAAGAATAGAACTATTTAAACCATTTTGAAGTTCTTCAAACGATTCAATGAGATTCTCATCAAGTAGCAGTTGAGCAATATTTCGCGTAATATTCGTTGACGGAATTTGTACAATTTGATGTTTTGCCAAATTCGCGTTACGAATTCTTGTTAACATGTCAGCAATAGTATCAGTGACCATTTTTATAATTAATAATTAAAGTTACTAAGATTTAAAAGGCATACCAAAACCTTTCAAAAGTGCTCGAGCTTCTTCATCTGTTTTAGCAGTAGTAACTATAGAAATATCGAACCCCTTTAGCTCAGATACACTATCATATGAAATTTCAGGAAAAAGTAATTGTTCTTTTAAACCTAATGTATAGTTACCACGACCATCAAAACTATTAGGACTTATACCTCTGAAGTCTCGAATACGAGGAAGATCAATATGAATTAACTTTGTTAAAAACGTATACATTTTTTCCTGGCGCAATGTTGTTGAAATACCCACTGGCATACCATCTCGTATCTTAAAACTTGCTACAGATTTTTTTGCTACATTAACAATGGGTTTTTGACCCGTAATTAAAGATAATTCTTCTAAGCTTGCTTCTAGATCTTTAGAATTTTTTGATGCTTCCCCAACTCCTCGATTTATTGTAATTTTAGTTATCTTAGGAACTTGTTCAATATTCTTATATCCAAAATCTTTTACCATATTAGGTACAATTTTTTCTTTATAGAGAAGTTTCAAATCTTTTCTCATTTGCAATGTAATTTTTTAGTTTCGTTTAATCAAAATTTTTTACAGTACTTCTGGGGCCAATGAAACTATTTTTGTAAAACCTTTTTCCTTTAGTTCACGGGCAATCGGCCCAAAAACTCTTGTTCCGCGTGGATTATTCTCCTTGTTAATAATAACAGATGCATTATCGTCAAAACGTAGACGAGAACCGTCCTTTCTCATAATTGAATGCTTTGTTCGAACAATAACCGCTCTAACAACATCCGAACGTTTAACAGTTAGATTTGGCGTTGCATCTTTAACAACACCAATAATGACATCTCCTACGTAACCATATCTACGATTACTTCCAAGAATTCTAATACACATTAATTTTTTAGCACCACTATTGTCTGCTACTCTTAAACATGTTTGCGGTTGTATCATTTTTGTTAAGTAGAAGATTTATCTATAATACGAATTAATATCCAATTTTTTGTTTTACTTAAGGGTCGAGTTTCACGAATTTGAACCTTATCCCCAATACAGGAATTAAATTTTTCGTCGTGTACAGCATAACGCTTAGTACGAGTAATTACTTTACCGTATCGCTTATGTGTAACTCGATCACTAACAGCAACAATTCTTGTTTTTGACATTTTGTCGCTAACGACAATTCCTATTCTTTCTTTAACAGCCATTTTATAAAGAATTTATAATTTAATTTTCGCGCATAATAATTTTCGTTTTAATAGGTAGCTTATGAGATGCAGTAGTTAAAACCTTTAAAGCCATCTCTTTATTCAAACCTGTAATCTCAAAAAGAACAGTTCCTGGTTTGATTACTGCTACCCAATATGATGGAGCTCCTTTTCCAGCTCCCATTCTTGATTCTGCTGCACGTTCTGTTACAGATTTATCAGGAAAAACACGAATCCAAATTTTTCCTGTACGTCTTACATATCTTGTAATACTTCGTCGCGTTGCTTCAATCTGACGAGAAGTTAACCAAACAGGTTCTAAAGCTTGAATACCAAAATCACCGAAAACAATTGTATTACCTCTGGTAGCTTTACCTTTAAGTCGACCCCTATGCATTTTTCGAAATTTCGTTCTTTTAGGAAGTAGCATAAAAATTATAAAAAAAAAAAATAGAAAAATTTTAGATGTTTTCTTTATTAAAAATCCACACCTTAATTCCTAGTACACCGTAAGTAGTAAAAGCTTTTTGTGTAGCATAACTAATATCGGCTCGTAAAGTTTGAAGTGGTACACGACCTTCACGTACCCATTCAGCTCGAGCAATTTCTGCTCCATTCAATCTCCCGGAAACCTGAATTTTAAAACCTTTAATATCAGCCTTCTGTAAATTTTGCGTAGTCAATCTAACAGCTCTTCTAAAAGCAACACGTTTTTCTAGTTGATCTGCTAATGCAGCAGCAACTAAAGAACTTTCTGTCTCACTTTTAGCAATCTGAACAACTTGAATACGTAATTGTTTAGAACTCTCTAGAATATTTTTTAATTTATCTCGAAAAGCTAATATAGGCTGTTCACCCATACTATTTATAGCTTTTGGTCTAGCAGCGTGTATTAATAATTCAACCTGACTTATCTTACGTTTTATTTCAAGCTTAGAAATACCAGCTTTGCGATAAATACTTTCAAATTCTTTTTCAAAGAATTGTCTAATTAAATAATCTTCTTTTAAAACTTTGCTATAAGCCCCGTAATTGGCAAACCAGGTTGAAGTATGTTCTTTGTTTACACCAATTCGAAACCCAGTAGGGTGTATTTTTTGTCCCACAAATTCTACTTTTTATTAAAATTAAATTTTAGCTAAGATGCTACAACTATCGTAATATGCGATGTTGGTTTTAATATGCGATATGCTCGTCCTTGAGCTCTTGGACGAAAACGTTTCATCACAGGGCCTTGGTCGGCAAAAGCATACTTTACAATTAATTTGGTTTCATCAAAACCAAAATTATTTTTTGCATTAGCGGCTGCTGAACGTAAAACCTTTATAATAGGTTCGCAAGATTTATATGGCATAAATTCTAACAAAAGCAAAGCATCTGAATACGTTTGACCTTGAATTTGTCTTAGCACTCGTCTTATTTTAGAAGGTCCCATTCTAATATATTTTGCAACAGCCTGTACTTCATTTTTTTGTAAAGCAATTTTTTTCATTGAATTTAAAATTTAAACCTTAATGTCGTTTTCTTTATCTTTTTGCTTTTTTATCTTTTTTTATATGCGAACGAAATGTTCGGGTTGGAGAAAATTCTCCTAGTTTATGACCAATCATTTGATCTCGAACAAACACAGGTACATGTTGTTTACCATTGTAAACAGCAAACGTATGACCTAGCATATTTGGAAGAATAGTCGAAGATCGAGACCAAGTAGTTATGATATCTTTTTTACCAAGGCTGTTTAGTTGCTCAACTTTTTCAGTAATATGCGAAGCTACATAAGGGCCTTTTTTTAAAGAACGTGACATATTTACTTTTATTTTGCTTAATTATTTACGCGAACGTAATATATATTTACTACTACTTTTCGTCGCCTGGCGTGTCTTAATTCCTAATGCAGGCTTACCCCAAGGTGTTACTGGTCGCGGACGTCCAATTGGAGATCTTCCTTCACCACCACCATGTGGGTGATCAATAGGGTTTTTAACAACTCCCCTCACTTTAGGTCGTTTACCTAACCAACGTTTACGCCCAGCTTTTCCAAGAGTTACATTAATATGATCAATGTTTCCAACTTGGCCTAATGTCGCGTAACATTTTTTGTGAACTAAACGTACTTCACCAGAAGGAAGTTTTAAAGTGACAAAATCACCTTCTTTTGCAATTAATTGTGCATATGTACCGGCTGCTCTTGCAATTTGACCACCCTTTCCTAGAGTAAGTTCAACATTATGAATAATACTTCCAAGAGGTATAAACTCTAATGGTAAGGAGTTACCAATACTAATAGGAGATGTAGCACCTGACTGTAATGAAGCACCAACCTTTAAAGTCCTAGGAGCTAGAATGTACTTTTTAGAACCATCTTCATAATGTAAAAGTGCAATTCTTGCATTCCTGTTGGGATCATATTCAAGTGTTGCAACTTTTGCTTTAGAATCTGAGTTTTTTCTTTTAAAATCAATAATTCGATATTTTCTTTTGTGACCTCCACCACGACCTCGAAGAGTTATGGAACCACCGTTATTACGGCCACCAAAACATTTTTTCCCAAAAGTTAAAGATTTTTCTGGTTTGATCTTTGTAAGATCATCAAAATATAAAACCGAACGAGAACGTGTCCCGGGGCTATAGGCTCGATATAAACGAATTGCCATTTAAAATTCTCTAAGTTTTAATTTAGTTTTAATTTACCGCTGCGTCTTATATATAAAATTCTACTCGTCTTCAAATAAAGTAATAGAATTGTCAGGAGCGAGCGTAACAATTGCTCTTTTGTACTGTGCCCTTTTCCCAACGAATTTTCCAACTCGACGACTTCTTAAAGGCTGCATTGAAGTATTAACTGAAACAATTTCAACATCGAATAGTTTTTCAATTGCAGCTTTTATATTACTTTTTGTTGCTTTTTTATTTACTGCAAAACTATATTGGTTTTGCTCGATAAGCCCAATAGTTTTTTCAGTAAGAATAGGATATTTAATAATATCCACAATTGATAAAAGAAACATACAATTGTTTTAATAATCTATTTTATTTTATACTAATCTAATTTTTATCCAGATTAGATTTTCGATTGAATCTTTAAGATTGAATTCACTTTACCTGGTAAAGATCCTTTTAAAACAATAATCTGATCTTCTAAATTTATTGAAATTATTTCACTAGTTTTAATAGTTACTTTTTTTCCTCCTAGGCGACCAGCCATTTTTTTACCTGGATACACTCGACCTGGTGTTGATCCTGCCCCAATAGATCCTGGTAAACGATGATTTTTAGAACCATGCGTCATTGGACCACGACTAAAATTATGTCTTTTTTGATAGCCAGCAAATCCTTTACCAATACTTTTTCCTGTTATTCGAACTTCTTGACCTTCTGTGAAAGACTCTAGTGTAATATCTTGTCCTAATTTAAAATTAGCAGGATCAATTGTACGAAACTCTGCAAAAGATTTTAAACCTTTTGAAGTTGCTTTCTTAAGATGACCTAATTGTGGTTTAGAAATTCGATCTAATTTCTCATGTGAGTAAGCTATTTGAATAGCATTGTAACCATCAGTATCAATTGTCTTAATTTGACTAACTTGGCAAGGCTCCGCCTTTAAAATAGTTACAGGTACAATAGACCCTTCTTTATCAAAGACCTGAGTCATACCAAGTTTTTTACCAAAAATACTTGTAGACATAGAATATGGATTTAACTAAAACTTCAAAAAATAAAATGCTAAGCAGAAGAAATGATTTCTTGATTTTCCAAGTAGAACTTGATTTGGAATAATGGGATTATAAATTAATAATGTTTAATTTGTCTAGCTGGTCGAAAAACTAAACAGTAGAATTATGAGGTAAACCATACTTTTAATATCATATAGAATCATTTTATGCTATCTAGTGGATAGATTATATTTAAATTAACTAAAAAGATATGGCAAAAGTTATAGGAATCGACCTGGGAACCACTAATTCAGTTGTTGCTGTTATGGAAGGAGGAAAACCTGAAGTAATAACTAATTCCGAAGGACAAAGAACAACACCATCAGTTGTAGCTTACACAAAAAAAGGAGATCTATTGGTAGGTCAAATTGCAAAACGTCAAGCTGTAATTAATCCTGAGAATACTTTTTACTCAGTTAAGCGATTTATAGGTCGTAAAACAAGTGAAGTCACAGAAGAGCTCCGCCAAGTTTCTTATAAAGTTTTACAAAACGAAGACATTATTAAACTAGATTGTCCTTCCTTAAGTAAACAATTTGCAGCAGAGGAAATTTCAGCCCAAGTTTTACGAAAATTAGCAGAAGATGCAACGAAATATTTGGGTGAATCTGTAAAACAGGCTGTGATAACAGTGCCAGCTTATTTTAATGATTCTCAACGACAGGCAACAAAAGATGCCGGAAAAATAGCTGGTTTAGAAGTTTTGAGAATTATTAACGAGCCTACTGCTGCATCTTTATCTTACGGTTTAGATAAAAAAGATAACGAAACTATACTTGTTTTTGATTTAGGTGGCGGAACATTTGATGTATCTATATTAGAAGTAGGGGATGGTGTTTTTGAAGTTTTATCAACTTCCGGTGACACACATTTAGGAGGTGACGATTTTGATGAAAAAATCGTTCAATGGCTTGTAAAAGAATTTAAAGATGCTGAAGGAATAGATCTTACGCAAGATAATCAAGCATTACAAAGATTAACAGAAGCTGCCGAAAAAGCAAAAATTGAACTTTCTACGTTAAGTCAAAGCTCTATAAATCTACCTTTTATTTCAGTCACTCCAGAAGGTCCAAAGCATATAGAAAAAGACCTAACACGTGCCAAGTTTGAAGAATTATGTGCAGATTTAATTGACCGATGCCGTACACCAATACAAAATGCATTAAAAGATGCTGAGTTAAATCCAGATGCAATTGATCAAAACGTTCTAGTTGGTGGTTCTACACGTATTCCAGCTGTACAAGAGCTAGTTAAAAAATTACTTGGAAAAGAACCAAATCAAACTGTAAACCCTGATGAAGTAGTAGCTGTTGGTGCGGCAGTTCAAGCAGGTGTTTTAGGAGGAGAAGTAAAAGATATCTTATTACTGGATGTTACACCACTTTCTTTAGGAGTAGAAACTTTAGGCGGTATCACAACAAAGATTACACCACGTAATACTATAATTCCAACAAAAAAATCCGAAACTTTTTCTACTGCAGTAGATAATCAACCAAATGTTGAAATCCATGTTCTTCAAGGTGAAAGAGAACTGGCGAAAGATAATAAGAGCCTAGGTACTTTCCGCTTAGACGGTATTGCTCCAGCTCAACGAGGAGTACCACAAATTGAAGTAACTTTTGATATTGATGCTAACGGTATCTTATCAGTTACAGCTAAAGATAAAGCAACAAATAAACAACAATCAATTACCATTACCGGCGCTTCAACTTTAGCAAAAGATGAAGTAGAGAGAATGGTTACGGAAGCTGAAGCTAATGCTGCTACAGATAAAGAAAAATCAGAACAAATCAATTTAAAAAATCAGTCAGATTCTCTTTGTTATCAAACTAAAAAACAGTTAGAAGAATTAGGTGATAAAATCCCAGCTGATGAGAAAACAAAAATTGAAAGTTTTATTACTGAATTAGAAGGGTCGATACAAAACGAAGATTACGTAAAAATGAAAGAGAGTAATGAAAATTTAAAAAATGCGATGATGGAAATTGGTCAGAAAGTGTATCAAGTCTCCGGCGAGGACGAAGCCATCATCGAGGTCTTTCCACGGCTCATCAACCAAATGATAGTGGAGGTGATGAGGCCAGAAGCCGCAAA
>Ga0115104_10830059_pt1 | contig 14939 bp, 11 predicted proteins | sample CN18umnscriptome_2_FD_89649 | JGI IMG/M metagenome (GOLD analysis project Ga0115104, IMG submission 89649) | Marine eukaryotic communities from Pacific Ocean to study complex ecological interactions - CN13ID_70_C50_10m_0.8um Metatranscriptome... | ecosystem: Environmental > Aquatic > Marine >...
CTTACGAGTCACATTAATTAGCTTATTCTAATTACAAATGCCAGGATCCAGATTTGAACTGGAGACACGAGGATTTTCAATCCACTGCTCTACCAACTGAGCTATCCCGGCTAACTTCTTCTTTATTTATAATAAGCTATGAAGTAGGTTTTGACAAGTAAATTTTTTAATACGTTCTATTTTATATTTCTTAACGAATGAAATTTTTTAAAGGAAAACTTTTAAAACAAAAAACCCTTAAACTTTTAGCAAATTTACAATTAGCTATAATTCTTTTGATTCTTATCGGAATCGTTATCTCAGTAGGTACGTTTATCGAACAAGATCAAAGTTTAACGTTTTACAAGGAGAATTACCCAGAAACTAACCCATTATTTGGGTTTTTGTCTTGGAAAATTATCACATTCTTAGCTTTAGATCATTTGTATACCGCCTTGTGGTTTTTACTGATTCTTGTTTTGTTTGCCAGCTCACTTTTGTCTTGCACGTTTACCAATCAAATACCTTCCATTAAAACACTTAAAATTTGGAAATTTTATAAACGACCAACCCAATTTAATAAACTTAGCGTGCAAAATAACCTAAAACTCGGCCTGGTAAATACGTTTGCTTATCACTGCAATAACACTAATTACCATTTTTTCCGTCAAGAAAAAAAAGGATACGCTTACTCTGGTTTATTAGGTCGTGTCGCGCCTGTAATGGTTCACGTAAGTATAGTTGTTCTGCTAACTGGTTCCTCAATAGGCTCGTTTGGTGGTTACATTGCCCAGGAGCTTGTACCAAGAGGAGAAATCGTCCATATTCAGAATTTAACAAAATTTGGGAGTCTTAGTTCAATACCTCAAAACATTTCTTGTCGAATAAACGATTTTTGGATTACGTATACAAAAGAGCAAAAAACAGATCAGTTTTATTCAGATTTAAGCGTAATTAATGAAGAAGGCAAAGAACTCAAACGAAAAATTGTATTTGTAAACGAACCACTAATTTTTAATGAGCTCGTAATCTATCAAACAGATTGGGATATCGTTGGTCTGAAGATTCGTTTACCAGATGAGAGCGTATTTCAAGTACCTTTTAAAAAAGTAACAAAAAACGGCAGCAAATTTTGGCTAGGCTCAATTCCGATAAATAAAGAAACAGGCAAAAAGTTATCAATTTTAAAAAATAACTTAAACGATACAATCTCAATATATGACGAAAAGGGGATCCTGTTACAAGAATCTACAATTGGAGATTCAATCTTAATTGAAGATGGTATTAAGTTACAGTTCGTTGAATTTATTACTAGTACAGGGCTTCAAATAAAATCTGATCCAGGAATTTTCACTGTATACTTATCCTTCCTATTATTAATGGTAAGTATTTATGTAAGTTTCTTTACCTATTCTCAAATTTGGTTAGTCGAAACTATAAAAGACATTGCCATTGGTGGACAATCTAATCGAGCTGTCCTATTTTTTCAAGAAGAATTTCGCAAAATTTGGAAACGTACAATAAAAACAGTTAGTTAAAAGTTATAATAATATTTACATGTCTTAAATTAGTTTAATAATAATAATAAAGAAACGTTTATATTATCAAATGAGAAACATTTATTTATTTTTTCTCTCACTTACACTTTTCCTAACAACGCCAACACCGTCTGTCGCCGATGTTAGTGGTCTAGTACCTTGTAAAGACTCCGCAGGTTTCAAAAAACGTCTTGATGGTAGTGTTAAAAAACTAGAAGCACGTTTAGAAAATTACGAGGAAGGAACACCTGCTTACTTAGCTTTAGAAGCACAAATAGAAAAAACAAAGGTACGTTTTGATAAGTATGGTAAACAAGGTTTACTTTGTGGTGCTGATGGTCTACCACATCTAATTGCGGATGGTCGTCCAAGCCACGCTGGGGAATTTGTGCTTCCAGCTATTCTCTTTATATATATTACAGGTTATATTGGATGGTCTGGTCGTAGCTACCTGCAGTACACTAAGAAAACAGACAAGCCTAGTGAGAATGAAATCATTATTAACGTACCTGTAGCTATTGGTATGATGTCTGCTAGTTTTTTATGGCCTGTTGCAGCATGGAAAGAGTTAGTTTCGGATGAGCTACTTATACCAAGTAATGAAGTAACTGTCTCACCACGTTAAATTGCCGCAAAATAAACATTATAATTTTAAGTCAAATTTATGGACAAGAATTTTCTTAAGTATTTATCAACTGCTCCCGTAATTTCAACTATTTGGCTTAGTTTTACCGCAGGTTTCATCATTGAAATTCAACGTTACATGCCTGATACACTTTCTTTCGCACCTTATTAAACCGATTAAGGAACTCTTAATATTTTCTTTAAAAACTAAATTTGTTTAGGGTTCCTTAATATTATATAAATATTATGTAAATAAATGTGGCTGTTATAGAAGAGAAAAATAATGCCAATCTACTAAGGAGTACTATCTTTAGTAGACTTTTATACAAACTGAAATATAGTAACAAAAAGGGCGGGCAAAATCTCCTAGGGATAGATCTTTTAAAAAAAGAGGTTAAAAACGATTTACTAACTTTAACAGCTGTAAAACTGGAAAATACGTTTAAAGAGCTAACGGAACAAAAGTATGGTGAAAACTTTTTTAAGCAAAATGCGACAATACTTTTTATCACGCTAATAGTGGAAATAAGTGAAGATTTTTTATATAAACAATACGGTTGCAAGATTAAGGTAAACCGCAAGAAGCTAAAAAATACTTTATATACTAGACAACTGTTAAAAGATCTTGAAATCTTGTTTCAAATACCCTTCTATGTTTTATCTAACAAAAAAGCTCCCCAATTTAGGTCTGTATATTACCCTATATATACTTCCGCGAACGAACAATTTATTGAAGCATTATTAGATAATCTAATAATTGAAATAAGTAACTGTGTGGCCTACTTCATTATACTGAATTTTTCGTATATTTATTTATTTAGGCAAACAATTTACCGTTCAAAGTATTTATCTCTAAGAAATTTAGAGCGTTTTAAGAATAATCTTATTTGGCAAGTACGCCTAAAATTTTACATACAGACACCCACTGATTTGTACGATAATTGTTACAGGATTTATATTCTAAGAGCAAATGGCATCGCTAATCGTCTAATATACGCTAACCGGACTAAACAAATTCGTTCACTAACCAATATACCGTTAACGATAATAGCTTTTATAGAATTAAAAGATTTCCTTATTTGTCGTTTAGATGAGACAATTTATTTTTTAAGTAGCGGTTTACGTTTTGTATTAACCAATGTTATAGGACAAATTATTGGCCTAATTTGGAGAGGTGTAATTGAAGGTTTAAAGCGTTAAGGAATTGTTGTAGGCCTCTAATTAATTGAAATATAAAAATTCTAAGTTATGTTACAATAGATAGTAGATTATTTTAATTTTATAACGTAACGTTTATGAGTTCGCTGATCGGTTACATCTTATTAATGACACTAATGTTCAGTTTAGCTGCAGGATTATACTTCGGCCTAAAAACAATTCGACTAATCTAGTCGAGTCTTAAATTTATTTCTACAGAAAATTTCTTCAATAAAAGTTTTAATTACTATTTGTCTTATTGTCTGTAGAAATGCACTTTAACTTATTAAAAAAATATCCATGAATTACGTTGAACAAAATTCGATTATAAAGTCTGATTTTGCGGGTTCAAGGCGCTTAAATAATATCTTTTGGGCTGTTGTTGTCAGCCTTGGTGGATTAGGATTCTTTCTAACAGGATTATCTAGCTTCTTTAAAACAAATTTACTAATTTTTACTGATTCGACCAGTATAAGCTTTATCCCTCAAGGTATTGTTCTTGTATTTTACGGTACCGTCGGTTTAATACTAGGTATTTTTTTAGGGCTTACTGCATGGTGGAATGTTGGCTCTGGTTATAACGAGTACAATCGAAATTCACAGGAAGTCCTTATATATAGAAAGGGTTTTCCTGGCAAGAACCGCGAACTTATTTTAAAATTTGCTTTTGGTGAAATCAAATCCGTAAAAATGAAAATAAAAGAAGGTCTTAACCCAACACGACAAATCTTACTTTGTTTAGTCGACAATAGAGAGATTCCGTTAATAGGTATTGAGCAACCTAAGGCTTTGAACCAGATAGAAGATGAAGCTATCACAATAGCAAAACATTTGAACGTCTTCTTAGAAACAGAGTAGCCATTAAACATTAAAAGGGCGAACGACGGGAATCGAACCCGCGAATGCTGGAACCACAACCCAGTGCCTTAACCACTTGGCTACGCTCGCCAATAAGTATGTGAATATTTCTCAACTATACTACAATCTATAATTTAACATAAAAGATGGAGGTTTGATAGTTCTAAAATCATAAATATATAAATTTTAACTCTTTTAGGTGAGTTAAATTTTTTAAGAACATAGGTTTTCCGTCACGGAAAGAATGGCATTATTTTATTTTAAAGGAACTAACCGTTGTCGTCTTATTGTGCTAAATACCTTAGATATATTATAATCATTTTTTATGTGAGCGATTGTACAGCAAAAATATTAATTATCGATGATGAAGTAAATATTTGTCATGTATTAGGTACGCGACTAACCTTACTCGGTTACAAAACAGTTTTTGCGTCTGATGGAAAAGAAGCTTTAACAAAATTTAGTGAGGAAAAACCAGACCTAATTATTCTTGACATAATGTTGCCAAGAATAGACGGTTATGAAGTTTGTCGAAAGATTAGATGTTTATCCCAAGTACCTATAATCATGTTAACAGCTTTGGGAAGCATTTCTGAACGTATAACAGGGTTAGAGATGGGAGCTGACGATTACGTTATTAAACCATTTTCACCAAAAGAACTTGAAGCGCGAATAAAAGCCATTTTAAGAAGAGTGGGGTTGCAACAACAAGCTCTAAAGAATACTAAGCAAACGTTCTATAAATTTGGTGAGTTGGCCATAGATATTAAGAAACGACATGTCGTAAAGAATCAAGTAAAGATTAAACTTACAACTATAGAGTGTAGCCTTCTTGAACTCTTTGTAGACAACGCTGGAAAAAGGTTATCACGAACAATGATACTCGACAATGTCTGGGGATATACACCTGAACGGTATGTTGATAGTAGAATCGTTGATGTTCATATTTCCCGACTACGTTCGAAATTAGAAGAAGACCCAAGTAACCCAGATTTAATACAAACTGCTCGTGGTGTAGGTTACATGTTTCAAAAATACTAAATACTACTTACTTTTTAAGTTAACCAATACACTTTTATATTTTTAGAAGCGTTTACCTCGATAATTTAATACTAACCTATAACACATAATAGCCTCAAGAATCACGTAAGATAAAAAATCTCAGTTTAAATAACTAAAAACTTAAGGAAAACCTTGTAAATGTTAAATTTAAAAAAAGAGATCTACAATTATCTTCTACCAAATTTATTAGAAACACAAAGAATTAGTTTTTGTTGGTTTCTTGAATTGGGGTTTCTTCAAGAATTGGAAAATTTTTCGGCAATAAGAGATTATCTTGAAGAATTAGAGCTAAATTTATCCGATAAGCATTACAAAATAAGACCACCAAAATATTCACTCGCTGAATCGAAACGACGTGATACAACCTACAGTGTAAGAATTTACACCTTAGCTCAATTATCATATTTGACTGAAAGGAAAGAACCTACCGAAAATGAGGTTCTTCTTTGTGACTTACCTTTGATGACAAATGAAGGTACTTTTTTAGTTAATGGTATTGAGCGTATTATAATAAACCAAATTGTTCGTAGCCCCGGAATTTATTACAAAACAGAAATCGATAAACAAAACTTTCGTTACTATACGGCCGGTCTTATTTCAAATCGTGGAACGTGGATAAAGTTTGAAATGGACAAAGACGATTTAATATCTATAAAAATTGACAAAGCAAAAAAATTTCTGCTTATGTTTTTATGAGAGCGGTCGGTTTAACTAATGAAGAGATATTTGAAAGGTTAGACCATCCTGGTTACTTCCAAAAAACATATGAAGAATATAAAACACTGTCAATAGAGGACACTTTCTTAGAAATTTATGAAAAATTAAGACCCGGAGAACCTGCAACGGTAAAGGCCGGCCAACAAATTTTATATTCAAAATTTTTCGATCCGAAACGGTATGATTTAGGACACGTTGGCCGCTATAAAATAAACAAACGATTAAAGCTGGATATTGAGAAAAATATCCACATACTGACAGCTAAGGATATTCTCTACATTATTAATGAGTTAATTAACTTTCGTATCGCCCCTACAATTGAAGATGACATTGATCATTTAGGGAATCGAAGAATAAGATCAGTCGGGGAGCTTATACAAAATCAAATACGTATCGGTTTAAATAGACTAGAGCGCATTGCCCAAGAACGGATGGCTATATGTGAGCAAAAATATTTAAGAGTGAATGTTCTAGTAAACCCTAAACCTGTGGTTTCTTCAATTAGAGAATTCTTTGGTTCGAACCCTCTTTCTCAATTTATGGACCAAACAAATCCTTTAGCAGAGTTAACACATAAAAGACGCTTATCTGTTTTAGGGCCAGGGGGTATAACACGAGATCGTGCTGGATTTGCTGTGCGCGATATTCACCCGAGTCAATACGGCCGGATTTGTCCAATTGAGACTCCAGAAGGACCGAATGCTGGCTTAATCGGCTCTCTTTCCACTTATGGTCGTGTAAACTCTTATGGTTTCATAGAAACACCTTTTTATAAAGTTGAAAAAGGAAAAGTATTACAGAATAACTTCCCGATATACTTAGATGCTACGTCCGAAGACAACTGTAGTCTTGCGGCAGGCGATTTAGAGATAACAAATGAGGGTTTCATTAAAGATCGAATTGTACCTGTACGATATCGACAAAACTTATTAAATGTTATTGCTACAGATGTCGATTACATCGCAGTATCGCCAATACAAGTAGTTTCATTAGCGACAGCATTAATCCCGTTTCTTGAACACGATGATGCTAACCGAGCTTTAATGGGTTCAAATATGCAACGACAATCAGTACCGTTATTATATCCAGAAGCTCCACTTATCGGTACTGGTTTAGAGGGTCAAACGGCTCGAGATTCAGGGATGTGTTTACTAAGCGCGAGCTACGGTAAAGTTATAAGTATAACAGAGGGCCAGATCGTAATAAGAGATCAAAAATATACTACATTTAGTTATTCTTTAACAAAATATCAGCGATCAAATCAAGATACTTGTATAAATCAAAAACCAATAGTGTCCATAAATGAAAAAGTTACTACGGGTCAAATTATCGCTGATGGAGCATCCACAGAAAATGGTGAACTTTCGGTAGGGCAAAATATCATAATTGCTTATATGCCTTGGGAAGGCTACAACTATGAAGATGCTTTTGTGATAAGTGAACGTTTACTATATGACGATCTATTTACATCTCTTCACATTGAAAAGTTTGAAATAGAAGTGCGACAAACAAAACTTGGTATGGAAGAAATAACAAGAGACCTTCCTAATGTAAGTGAGCATTCAATCCGTAATTTGGATAAAAATGGAATTGTTAAAATCGGAACTTGGGTTGATTCGGGTGATATCTTAGTCGGTAAGTTAACACCAAAAGGGGAATCTGACTACCCACCTGAAGGTAAGTTGTTAAGAGCAATCTTTGGAGGAAAATCAAGGGATGTTAGAAATACCTCATTAAAGTTACCACACGGTACTTGTGGACGAGTGTTAGATGTAAAAATTTTCTCACGGAATAATCGTGATGATTTACCGCCAGGTACGGATGAAATCTTAAAAGTTTATATTGCACAAGTTCGTAAAATTCAAATCGGGGACAAAATGGCCGGTAGGCATGGAAATAAAGGTATTATATCTAAAATATTACCACGACAAGATATGCCTTATTTAGTAGACGGAACACCAATTGATATGCTTTTAAATCCATTAGGGGTACCATCGCGTATGAATGTAGGACAGATTTTTGAGTGTCTGCTTGGACTTGCTGCCGACAAGCTAGATGTTCGTTTTAAAATTGTACCGTTTGATGAAATGTACGGGGCTGAAGCTTCTCGGGCCTTAGTAAATAGTAAATTAAAAGAAGCTTCCATCTTAGACGATTGGGTTTTTTCAAGTAAGCACCCTGGAAAAATGGTCCTTCGTGATGGTCGTACAGGTAAAAAATTAGATAATCCAATAACGGTTGGGCGTGCTTATATGTTAAAACTAGTACACTTAGTTGATGACAAGATACACGCACGTTCTACGGGTCCTTATTCCTTAGTTACCCAACAACCATTAGGTGGCCGTGCACAACAAGGTGGTCAACGGCTAGGTGAAATGGAAGTTTGGGCCCTTGAAGCTTTTGGTGCTGCATATACGTTACAAGAACTCTTAACTATTAAATCAGACGATATGCAAGGACGAAACGAAACTTTAAATGCTATTGTTAAAGGTTTACCTATTCCTCGCCCTGGAATGCCTGAATCCTTTAAAGTGTTGATGCGTGAGCTACAGGCACTTTGTTTAGATGTTGCGACTTATAAGTTTGAGGGTAAAGAAAATGTGAACAATTACAATATGAAATTAACGGGCCAAAACCAACCCATAAATAATTAAACTAAAAGCTAGCCATAAACTTTTTGCAAGTTAAGAGAACTCTTCCGAGAAATATTGAACAACTTTAATCTTTCAATTTTTTACAAAAGTTAAATAATAATTTATCGTATTTTTATGTTGGAAACAGAAAGAGCTTTTGATTTTGTGAAAATTAATTTAGCATCACCGGCCCGAATTAAAACGTGGGGTGAAAGAACTTTACCAAATGGCCAAACTGTTGGTGAAGTAACAAAACCCGAGACGATTAATTATAGAACTTTAAAGCCTGAAATGGGTGGTTTGTTTTGCGAACGGATTTTTGGTCCAGTAAATGATTGGGAATGCCATTGCGGAAAATATAAACGAGTTCGTTATAAAGGTATTGTTTGCGAACGTTGTGGGGTAGAAGTTATAGAATCCAATGTTCGCCGTCATCGGATGGGCTTTATTGAGCTGGCTTCGCCTGTTACCCATGTTTGGTATGTTAAAGGTCGACCAAGTCGAATAGCTTTAATATTAAACATCTCCCTTAAAGAATTAGAACAAATTATTTATTTTAATTCTTATATTGTAATTAATCCGGGAAATAATGTAGAGCTTACCTATAAACAGCTCCTAGTAGAAACTGATTGGCAAGTTTTCAATGCCAATCAAAATGATACAAAAGACGTTGAAATTGGCATTGGGGCCGAAGCGATAAAGACTTTACTTTCAAAAATGGATTTAGAATTAGAAGGGAAAGAAATACGAAATCTTATCCCTTTAACGAAAAATCCTGAACGAGAGAAGTTAATAAAACGTCTAAGAATTATTGATCAATTTTTTGCATCAGGCTCCGATCCCGCTTGGATGGTATTAGACATTGTACCAGTATTACCTCCTGATTTAAGACCAATGGTTCAGCTAGATGGTGGGCGCTTTGCGACCTCAGACCTTAACGATTTATACCGTCGTGTTATAAATAGGAATAATCGTTTAGCTAGACTCCAAGAAATAATGGCGCCGGAATTAATTATCCGAAATGAAAAAAGGATGTTACAAGAAGCCGTCGATGCTCTTATTGATAATGGAAAAAGAGGTCGTGCAGTGTTTGGATTAAATAATCGCCCATTGAAATCTTTATCTGATATCATCGAAGGGAAGCAAGGGCGGTTCAGACAAAATCTATTAGGAAAACGTGTCGACTATTCTGGCCGTTCAGTTATTATTGTTGGTCCTGAACTAAAATTAAACCAATGTGGTTTACCACGAGAAATGGCGATTGAATTATTCCAACCATTTGTTGTTCATCGATTAATTTACGAAGGTTTAGTAAATAATATAAAAGCAGCAAAGAACATAATTCAAAATAATGAAAAGTTGGCTTGGGAAATCTTAGAGCAAGTTATGTCTGGACACCCTATTTTATTAAATCGTGCACCTACGCTACATAGATTAGGTATTCAATCTTTTGAACCGTTACTAGTTGAAGGAAGAGCTATAAAACTTCATCCATTAGTATGTCCAGCATTCAATGCCGATTTTGATGGAGATCAAATGGCAGTGCATATTCCTCTTTGCTTAGAAGCTCAAACAGAAGCAAGGATGTTAATGCTTGCACCAAATAATTTTTTATCACCTGCAACTGGGGAGCCGATACTTACACCAAGTCAAGATATGGTACTTGGCTGTTATTATTTAACCGCTAACAACCCTACACAACAAAATATAAAGGATCAATATTTTTATAGTTTTGACGATGTTTTAAACGCTTTTCAACAATCAGTCATTCAATTACATACATTTGTTTGGGTTCGTTGTACTCCCGATAATGGAATATCCGAAGAGTCTGGTTTAATAGAAACAACTTATGAAAACAGACAAATTCATTTATCAAGTGACGTTCAAATAAAAAAAGACTTAGCAACGGGTAATACTACTAAGTACATAAAAACAACGCCAGGTAGGATTCTTTTAAATAACTCTTTTGAATAATTAAAAATTAAAAAATGGTTAAATTAGTGCCGAGTAAAATTGAATTTACAAATGAGGTTATTAATAAAAAAAAGTTGCAAAAATTGATGTATTTTACGTTTCACAATTACGGTGTTATCAAATCGTCATTAATTGCAGATAAAGTGAAAAATTTAACTTTTCATTATGCAACAATTTCAGGGATATCTTTAAGCGTTGAAGATCTTAGAGTACCTTACACAAAGCGGACTCTTATCGGGATGACAACCAATGAAGTTGCATTAACCGAACAAAACTATAATACGGGAAATATTACAACTGTTGAACGTTTTCAAAAGATTATTGATATATGGAATAATGCAAATAATTCACTAAAAGACGAAGTTCTTACGTATTTTAGGGAAAGTGATCCCCTTAACCCGTTATATATTATGGCATTTTCGGGTGCACGAGGTAATATTTCCCAAGTAAGGCAACTGGTTGGTATGCGTGGTTTAATGGCAGACCCACAAGGACAAATTATTGATTTACCAATCCAAAGTAATTTTCGCGAAGGTTTAAAGGTTACCGAATATATTATTTCCTCATACGGAGCAAGGAAGGGTCTCGTAGACACTGCATTAAGAACAGCAGATTCGGGGTATTTAACACGAAGACTAGTTGATGTAGCTCAGGATATAATTGTACGTGAAGAAGATTGCCTAACAACCGAAGGTTTATCCATAGATGATTTATTTAATACGTATAAAACAGATTCTTCGTATAAAGATAGACTTATTGGAAGGCTTTTACTTAAACCAATAAGACTCGACGAAGCAAATATTTCGTGGCCAATAAATACTGAAATCGACAACAGTATATTACAAAAAATTCTCTCTTTTAAAATCGATAACGTGGAAGTACGTTCTCCTTTAACGTGTAACTCGTTCAGATCAATTTGTCGTAAATGTTATGGATGGCATCTATCCTACTCGAAAATAATCGACTTAGGAGAAGCTGTTGGTATATTAGCAGCGCAATCCATTGGTGAGCCTGGTACACAATTAACAATGCGTACATTCCATACAGGCGGGGTATTCTCTGGTGATTCAACGAAACAAATACGCTCACCTTTTGCGGGGGAAATCCGATATAAATTAACGAATTCCGCCAATATTGTCCGCACAATTCACGGGGAAAGGGGATTCCAGTTGTTAGAAGCTATAAAACTAATTATAGAAACTCCCAATAAAACTCTGTGCTCGTTAGATATACCTAAAGGTGCGCTATTATTGGCTAATAATGGTCAAAGAGTTTATCGTAATCAAGCTATTGCTGAAATTAAAAAGGAAGCTAATCTTATCTTAGAAGAGGATCGTAAAGATATTTATACAGAAGTTTCGGGGGAAACGTTTTTCCAGAACATTAAAGTCGAAGAAAACGTTGATGGGGACGGTGCCATAAAGAAAATTAGTAAAACAAATGGATTAATCTGGATTTTATACGGCAATCGATATGTACTGCAACCTAACTCAGATTTAGCAATAAAAATAGGTAACAATTTTTCACCTAATGACACAGTTGCGAGCCAAAAACTTTTTAATAAATTTTCGGGAGTTGTAAACTATGATAATTTAGCTGAAAACGGAGAGATTAGGGTATTAACAACATCAATGATTCTTGAGAACGGTATTGTTAAAGAGTCCTTAAATAAGGATACGTTACAACTAAAAACTCCGGAAGGTAAAAAAACATTTCAACTTTACGCTAAACCTAATACTACTCTAGAGCATGGACAAAAACTTGCAAGTTTAATTGATAAAACGTACGACACAGAGACAGGTGGGATTTTGTATTATTCAACTGATCAAATAAGATTTAAAAAGAAACGAACAGCAAAAAAATATTTACAGGATCCCTATATTGGATACCAGAAGAGACGCATAAATTAAATTCGATAAATATCAACGACATCAAGGTTAAAAACGGTGCCTATGTTAAGAAGAATACACAATTACTCCCAAGTATTTATGCGGGAATCGAAGGTATCGCCTATATTAATGAACTTGACTTTGAGCTAATTATAAAGCCTGGGGAACTATATCGCCTAGACAGTTTGCAACATACACCTGAAGAGAAATATAATCGATTCGTGCAACCTGGTGAAAGTCTCTTTCAATGCAGTAAAAACGAAATAAAAGTCCAGAAACTTACTTATTTAGAATTTTTAACGATTAACCAGATTGAGTATGCTATTCTACGCCCAGTCATAAGATATAAAGTGCCTCAAGAAAAAGGATTCTTTATGGAGCACAAATTCTTTCCAAACGACTGCACAAGAGGTGTTGCTTTTCAAACTGTAAAACGAATTTTTTACAAAGATGGTGAAAGAGTTCGCAGAAGCGAAGGTGGGGTAACCTTATTACAAACGTTTTTGGTTTTAGACATAAAAATTAAATACGCTTCACTTTTGGCTAAAATCCAATATCTAAACCAAGATAAGGGAGAATTCTCTAAACTAAAAATAGTATTGTATGAAGTCATTAAAACAAATGAGAATAGCTTTAAAGATTTAAACTCTCAGAATAAGATTTTTTTAACTACGTTAATAAAAAATAACCAATACGTTCCCAAAAATACCATAATTGCCAAGTCAGATTTATTGTTTAATGACGGTGGAACTCTAATTAGATCCAATAAAATAAATAACACTTTAGAAATTCTAATTTTACGAGAGCAATACATTAAAAAGTTTGCCTATAACCAAACTAGCGAAAACCTTTTAGTTAAACAGGGAGATCTTGTTCGTGTTGGTACTTATCTAACAACGAAAACGCGCTCGAAATACGCGGGTCAAGTTTATCTAATTGAAAAAAATACTGTTTACTTAAGACTTGGTCGACCTTACCTAATTTCGGAGGGTACGGTCTTAAGGGTCGGGCCTAAATCACTAGTTGAAAGATCTGACATGTTAGCAACACTTGTTTATGAGAAATTAAAAACAGTTGATATCGTTCAAGGACTACCGAAAGTAGAAGAGATTTTAGAAGCGCGAAAAATAAAAAATGGATGCATTCTAGCTCCGCATGAGGGAAAAGCTTTTATTAAAGACTCAAAGATCGAAATAACAAAACCGACAGGTGAAACGCTTAGTATTCTACTAGAATCTAAAATTAAGCCTAATTTTCGAAATGGTACCTACGTCAAGTTTCTAGAACCTTTAACAGATGGTCCAATTAGCCCACATGAAAAATTAGAAACTCTTTTTAACTACTACGTTTTAACGAACTCAGTCCACATTGCTTGTAAAAAAAGCTTTAAACATCTACAACTGTTTTTAGTCAACGAAGTTCAAAAAACTTATTTTTCTCAAGGCGTTCAAATCGCGGATAAGCACATTGAAGTTATTATTAAGCAGATGACTTCAAAGGTTCGTGTTTTTGCTAGTGGGGATACAACCCTATTACCTGGGGAAATACTTGATATTAATCAAGCCGAAATGCTTACAAGTGCTGCTATTAATGCGGGTGAAGATCCACCTCTGTACAAACCTTTGTTACTAGGCTTAACAAAAGCGTCTTTAAATAGCGACAGCTTCATTTCTGCTGCAAGTTTTCAGGAAACAACCCGTGTGTTAACAGAAGCGGCTATTGAAGGCAAACGGGATTGGTTATACGGGTTAAAGGAAAATGTTATTATTGGACGGCTAATTCCGGCAGGAACAGGATTTAATTGTTTTGCCAACTTAAAAAAAGTTGGGAAAGAATCATCTTTACGTTTGTCAATGCGACCGACAAAAGGGAAAACGGTAAAGTCTTTTGCGCTGGAAGCGCGTATAGAATAAAACAAAAAGCTTCCGTTTTGATTTTTAATAAAAATTGTAGTACTTTGTTCGAAGGTAAACATTGAAAAATAAAAAATTTATGGCTCGATACACGGGTGCAAAACTAAGAATAACAAGAAGGTTAGGAGATTTACCAGGATTGACAAGTAAAAAAAGTAAACTATCTCAACGTCCTGGCCAACATGGAGCAACTCAAAATAAGTTAACGCAATATGCTATACGTTTAGAAGAAAAACAAAAACTTCGTTTTAACTATGGTATTAGCGAAAAACAACTGATGAACTACATACGCCAAGCTAAAAAAATCAAAGGGGCAACGGGTACGATTTTACTTCAGTTATTAGAAATGCGATTAGATAATGTTATCTTTCGTTTAGGAATGGCACCAACTATTGCAGCAGCACGACAAATTGTTGGTCATAAACATATCATAATTAATAATAGTTGTGTATCAATTCCAAGTTACCAGTGTAAACCAGGTGACGTTGTATCAGTAAAAGATTCGACTTCGTCGAAACAACTAGTACAAAATAATTTAGAAATCCCTTCACTAGC
>Ga0115104_10266774_pt1 | contig 14875 bp, 9 predicted proteins | sample CN18umnscriptome_2_FD_89649 | JGI IMG/M metagenome (GOLD analysis project Ga0115104, IMG submission 89649) | Marine eukaryotic communities from Pacific Ocean to study complex ecological interactions - CN13ID_70_C50_10m_0.8um Metatranscriptome... | ecosystem: Environmental > Aquatic > Marine >...
ATGAAATAACTAATATATTTCGAGAAGGTCAGACTGATGTTGTTGAAAAGAGTAAATTGATTTCTACTTCTTTTGAGGCTGATTACTCTATGATCAGCAGTAGTACAGAAACTGGTCTTATTACATTCGGAAAAAAGGGTACTGATATTATATGGCTTTACAAATATTTTAAAGAGAGTAGTCAAAGTGATCTTCAACAGGCGTGGTTTAAATGGAAACTCCCATCTAATGTAGTTTTCCAATTTATTGATGGACACAAACATTATGCTGTCACTGAAGCTGGCAACCTGTTATTTAATGATTTAGACTCAGATCTATATCAGGATAATAATGAAGACTATGAGATGAAAATTACCTTGCCTACATTCTATCTTCTTAAATCGGAGCAGCAAGCTTTTCGTGCTGATACTACAGCTTCATTAGTCATTCATAGAATGCATTTAAATACAGGAATGAGTAATTTCTACACCATTGATATTACAAGGGCCGGTAAGGATCCTTATAATGTTGATTATGAACAATCGATTCAAGATGCATATGGAGCAGATAACCCTCCAGTTACTTCTGACAGAGAGCAAACAGTACCTCTGTATGAAAAGAATTCAAACCTTGATATTTCTATTACCTCTAAAGTTAATGGACCATTTACATTGTATTCATTGAGATGGGAAGGAGACTATAACAACCGATATTATCAGCGTGTCTAAACTAATTCACCCTATTACATTGGAGGCTGCTTATGAGGTAGCCTCTAATCTCCGCCCAGATGACGCTAGAGAGGTCATTGAAGGGCATGGTCATATACCAACCATTCATATACCTATCTTTTCTCAGTATGGGTATTGCATCTATTTCACAATGCCTAACGGCAAGACTGCCGGTATTGCTGGTGTAAGTGATGAAGGATCGGTGTGGATGTTATGTACACCTGTAATTCATGACTACCCTATTACCTTTGCAAGAGAAGCAAAACGTTTTATTGATAGTAGACCTGAGCCTAAGCTTTGGAACATTGTTGATAAAAGAAATACTGTTCACCTTAAATTACTTAAGTTCCTTGGGTTCGAGTTCTTAAGAGAGATTAAATACGGACCTAATAATTTAACCTTTATAGAATTTAGAAAATGTGTAGTCCCGCCGTAGCGTTGGGTGGCTTGGCTTTTGGTAGCAGTGCTCTAGGTGCAATCGGATCCCACCAGTCTGCATCAGCAGCCGCTCGTGCTCAAAATGAAGGAGCTATTAAAAATTACAAGTATCAAATGAAGATACGTGCAGCACAGTGGAACCGTGAAAGAGTACGCTATGCAAATCAAATATCACAATATAAACAGCAAACATCGGCTAATGAGGGAGCATACAGCAGGGCAGCTGTAGCAGAGCAAACCCGCTTAAATAATGCATTCAAATCAGCAGCTTTTCAAAATCAATCATCTCTTGTACAACTAACAAAATTACAAGGTAAACAAGCAGCTAGAGGTGCAACAGGAAAATCAGCTGAACGTCTAAATGATAGTGTGCTCTCTGCGTTTGGTAGAAATCAAGCCATCATGGCTGAAAACTTAATGAGTGCTCAATCTAGATATAAGACACAAAATCAATCGCTGCGAAATGAACTCATTTCAGCAAACAATAGAGCGTTTAGTGATGTTGCTATTGCACCTGAACCTGGTGTAGCACCGCCAAGACCTGTCATGCAATCTGGACCAAGTTCATTGTCATTGATTGCAGGTTTAGGTAGTGCAGCAGTAAGCGGGTTTGGAACTTATAACGACTTTAAAGCGCCGCAAACTGCAATTCCAAAACCTCGCATACCTCTTAATGGCAATTAAATATGGAACAAATACAATTTAGACCATCTGACAGTGGCGGAAAATTTGACCCTGTAACACAGATAGATCGTATTCCAGCGATTGACAGAAGGGATAGAAGACTTAGTCAGGCAGAAGATCAAGCCTTTAGACAATTACAGGCCAACAACAAGACAAGACAAATTAATGCACAACGATTAGGTAAAGATCTAGAAGCATTAGCTGAATTCAGCAAAACACTAAATCAACAATTAGCAGAGGATGTGAAGGCGCGTAATGAAGCTGAGATGCAAGAAGGCATCATGGAAGCATATTACGAGGGTGTCAGTCCAGAAGAGCAAGGGCAGTTTAAACAAGATGAAACTGCTCTTAGAGAAACAGGTGCTGCAGCAAACAAGCTGGCAGAACAAGTTGAAGAGCAGACGGGCGATGTCTTTGTAGCTGACCGTTTCCGCAGTATGTCTGGATGGAAGAAGTATGGCTATGCCCAAGGTATGGTTCAGCAAGCTGCTGTTAACTACGCCACTTACGTTGCTGCTGCTAAAGAGGATGCACAGATTGTCATTAATGGTGAGGTAGTTACTTTTGAAAATGCTAATAATCCTGAAGAATATGCTGCTTTACAAGAACAAGTAAACCGTAAATTCCTTGCTGATTTTGTTGGTGTCAATCCATTACTTCTTAATGAGTACCTGTTTCCACAGATGCAGAAAATCCAAAAGCGTGATGCCTTGAACTGGGCTGAGCAACAGCGTCAGGAGAGACAGCAAGAACTACTGGACGGAAGAACTAACGATGTAATTAACACAGTATCTAGTCCTAATGCTTCGGCACAGGATATGTCTGACTTTATCCTTCAACACCCCAAAGGTGCGAACGCAGGCAAAAGAGAACTAGCAACAATTATTACACAAGGACTTAAAGATGGCACGATTAACGGAGAGGATGTCCTTAGGATATTTAGGGACACTGATATTGACGACCCTCGTGGTGTCGGGAGCCTCATCAGTAAAGATTTAGGCATCTTTGGTGGGTTGGAGCAGCTTGCTGAAGATGCTATTGCTGACCGTATTACACGGGATACTATAAAGATTGAGAATGAGTACAAAGATTTAGAGAATGATATTCTTGTCTCAATCCGTGAAGGTGACGGTGTAATCACACTTGAAGAATCCAAAGCTATCCTTCAAACATGGAAAGACAATACTAACAACGCTCCCCTGCCAGATAGGATTAAAGACGCCCTTAGGGCTGACGACAACGTTGAACTAGAGGAATCTCGTATCCGTCTGAATCAAATCCGTAGTGAACGTGGTGGTGTTCTCTTTGAATCTGATTTTAAAGGTTATCCTGAAAGACTTAAAAATGAGTACTCTAATGACATCAGACCAGTTGAAGCTGTAACACCTTCTAGTGACTTTGTTAAGGAAGCTAATGAAGAGATCATAGCTGGACTAGATACCAAGTTTAAAATTACTTCAGCTGATACTTCACGTACTCCCGCTTACCGTCAAATGGAACGTAATGCAATACGTGATTATGAACGCATCTATACTCAAGAGATTATGGAGGGAAGCGGGGCTGAGCAAGCTCACGCTAAAGCTCTTGAAAAAGTCCAAGCTAAAATTAACCCTACAACCACCTTTGATAAGGATAAGGGTGGACTGTATTTTGTCAGACCTGACACTGGTGATCAGAATGCAACTGATAGGATACGGGATCACCATGAACTTATCAAGCAAGACAGGACAAGAGCTGGAACTGTTAAGTATCTAACTGAAAAAGAAATGGAAAAAGGTCTGGAATACCTTAGAGGTAATACAGATGTAGCTCCACAACACGCAGTAGGTCTAGCTAGAAGCCTTGGTATGCCTACCTATGACTTACTTGCTTTGCAAGCTAATGCTTACGATATTAAATTGAAAAAGGAGAGACCTGAAACTGAAGGTGTAGTAGATGGGTTAGACCCTTCTACTCAAGAACTACTCCGTAAATATCCCAGTAACTCACGCACCGCTAGGGCTGTAACACAGACCGAAGGTGATACTAAGTGGTTCCTGGATAGCGTTGCTGCTTATGAATCAGGAGCACACGGTGAATACGATGCTATGAACACTGGTGGTACAGGTATTGGTTTAAATAATCAAGCCTATGGATCAGCTAACAGCTGTGAAGTAACAGGCTGTCTAAGCTCTATGACCTTAGGTGAAGTAATTGCTCTGCAACAACAGGGTAGTGTCTTTGCTGCTGGTCGTTATCAATTTATTCCAGCTACTCTTCGTGAAACAGCAGAGCAAATGGGTTTGTCTATGGACGCTCCATTTAATGCTACGACACAAGATGCTCTGGCGATTGGACGCCTCCACTGGCGACTATCACAACAAAATTCGCTGAATGGTCTACGGACTGAATGGCAAGGATTACACCGTATGCCCGATGCTGAGGCTCAAGAACTACTTGAAACAGCGCAGGATATTGTGTCGGTCTATAACAGACCAGAAAACATTTTACCAGCTCTACGGAGTTAATTTATGGATTACATTACCGATACCAACAGGATTGATAAAAAGAAACTAGAGGCAGAATCCCAAAGACGAGAAGCCTATCTACAGGAACAAGCTGATACACAGCTATACCTTAGTAACATTCAAGAACAAAAGAATCAAGAACAAGCCAAGCTAGAAGAGGAACAAAACAAAAACAGTATCGGTAAAGAACTAGGCAACGCTGTCGTTGGTGGTCTTGCTGATGCTGGTAGTGACGTACTTACTCTACCTGAACGTGCTGTTGATATGTTCAACGGTGAAATGGCAGAGGCTGGTGATGACTACAAGCCTGATTGGGACCCACTACAACCTGACCAATTTGAAACACAAACCTGGTGGGGTGGTCTTATCAGAGGTGGCGTTAATTTAGCCACCCTTCTTATCCCTGTTGGTGGTGCCTTTAAGCTTGCTGGTATGGGTGCTAAAGCTGCTGGTGTAGCCGTAAGGCTTCCTGGCATCGTTAAAGGTGCTGCTATTGGTGCTGGTATTGACCTAGTTACTGCTCAATCCCAAGGCGATAATATGTCTGGGATGATTGTTGAGCACTTTCCTGTTATGGATAATGTGCTTGGTCCTCTTGCTACTAAAGATACTGACCATCCCCTCACTAAAACTCTCAAGAATGTATTTGAGGGTATGGGTATTGGTGGTGTGATTGATGGATTGATTATGCTTCGTGGTCTTAAGAAGGGTGGTGATGATTTAGTAAAAGCCCTAGAAGACGTTGAAGCACGCAACACAAGCGTAGAGAAACAGACTATTGAGAAGGGTAGGGAAGAACTAAACGAACCTGGATACCGTAGTCATAAGAACAAAGCTATGTCTGAGCCACAGCAGGGTAGTCCTAACTCTAAAGGCTCACCTATGCAGATCAAGGAGCAGCTAGATACTATTGATAAGGATTGGTCTGCTGAACGTGGCTCTACTGACTCAGCAATTACACCAACTATGGCTGAACGTATGGCTATGGGTGGTGCTGACATTTCAGATAAGGAATTTAAAAACCTTGTAAAAGAAACTGTTTCGGATGAACGTTATGTAAAAATGATGGACGAAGCAAAGGAACAAGGTGTTCCTATGAAAGAATTGTTTAAAGATTCTTTCCAACGTGCTCATAGGATTATCAATGGTATTAATCCTGAAGAGAATGCAGATGAATTCTTTGAACGTCTATTTCCTAAAGAGTACCGTGCACGTACAGGTCAAAGAACTGTACTTGATGCAGATGGTAAAGCCCGACCACTTGGTGATGATTTTGATATTGATTACATTAGGACAGAAGATGTTCTAACTGTTGATATTGCAGTTGGTTCTATGATTAAACAGATACGTGACACTGGTCAAGTCAGCGGTGAGTTACTTAATTTTAGAGACATCGTTAATGGTGATGGTCCGCTTAAGACTGTTGCTGATCGGATTGTTACCGGCATGGGTTTGACCCGTAGGTCTCGTTATTTATCTGGTCTACAGCTTCAAAGATTAGCTGGACCTGCTGGTAAGAAAGCACGTAAGGAAGTGATGGCTAAACTTGCTAAAGATCAAGAGCAAACACTTGAAGCGTTGAATATGATTATGGGTATGATCCGTAAAGGTGATGATCAGAAGTTTGTTAATGCTTGGGTTGAAACCCTTTCCAAGATGAACGATGTCAATAACCTTGAAGACCTAGATAAGTTCATGCGGACTAGACATAAAGGTGGAGAATTCAACGGTAAGAAGGACACAGGTATGGTGGTTAAAGAACTTCAGGCTGTAATGATTAATAGCATCCTGAGTGGCTTTAAAACGCCTGTAAGAGCCTTTGCTGGTACTGCCCTTAACGCAGGACTACGGAACGTTTCAATGATGGTTGGCTCGGCTCTTAGGCTTGATGGCGCAACTTTCCGCACCTCTGTATCTTCTACATCTGCAATGATTAATGCTCTGCCTGAATCATTCCAGGTATTTAAGTCCCGTGTTGCCTCTAATTGGAGTGGTGATTTCAGTAAGATGGGTAACAGGTTTATGGAATATGAGCGTCGAATGGAAGACTTTACCCGTATGGAACGGTGGGTTGAAACTCGTGGTACTGATGGAGATAAGTGGGCTTTTAGGTTTACTAAACTAATTCACGGTATGAATATGAACCCTGTTCTTACCTTTAACTCTAATCTGATGAACGCTAGTGATGTAGCGTTTGATGTGATTATGGCTAGGAGTAGAGCAAGGGAATTGGCTGTACGTGAAGCACTTGATAGCGGAACTAAGAATATTAATCCCAAGACCCTAAAAGTTGCTGAACAAAAGTTCTTCTCACAGGTCTATGACCCTGACGGTACATTTAAGGATGACTTTATTAAACAAGCAGCTCACGAATCAAAACTAAACGCACCTCTGGATGGGTTTGGTGCTAAGGCTGAGGAAATGTTTAATAGTGCTCCTTGGGCTAAACCGTTCTTCTTGTTTGCTAGGACTGGTATTAATGGTGTAGCTATGACAGCTAAATACACACCTGGTCTTAACCTAGTCCTTAAAAAGCAGAGAGCTATTCTCAGTGCTAACGCTAACAACTTAGATGATGTTATGCAGTATGGTATCAAGAATTCTGAAGACCTGGCTAATGAAAAAGCTTTAATTGCTGGTCGTCAGACTCTTGGTGTAGGTGTAACCTTTTTGGCTTCACAGCTTTACCTTGGAGACAACCTTCATGGTAATGGACCAGAAGACCGTAAGCTTCGTCAGTCCTGGATTGATGGTGGGTGGAAACCTAGGTCTATCAAGGTTGGTGGTACTTGGGTATCTCTTGATGCCTTTGAACCGTTCAACACTCTGCTTTATGCAATCGCTGATGTAGGCGACAACATGCAACTGATGGGTCCCGAATGGGCTGAACAGAACCTTCTTAGGATTGCTGCTCAGGCAACTGCCGGTATGGCTAGTAAGTCCTATATGGATGGAATCACACAGCTGGTAGACCTTATGGCTGGTGAACCCTATCAAGTAGAGAAGATTATTGGTAGCTTGCTGAACAACACCGTACCTATGGCTGGTGTCCGTAATGATATTGGTAAGTTATTTAACCCTGGAATGAAAGAGATTAATAAGCACATTGGTGAAACTATCCGTAACCGTAATTTGCTAAGTGAAGGCATTGCTTATGACGGTGGACTGCCTGATAAGTATGACCTGCTGAATGGAGAGAAGCTAAGAAACCATCACCCGATTGTCCGCTTCTTTAATATGTTTAGCCCTATCCAATTCAACCTAGACCACAACAGTCCAGGTAGAGATATGCTGTTCAATAGTAACTATGACTTGAGACTGTCTATTATGGCGTCTCCTACTGGTGTAAGTCTTGCTAAGCATCCACAGGTTAGGTCTTTGTTTGCTGAGGCAATTGGTAATCAGAACCTTGAGAAGGCTTTAGATAAGCTGTCCCAGCGTTCTGATGTACAAGCATCAATCCGACAGATGGAGAAGGACCTAGCTAATGGTGAACGACAGGTTGACCCACGGAATTACCACCATAACCGGCTAATTAAACAAGCGTTTGATAAAGCTCGAAAGAAAGCTTGGGCAGAAATCAGTAATCAACCACAAGTATTAGAAGTTATTAATGCCAATACTGGCCGAGTTGTGAGAGATGATCAAGCTACACGGGATACTTCACCCATCCCATTGTTAATCCCGACTAGATAAATTATGTCTCTATATCTAGACGTGGTCAACAAAATAATAAGAAACGGAGACAAGATAGTTACGGTAATTTATTCATTCCAACTAGATAACTATGGCACTTGATTTAGGCTGCGCTACAAGACAACCTTATTACGGAGATGGATCCGAAGTAGTTTTTTTATACGACTTTGAGATCCTTAAAACTGAAGATTTACATGTCGCTTATTGGGACAACACAAAAGAAGAATACTTTGAAATCCTGCCTGATCATCCTGTCCATGGCTGGGCAAAATTAGACTCACTTTCTAAAATTAAGTTTAATTCACCTATTGCTGACGGTCAGTTTTTTATTATATATAGACTTACTGAAGTTGCCCCACCTAAAGCTTTTTTTGTTAAGGGTCATCCTGTGAAAGCAGATGACTTAAACGATAACTTTGAACAACTCCAATTTGCTATTCTAGATAATCGATGTTCTATTGAACGTCTTGAAGAAAATGGAAATAAGGAAGCTGGATGTTCTGGTACGTTTAGAGCTTCATTTATTGTATCAGATACTAACAATAAAATTGAACTACCTGCTGGATTTAACTCTACATTTTCTGGCGCTTTATTTGTATATCTAAATGGAGTCTTGCTTTCTACTCCAACAGAAGATACAACCCAACAAAGTAAATACTCAATATTTAATGAAGGTGCGAAATTCTATCTTTCTTTTGACTATGCACCGTTTGAATCAGATGTAGTTGACTTTGTTTATAGCGCACCTGTTGATTGTGATTCACCCGATCTTTCACCAGTTGCTAACAGAAGCACTACTAATTTAACTGAAGCTGTCTCTCAAATTACTTTACCTCTTGATTTTGATCAAGCAAGGATGAACGAATACGTTTACCTTAATGGTATTTTATTGACTAAATCTGAATATACAATTTACGAGCAAGGTCTCTATTTTTATTATATTCAAGATGATGGATCATTAGCTTCCAATTCTTTGAATGATGGTGACATTGTTGATTTCATTTATTCTGGCGGTATTTTAGATGTACCGACTCCACAAGTCCAATCAAATTGGGCGGAAACAGATGAATTTAGTGTTAGTTATATTCTTAATAAACCAACCATTCCAACAATTGATCCTGATACAGTTGTCGATCCTAACTATGTTGCAACAGATGAGAACTTCACAACAGCAGATCACATCAAGTTAGATAGCATCGAAACTGGTGCACAGGCTAACATCCCTAATACGGTTGTTGATCCTAACTATGTCGCGACAGATGAGAACTTTACAACAGCGGATCACATCAAGTTAGATAGCATCGAAACTGGGGCACAGGTTAACATCCCTAATACAGTTGTCGATCCTAACTATGTTTCAACAGATGAGAACTTTACAACAGCAGATCACTCCAAGTTAAATGGAATTGAGGCTGGAGCACAGGTCAACACTGTTACCAGCGTCAACGGATTAACAGGCGCTGTGACCTTGTCATCAAGTGGAGGCAGTAGTTTTAATGGTAATTACAACGATCTTTTTAACAAGCCGACACTCGGATCGGCAGCGGCTACAGACTCAACCGACTATGCAACAGCTGCACAGGGCGCCCTGGCTGACACCGCTCTGCAATCCCACCAAGACATCAGCAACAAGGCAGACCTGGTAGGCGGCAAGCTCAATACTTCTCAGATACCTGATCTAGCTGTAACTGAATACCTTGGTGCTGTTGCTAATCAAACTGCAATGCTTGCACTTACTGGAGAAAAAGGTGATTGGTGCAACCGATCAGATACTGGTCAGATGTTTATCATCTCGGGAACTGATCCTACACAGCTAGCTAGTTGGGCTGCAATTAGTTACCCAGCATCTCCTGTAGTTTCTGTTGCTGGTAAAACAGGCGCTGTAACACTGACGAATAACGACATTAGCGGTGGCGCTGTGACTGCTACGACTGGTACATATTCTGGCAACGTCGGCATTGGCACAAGCAGCCCTAACTCTTCTCTTCACGTCAGTGCCGCACAAAATATTTTGTTTAGGCTAGCTAGCACAACGAATAGCAATAATTCGCGAATGGTATTTGCGCCAAATAACACTGATAAGTGGAACATAGGTGTAAATGTTAGCGACAGCAGTTTTACTTTTTATGATACTTCAGCTGCTACTACGCCTATAGCAATCAAGAGCTCGGGCAATGTTGGTATTGGAACGACTAGTCCGCAGGCGAAGTTAGATGTTAATGGAACAGCTTTTGTCGGAGAAGGAGGAGAAGACAATGAGATCTTAAGACTCAATACGGATCGGACCTGGAGTTTCTTTCAAAGGGGCAGTGGTGCTCAGACCAGCTTAGATCTAGCATCAGGCGACAATAAGAATTTTACTATCAGCTCCAGAAAAACAGGAGAAACTAGTGCTTCTGCTTCTGTATTTATTAATGGTTCTGATGGAAACGTCGGCATTAAGCAAACAAGCCCAGATCATTTGCTGCATATAGGAGACAATACTAATGCATTAGGTGGCACTGCTGGTGATCAGTTAGATAATTTTAAAATCCAATCTCAAACAGCTGGTAATAGCGACGCTTTAACCTTTACAAACGAAAGGATCTCAACAGGAAGCGATTGGACTACTGCTGCTCAACGAATTCAACGTAAAGTAGATAGTACGTTGATGGGATACATTCAATTTGGCAATGCATTCGGCAGCGATTTAATTACGTTTGGCGAAGGCACTACTGAGTACGCAAGATTCGACGGATCCGGTAACTTCGGCATTGGCACGACTAATCCTACTCAGGAGTTGGATGTTAACGGCACTATTGAAGCGAATGATTTGACTATTAATGGTTCTAGTTTCCGTAATATTCCTAAAAATAGCAAAACAGCCGCTTACACTTTATTAGTTTCTGATCTTGGTAAAGTTGTTTGCATCACAACAGGCGGTGTTACGATACCTTCAGGAGTGTTTTCCTCTGGTGACGCTGTGACTATTTACAATGACAGCGGCTCGAACCAAACAATAACGCAAGGGTCCAGCGTTACCTTGCGAACTGCTGGCACCTCAACTGCCGGGAACAAAACACTAGCTGGATACGGGCTTTGTACAGTTTTGTGCGTTGCGTCTAATGTATTTGTTGTCGGTGGAGCGGGGCTAAGCTGATGTCAATTCAACAACTTTTGTTCGTCACGCAAGCCGCTTCCGGATCTAGCATTACAAATGCGCTTGAAGATGTTTTTAACTTCAGCGCTTTTGGCGATAGCTTTTTGGTCGCAAGTATTACTTCTCGCGCTGGTTGTTTTGGCCGCGACTCAAATTTTAACTACGAGAATTATGTTTGGATTGTCAATGGCGATGATCTAAGAAAATATACTTACAGTGGGAGCAGTTGGAGTCTAACGTCAACAACAGACAGTCCATTAAACTCAAACATTTTGGGCTGTGCTGATAACGGCACTCATGTTTTACTTTGCGACAGCAATGGAAGAGCAGCTTTATATAACAAAAGCACTAATACATTTGGCTCTAGCCGTACAATCGGCGGAGGCAACGCGCAGGGTGCTTCTTGGGATGGTACGCAGTGGATTATCACTAGTTACGACATAGAAGAAAGAGTTTATCGAGTTAATGCTGACAACACCAGTACGCTTGGATTTAGCACTGTCTTAGACGGTTCTCGTAAACGTGGCAATGCTTACGACTTTGACCTTGATCGCCACTGGGTATTTGCTGATGCTTCTAATGACGAAACATTTGCTGCTTGGGATGGCAGCAGTTTTGGCACTCCTCAGGACTGGGACGATTATGACTCAAACGTAACAACGACAATGACGAATAGCACTACTACTGATGATGGAGACATTTTTATCACAACCGCAGGCAAAAAATTCTTAGTTCAGTTTGATTCCGGCACTATTCGAGTGAGAGCAAAACTTACTGATTCCACTACTATTAGCGGCTGACAAATTCAAATATGGTTATTAATTTTTAAATTTATGTTAGAAGCTGTTGTACCTATTTGTGTAGCTGTAGCAACTGGTTTCTCTATTCTTATTACCCGTATTCATACACGGGTTCACGAACTTGATCGTCGTGTTGATGGTGTTGAGTTACGAGTTGCTGAAGACTACATCTCAAAAAGTGAATTCTCAACTGCTCTTGAAAGAGTTGAAGGGCATATGGTCCGTATTGAGAACAAATTAGATCGTATTATTATTAAATGAACCAATGATTACTCTTATTCGTCCAATTATTTTTGCATTTCTTACATCAGATTCAGTTAAAAACCTTGTTGTAGATCTTTTGGCTGCATACGCTAAGCGTACTGATAACAAAGTCGATGACTATGCCGTAAACCTTATTAAGCAGGAATTATTCAATGCGAAATAAATCTAGATCTACTGCTAATACACCTAATAATTTTACAAGTGTATTGGATTATGGTGCTAGAGGAGATGGTATTGTTGATGATACCGCTGCCATTCAAGCTGCTATTGATGCAGTACATGCAGATGGTGGCGGTACTCTTTTTATCCCTGCTGGTACATATAATATTGATGGGGCAGCAGAAAATTTCGCTGACACAAATGGTGGCGGTATTGAATTAAAAGCTCATGTAAGGTTACTTGGTGATGGGATGGATGCCACCATCTTAAAAAACGTCACTGATTATTGGGCCAAGGTTGTTGGTAGTCAAGGTGGCGACAATATGGCAATTCAGCATCTAACTATTGATGGTGGAAGACTAACTCACAGGCCAGTTGATCAGACTTTCCCAACAGGTGGAATGCAGCCGATTCCTTTAAGAGATGTCAATAATTCTGGTTATATTAGTAACCATAATGATGATAATTACAATGCTCAGGCTACGCACGATATTAGAGGTGAAGGCTTTATTCTCTATAATGGTATTTCTTCAGCCAATAATCTACTTATCGACAACGTGTTTGTAAAGAACACAGGTCACTATGGCATTGGTCTTCAGAATGTGGAGATGAGTGGAGCTGTACTGACCAACCTGTTCTTTGAAAACATTGGTGGTGACTGCATTGATATTAAATCAAACACAGGCACTATTTCTAAAGCCACTGTTATTGATAATGTCACCGTATTAGATGGTTGTGGCCACAACACTCCGTGGAATAATACATATGGCAATCTTGGTCAAGACACTGGTCATGTAAACCAAGCTTGTTTCGATATTGGCGGTCAATGTCATGTTTCTAATGTCAACATCCGTGGTCTTGACTCTTATCCATATAGAGATGGTGGAGAAACCCTGGGTGCTGTTGGTCTCAGATTTAGAGCCCCAGTTGATAATCAGGATCGAAAAGGTAGTGCATTGAGCACTGCTACAAATATCTTTGTTGAAAGTACTAAAGGTGTTGATGAAGGTGCGGAACAGGAAAAACGTATTGGTGGCGTCGTAATTAACGACGAAAATATATCCATTTCTAACGTTACTGTGACTGGCTGCTATAAAGGTCTTTGGATTTACAACTCAGGTGATGGCGTTCCATTTAATGTAAATGCCAATAACCTTTTTATTACTAAGAATACAGGTGCCACTGGGTCTTTACCTTATGCAATTAACACTGCGGCTGCTACAAAGCGTATCTATCTCTCTGGTTTAATTACTGATTCAGATATTGGTCTCCACTGTAATGGTACTAACAATACAGTAAATCTAACCATTGATAATTGTGATAGGGCAATCGATCTTATTCGCTATGGTTCCTGTGAGGGCAGTGTTACCCTGTCAAATAATACTGTAAATGATCCAGAGTACCCAGAAATCAAAGATGGGTACAACAGCTTTGTAGCTAGAAATTTAAATGTACTTGCATCTCAAAATGATGCCTCAGCCTCACTTGATCTTAGATCTTTAGACACGTCATATATCGATACAGGCACTGCTATTGGTGGTATTAACGTCTTTAGTGACGACCCTTCTGGTCCTCTTTCAAATCCGCATTTACCTTTGCGTGGTCGGTTTGGTCTTTATCCAACAGGACCTAGTGCAGCTGATGTAGCTTGGCGTTTTAAATTTGAGGATGAAGAAGTACTTGATGGGAATGGCGATCCTATACCTTTACTCGATGGCCAAGGAAACCAAATACCTGTAGTTGACAGAAATGGTGATCCTGTGCTTGATGGTAATGGTGATCCAGAAATTCAATATGAAATGACTGCTGGTTCAGATTTATTAGCAATTTCTAGAACAACAAATCGTAGTGCTCTTCCATTTACACTTCCTTTTTATGCTCAAGCAGATCTGCCTGCTATAGATACATTAATGAAAGGTGCTCTTGTATTTTTGAATACAGGTACACCTGCTGACCCTCTACGTCTTCTTTATTGTGATGGTGTTAATTGGCGCAAAGTAGAAGATAGCTCTATCGTTGTTTAAATTAAAAATGGTAAAAATTAATGCGAACTAAAACACGTTCTAATGCCAATACACCTAATAATTTTATAAGTGTTCTAGATTATGGTGTTGTTGTAGAACCTACTCGTGACCTTGCTCTTGCTGCAGGCAGTCAAAGTGTAGCCATTCAAAGAGCTTTTGACAGTGTTGAAGATGGCACATGTCTATTATTTCCACCTGGTCACTATGTTCTTGAAGCCACTGTTTCAACAGATAGGTCACTACATATTGAAGCAACAGGAGCTAAATTTTTTATTAATGCACCAGTAGCTGGTTTTCGCTTTGATGCTACAGAAAATGCACAGCAAATAAGTCTCCACGAAAGTTATGATGTAGATACAAGAAAACTGCTCATTAAAAAAGTAGATGATGAAGGAAATGCTTTTACTTTCAATGATTCTCAACTATTTAAAATTGTAAGTAAAGCTGTTGACTATGG
>Ga0115104_11281585_pt1 | contig 14852 bp, 30 predicted proteins | sample CN18umnscriptome_2_FD_89649 | JGI IMG/M metagenome (GOLD analysis project Ga0115104, IMG submission 89649) | Marine eukaryotic communities from Pacific Ocean to study complex ecological interactions - CN13ID_70_C50_10m_0.8um Metatranscriptome... | ecosystem: Environmental > Aquatic > Marine >...
AAACCAGCAACTCCTAACCAGTTTTCTCTAGCTAAAGATAATTCAACTCTAGCTGGTAATCTGTACATGTATCTATAATAGAAACCGAAACCAATTTCATAATCGGCTGGGAGGGTAGATGGGTCGACTTCAACGACGGCAGCTGGACCATCATCGAATGGAGTAGATGGGATTAAATCATTGACTCCTTCTGGGTGATCCATTTCTTCACAACCCATAGAACCGTCTTAGGCGTTCTACCATCCTTCGTGACATTCACAATGTGGGAGGGTTCTTTATTCGGCGTTATGACATTCAGTACAGACGTTAGCACCAGTACAAGCGACACAAGACCAGTTACAAAGTTCACAAGTGGCTTCACCAGCATCATAATATCCGGTTGGACATTCACAATATGGGGCACCTTCTCTGATATCAGAGCAAGTGGTACAGTCAGTTCTAGTGGTACAGGTAGCACAGTTATAAGCACAACCAACACAGGTATTTCCATTATCGAAGAAACCATCTGGACAGTTACAATTTGGAAGTCCGACTCTTGGAGCTTTACATTCAGTACAGTTATCAGCAGATCCAGTACAAGTGATACAAGCATTGGAGCAAGGAGCACAAGTATTGAGTTCAACATCACAATAGTAACCTTCGTATTATTCACATTCAGAACAAGATAAACAAGAGTTGTTATAATGGTGATATCCATCATTACAGATTGGGCAATCGTGATAAGTAGAATCATTACAAGTAGAACATCTGGCGTGACAGTTGTTACAAGTTTTGATTGGGGTTTCATTTGGATAATAACCATCTGGACATGGACAATAACAAGTATTGTTAAGGAAATATTCAGAATCTTTACAGGTCAAACAATCGGAAGCATTTGGACCGTTACAAGTTAAACAAGATCCATTACAGATTTCACAGGTTCCGTTTTCGTGAGCATAATAACCATCTGGGCAAGTGTGGAGACATTTACCTTGATATAAGAACATACCAGCATGACAAGTGATACATTAGTTATCGTTTCCTCCGTTACAACATTTACAGGAGTTGTCACATTCATCACAAGTATTACCATTGTCATTAGCCCAAGTTCCGCAAGCACATTCACCACAAGCGGATCCGGTTAAATAAGTACCATTTGGACAAGAAGTACAATTGGTAGCACCAGAAACATGAACTTCGTTACCATTACAAACGGTACCAGAGAACATACATAAATTTAAGGCTGGGCAACAGAATTGACCATAGTGACAATCATCAGAGGATGAACAAACTGAACATTCTCCGGTTTAGGCGGTAGTACCAGCGACACAAGTAGTACAAGATGGGTCACATACTTTACAGATTTATTCGTGAACATCGGCATAATATCCTTCTGGACATGGGTTTAAGCAAGAAGTTCCGTGTAAGAAGAAACCTTCAGTACAAGAAGTACAAGTGTTAGCAGTATCAGAACAGTGGGAACATGGAGCGTTACATGGGTCACAAGATTCTGGATTGTTATTATCGTTTTTGTAAGTACCGAATGGACATTCAGTAATACAAGTTCCGTTATATAAGTAAGCACCTTCTGGGCAATCAATACAAGTAGTACTAGATCCAGCAGAACAAGCTAAACAAGTAGAGTGACAAGGAGCACAATGTGGTTCTGGGTGAGCAACATGGTAGTATCCTTAACCGCAATCTTCAACACAATGATTGTTTAAGAGATATCTTGGGAGTTAACAAGAGGTACAGTGGTCTTCAGTTCCAGTGGTACAAGTGTAACAGTGGTCGTGACAAGTAGAACAACAGGTTCCACATGGGAAACAAAGATTGGCATCAGCGGCGTTATAGAAGGTATCTGGACAAGAGGAGAGACAAGTTCCGTTGTGTAAGAATTTATCAGATCCACAACAGGTACATTAGTCAGCATTAGCACCAGTACAAGAAGCACAGTCAGAGTGACATGGGTGACAGACGTTTCCTTCAGAGTAGAATCCTTCTGGGCAAGTTTCTCTACATTCTCCTAAGAAAAGAGAGAGAGTTCCACAACATTCGGTACAGTTGTTAGATTATCCTCCGGTACAATCACAACAAGAAGAGTGACAGGTGGTACAAGCTTGATCATTGTCGTTTTCATAATATCCGTGTGGACATGGGTGGACACAAGTATTATCCATCAAGTAGTTTCCTGGGTGACAAGAATCACAATTGTTATTATCAGGTCCGTGACAAGTTAAACATTCATCATGACACCAATCACAAGTCCAAGTAACAGTGTTACCCCATTTATACATGGTACATTATGGAGAACAAGTACAGTCATCATTATAAGTTTCATTAGTACAAGAAGTACAACAATTAGCAGAAGAACAATCACCACAGTTATTAGATTCACAAGTTCTACATTCATTTGGATTGGAAGATTCGAAAGTTCCGAATGGACATTCTTCAACACATTCATTGAAGTCATTCAAATATCTTGGGAAGTCACAAGTGATACATTAGTTGGATTCTGGTCCGGAACAAGTTTTACAGGCATCGTGACATGGTTAACAACTCATGGAATCATTATCGGCATATTTACCTTCTGGACATGGGAAGACACAAGAGTTGGCTTCTAAGTAGGTAGCGTTACAACAGGTGGTACAGGCAGAAGCTCCTTATCCGTTACAGGTACAACAGGTTTCATCACAAGTGTGACAGTGACTGGCAGCACCGTAGTAACCTTCTGGACATGGTTCAATACATTGGGCATCATGTAAGAAAGTGTCGGCACATCCACAATCAGTACATTCATTATGATGTGGACCGGTACATTCACAACAGTTAGCGTGACATGGTTTACAGGCTTATTCGGTATCGTCAGCATATAAACCAGAGGCACATGGTGGGACAATACAGTAAGAGTTTCCATCAACAGTTTATAAGTATCTTGGAGCATCACATCTAATACAAGCGGATTCAGCAGCATTCATACAATCAGCACAAGTTTCGTGACATGGGTCACAAGTGGCGGATTCATCATTTTCCCATTATCCGGTTGGACAAACAACATCACAAGTGTTTTCGTCAGTTAAATAAGTATTGGCGAAACAAGAGGTACAGTTGTTATTGGCAGCACCAGAACAAGTTTAACAAGAAGAGTGACAAGCGGCACAGGTTCCGTTATTGTTATAGTATCCATCTGGGCAAGGGGTCATACAAGTTCCGTTGTGTAAGGCATGGGTTTCAACACAAGAGGTACAGTGACCGTTACCGGCAGTGGTACAAGTGTTACATGGGTGGTCACAAGAAGAACATTCTCTGAGTTCAGAGTTTTTGTAATATCCTTATGGGCAAGTAGCATCACAAGTTAAGGTAGTACCTGGTTATCCGAAGAAACCTTCAGCACAAGTATCACAAGTAGTTTTAGTGGCACCGTGGCAAGTATCACAATTGTTGTGACAAGTTTTGCAACATCCACAATCGTTGTTAGAGACACAAGTACAGTCGGAGGCTTCGTACATTCCATTTGGACATTCAGAAACACACATATGGTTGTGTAAGTATCCTGGGACGGTACAAGTAGAACAGTCGTTTTCGGTAGCACCGGAACAAGTTCTACAAGAAGCATGACAAGGTTCACAAGCACCAGAAGCATCATTACCGAAATATCCAGCAGAGCATGGAGTATGGCAAGTTCCATCTGGGTGTAAGTATTCAGAACCAGTCAAGCAAGAAGTACAGTAGGTGGAAGAAGTACAGGTGGCGCATGGAGCGACACAGGCTTTGCATGTTTTGTGTGGAGAATCATTCATGTAATATCCGGCTGGGCAGGAATCAGAACAGGTGTTTTCGTGTAAGTATAATGGTTCTTCACAAACGGTACAGTTAACGTTGCAAGAAGTATTGTCGTTATTGCAAGTTTAGTTACAGATAGCACAGGTTTCGAAGCAAGAATCACAAGTTCTAGTTAATCTGTTACCATAGGTTCCATCAACACAGGTGACAACACAGTGGTTACCAGAATCTAAGAATCTAGTATTATCACAAGTGACACATTAGTTGTTGGATCCACCGGAACAAGTTAAACAAGTTTCGTGACATGGTTCACATTTTCTGTTTTCGGCATTGGCATAGGTTCCATCTGGGCAGGTGGTGGTACAGGTAGTTCCGTTTAAGAAAGTACCTTCAACACAAGAAGTACAGGTTTCAGCAGAAGTGGAACAAGTAGCACAAGAGGCATTAGCGGAACAGGATTCACAGACGGAATTGTTGCTCCACATTCCAGTTGGGCATGGGTTAACACAAGTTTAGTCAACTGATGGGTCAGAAACTAATAAAGATAAACCAGCCATACAAGTGTTACAGTGAGAGTTAGCACCTCCGAAACAGGTCAAACAGTTAGCGTGACAAGATCTACAGACTCTTTCACCGTTAGAATCATCACCATACATATCGGTTGGACATGGGTTTTTACATCTCTTGTCGTTTCCATCAGTGTGCATGAATCTTGGGGCTTCACAAGAAGTACATTTGTTATCACCAGATCCGGAACAAGTTAAACAGGTAGCGTTACATGGGTCACAAGTTCTGGTAGTACTGTTGGCATATTTACCAGCAGAACAGGTGGTGTTACAAGAGTGTCCTTCAAGATAGTAACCAGAGACACAGACGGTACATTAGTCTTTGGTAGCTCCGTGACATTCTTCACATTCGGTGGCACATGGTTTACAAGTTTTGGTGTTGGCATCAGCGTAGAAAGCTCCGGCACAGGTTTCAACACAATAGTTGTCTTGTAAGAAAGTACCATCGAAACATTCAAGACAGTTGTCGTTGGCACCTCCGAAACATCTCATACAGTCAGAGTGACAAGTATAACAGGTTCTGGTATTTTCATCACCCCAGTATCCATCTGGACAGGTGGTGACACAAGCAGCATTGAGTAAGAAGTGGTTTTCACAACAGTGGGTACAGTTGGTGGCGCTAGAACAAGAGCAGCAAGAAGCGGCACAAGCTTTGCAACCGGCAGTACCATCATCATAATAAGGATCTGGACAGACACAATCTGGGAGAGAAACTCTGTTAGATGAACAAGCAAGACAATGGGTAGAGGTAGAAGTACATTTAGTACATTAGTAAGAACAAAGGTCACATTAGTTGCTGTTGTTGGAGTTTTCATAATATCCATCAACACATAAACAACCAGGAGCAACAGATCTATGGGCACCACATTCAACACAATGGTTTTCAGACATAGCACAAGAGCTACATTTATAACCACAAACAACGACCTAAGCAGAACCGACAGGGATATCAACAACCTTGACGGATTAAACAGTAGGCTCTGGTGGGATACAATTTGGTGGCATGATCAAGTTACCGGAACAGGTAATACAGTTAGCGGAAGTATCAATACAGGTGGCACATTTTTCATCACAAATTGAACAAATGGCGACACCTTCAACTGAGAAGTATCCGTGGCCACAGTGACAGGTTGGTGGGGTGGTTCTGTGGGTATCGGCGGCACATTCGGTACATTCAGTAGAATCATTGACACAAGTAGCACAGTACATGTGACATGGTGGACATTATTCTTCGTTGGTTTCATAGTGTCCGGCTGGGCATTCACAAGAATCCATAACTCTGTTTCCTCTACATGGGTCACAGTTGGCGGCAGAATCGGAACATTCAAGACATTTGAATTCACATTCGTGACAACCGTCATTGAGTAAATAGGTATGGGCTGGACATTCACAATTTGGAGCATTGACAAATGGTGGTTGACAGTCTTTACAGGTTTCTGGTTGACCATCTTCACATCCGTCACAACCAACGGCACATGGGGTACATTCTCCGTTGACTTCGGTGGTTCCGTGGTTACATTTACAGTCTGGGGTACCGGATCTTCCGGCAGCACAAACGGTACAGGTGTGTTCAGCAGTACATCTGGTACATCTGAATCCACAAGGTGGACAGGTAACGTTAGCACCATCATCATAGTAACCGTGGTTACAAGAACAGGCACCTGGGTTGATTCTGTCTCCAGCACAAGTGGTACAATTGTCAATGGTGACGTGACAAGTGGTACATCTGAAAGAACATTCAGCACAGGTTCCGTCAACTTCGGTATAACCGTTATCACAGTGACAATCAGCTGGGGATCTGTTAGCGGTACATTAGTGACATTCAGAAGAATCACACATAACACAATGAGCGTTGTGATGAGTACATGGTTAACAGGCAGCATGGATAGAATCATCATAAGTTCCAGATGGGCAAGTAACACAATCTGGGGTTTCTTCTCTGTCTTCAGCACAATCAGTACAGTTATCAGCAGAATCTTAACATTCATCACATTTGAAGTTACATGGTTCACAAATGTTACCATTTTCAAAGTATTTAGATTTACATCCACAATTGGTGTTAATGTCTCTGTTTTCAGAAGAACAGGTGGTACAGGTTTCAGCATCAGAACAGGTGGCACATTTGTGGTGACAAGTGTGACATTCTTAGTTGTGTTCATACATACCATCTTTACATGGACATTCACTGACTGGGGTTCTGTTTTCTTTACAGACGGTACAGTTGTGTTCAGAAGAAACACATTCAGCACATCTATATCCACAAGTTAAACAGTGAGCATCGTTGGCGTTAGCATCTTCATAAGTACCAGCATTACATGGACAGTTTGGAATGGTGGTTCTGTTACCAGCACATTCGTCACATTTAGGATGTTCATCATTAGAGATGGCAGAACAGGTAATACATCTGAAGTTACAAGCGATACAGGCTTCGTCAGATGGGTTGGTATAGTAACCGGCGACACAGTTACAGGCTGGTGGGTTAGATCTGTTGACGTCACAAGTGGCACAATTGTCAGCGACTTGGGAACAGGTTTCACATTTGTCGGAACAGTTAACGACTTGGGCGGAACCGACTGGGACATCAGTGACTTTAGCAGAAGAAGCTTCTGGTGGTGGGATGATACATTCTGGTGGGTTGATTCTTCCGGCGGCACAAGTGGTACAGTTATCGGCGGAGGTAACACATTAGTCACATTATTCAGAACAAGCTGGACAATGAGCTTAATTTGGAACTTCGTAAGTACCATTTGGACAATAACAGGTTGGGGCTTCAATTCTGTTTTCAGCACAAGGAGCACAGTTTCTAGCAGTTTCAGAACATTCAGAACAATGCCAGTCACAAGGAGTACAGGCATCATTAATATCAACATGACCGGATGGACAGACACAATCTGGGATTTCTTAGACTCTGTCAGCTTAACAAGCGGTACAATTGGCAGCAGTGCTTTCACAAGTTAAACATCTGGCTAAACATTCTTCACAAATGGCTTAGTTAGCGATTTCATAATAGTGATCTGGGCATCCACAATCTGGGGCACCAACTCTATTTTCGGCACAAGGTTCACAGACGTGTTCAGATGAACATTAAGCACATCTGAAAGAACATGGTTAACAGACACCAGCGTTGTCAATATATTCATTGGAAGCACATGGACATTCTGGTTCGGAGTTAGCAACTCTGGAAGCGGCACAAAGAGTACAGTGAGAGGCAGAAGTGGAACATTTGGCACATTGGACTGAACATGGGTCACAAGAGGCGGTTTAATCATCCCAATATCCATCAATACAAGCACATTCAGTGATTGGTCCTCTGTTAGCATGAGCACAGGTGGTACAATCATTAGCATCATTCATACAAGTGGCACATGGGTAGGCACAAGGGTCACAGTTATCACCGAAGAATCCATCTAAACATGGACAGTTGTTTTATGGTTCATTCTTTCTTCCTTCTGGACAAGAGGTACAGTTACCGGCGGTGGTTTCACAAGTAGCACAGTTACTGGCACAAAGTTCACAATGTCCTTAGGCATTTTCGAAGTATCCAGTTGGGCAGTGACAGGATGGTGGTTCGATTCTGAGACCAGAACAGGTAGTACAGGTTTCAGCATCAGAACAGGTGGCACATCTAGAAGCACAAGCAATACATTCGTAAGCAGAGGTTTCATAGTAACCATCGTGACATGGGCAAGATGGTGGACTTTAAACTCTGTCAGTAGCACAAAGAGAACATTATAAGGCATCGTTGGAACAAGTTAAACATCTTTATGGGTTACATGGTTAACAGGTTGCGTTTTCGTCTTCATAGTGACCATCTTTACAGGAACAGGTTGGTGGGTTATTTTTTCTGTCGGCGGCACAAGTACAACATCCGTTACAGACATTTGGATCTGGGTTACAGGTAGAACAGTTGGAGGCACAGACTTCACAAGTGGCAGCAACAGCATCAGATTCGAAATATCCTTCTGGACATGGACAGAGGGATGGTTCTTATTTTCTGTGGGCAGCACAAGTGACACAAGAGGTACCGTTGATACAGGTAGCACATCTGTTTAAACAAGCTAAACAGGTGGCGTTGTAACCATCATCATAGAATCCTTCATTACATTCACAAGTTGGGGTTGGTCCTCTGTTAACATCGGAACAAGGATCACAATTAGAGGTGGTACCAGAACATTCAGAACATCTGTAAGAACATGGGTTACAGACTCCATCAATATCGGTTTATCCGGATGGACATGGACATTCAGGAGCAGTTTAGACTCTTCCGGCTTTACAGGTTAAACACATGTTTTCTTAGTCACAAGTGGCACATCTGGCTTCACATTAGTGACAGTTGGCTTAAGTGTCAATGTTATACCATCCATCAATACAGTTACAAGTATTGACAACTCTGTGGTTTTCATCTTAACAAGCGGTACAGTCGGTGGCAGAGTTACAGGTAAGACATTTCCATGGACAAGCAGTACAGGCGGTTCCTTCAACATAGTATCCGGAGGCACATGGACATTGTGGTGGGTTAACTCTGTGGGCTTCACAAGTGATACAGTTGGTGGCGTCTTTTTCACAGGTCATACATTATGGTTCACAAAGGATGACTTAGGCGGAACCGACTGGGATGTCTTCGACTCTAGCGGCTTTGACTTCTTGTGGTGGGATATGACATTCTGGTGGGTTGATTCTTCCATCAGCACAGACAATACAGTTAGATGGAGATTAGGTACAGATGTGACATTATTCTTGACATGGTGGACATTCGGCGACACCGTTGTCATAGTAGTTATCTTTACATTCACAAAGGGTACCATCAACTCTGGTTTCGTGGGAACAGGCAGAACAAGTGTGATAAGCGGAACAGGTGGAACAAGCATAGTGACAAGCTTCACAATAAGAGGAATTGGCATTGAAGAATTGTCCGGCTTCACAAACACAAGCACCATCAATCATGACTCTTCCTTAAGCACAAGTGATACAGTTATCTGGGGTACCTTAACAAGTAGCACATTTGTCAGCACAAGGTGGACAAGTGGCAGTGTTGGCATCATAAGTACCTTCTGGGCAACTACAAGTAGAAGCGTTAATTCTGTTTCCGGCACAAACGGTACATTCAGAGGCGACACCGTTTTAACAGGTAGAACATTAGACGGAACAAGGTACACAAGTTGGGCTGTAACATAAACCATCACAAGAGTTGGTTCCAGAAACAGCACAATGTTCGGTGGTTCCAGCTGGACAGGCACAATTGTTAGCACCGTCTCTTCCAGCAGCACAAGTAGTACAGACGTCACAAGAGGTACAAGTGGTACATCTTTCGGAACAGAGGATACATTGTGGGTTTTGGTTTCCATCATCGAAATATCCGGATGGACATCCACAAGTTGGGGCGTTGACTCTGATATCAGCACAAGGTTAACAGGTGTTGGCATCTCCGGAACATTTAGAACAGTTATAGGCACAAGGTTAACAGACGTGGTTAGCGTCGGAGAAAGTACCATCTTCACATGGACATTCTGGGGCAGTGGTTCTTCCAGCAGCACAAGTAACACAACCTGGATAGGCGTTACAAGTGTTACATTTAACATGACAAGCTTCACAGACTTTAACACCGTTATCATAGTATCCGTCTAAACAAGAACAAGGGGCAACATCACTTCTGTTAGCTTCAGCTGGACAGACGGAACAACAGTCGGTACAACCAGTACATTCAGCACAAGTATAGTGACATTATTAACAGGATTTGTCAGCAGATTCATAGTAGTGAGATGGACATGGACATCCTGGGGTTGGAGTTCTAATACCAGAACAGACGGTACAATGAGTGATGGAGTTTTCACAAGCATCACATTTGTAGTCACATTCTGGACAAGAGGCGGTGTGTTATTCAAGATATCCTTCTGGACATGGACATTCGTGTTCGTTGATTCTGTTACCGGCACAATCGTCACAATGGTTAGCAGTTCCGGAACAGAGGGAACATTAGACGTCACAAGGGAAACATTCAACAACTCCGGTACCGTTATCGTGGTTACCTGGGGCACAGTCACAAGTTGGGGCATCAACTCTGTCACCAGCACAAGTAATACAGTTATCAGAGGATTAGACACAGGTAGCACATTTATAACTACATTAGAGACATTATTGAGAATGTTCATAGTAATTATCCATACATGGACAGTTGTTAGATGGTTAATGTCTGAGTTCTTTACATTCGTAACAATCTCCGTTTGGAGAGTTACATTTGGCACAATAGTAGGCACAAGTTGGACATTCGGCATTACCGTTATCATAGTAACCATCAGCACATGGACAAGATGGAATACCACCATCAGGTCTGTTAGCAGCACAATCAGTACATTCTTCATGAGCAGTACAAGCAGAACATCTATAGTGACAAGTTGGGCATGAACAAGCACCACTGTCATAGAATCCAGTAGTACAGTTACAGTTTCCATTATCATCGGCAACTCTGTTACCACAACAGGTGGTACAGGTGGCGTTAGCATCACATTCAGCACAGGCGTATGGACATGGGACACATTAAGCACTGGAACCATCATCATAGAAACCAGCTGGACAGTGACAATCTGGGGTGTTGATTCTGTCAGCAGAACAAGCAGTACAGGTATGTTCAGCGGTACAGGCGGTACATCTGTATCCACAAGTTTTACAGGTTTAGTCTTCATGTTCATAATATCCGACTGGACATTCACAAGTATCAGCTGGGGCTCTGATTCCGGTACAAGAAGTACAAGGATAAGAGGCTCCGGTACAAGTAGCACATCTGTAGTCACAAGGTGGACAGGTGGCTTCTTAGGAGTCATAAGTACCAGATGGACAGGAACAGGTTGGGAGATTTTCTCTGTTTCCAGCACATTAGTTGGTACAGTGAGATGGGGAGGTACAGGTGGTACATTAGTGTGGACATGGTTGACAGATAGCGTCGTTATCTGGGTAGTATTCATCAATACATGGACACTCTGGTGGGTTGGTTCTGTTGGCATCACATTCATAACAAGTATGGGCGTTACCAATACAAGATTTACATTTGGTGTCACAAACAATAACAATAGCAGATCCGACTGGGATATCTTCAACTTTAACGGATTTGGCAGATGGTGGGAGCATTGGGCACTCTGGTGGTGGGTTTCTTTCTGGAGCACAGGTCAAACAGTTAGATTCACTGGTACAAGTACTACAGACTTCAGAACAAGTTTAACAAACTGGGTTAGATTATTAGTCATCATAAGTACCATCTGGGCAATCACAACCTGGGGCATTAACTCTGATATCGGCACAAGGAGCACAGGTACCGGCAGAGGTGTGACATTCAGCACATTTGTAGTCACATTCTTGACAGACAAAGGTACCGTCTTCATATTAGTGAGATGGACAGTCACAAGCTGGGGCGTTGTCGACTCTTCCTTCAGCACAAGTGATACAAGTTTCATAAGAGGAACAAGTAGCACATCTATCGTGACAAAGTGGACAATTGATTTATTCAGCAACTTCATAATATCCAGCATTGAAATCACAATCACAATCTGGGGCACCGACTCTGTTACCAGCACAAGTTAAACAGTTATCAGCAGAGTTGACACAAGTGATACATTTCCAGTGACAAGTTTCACAGGTAGCAACACCGGCATCGAAGTAACCTTCTGGACATCTACATTCTGGGGCAGCGATTCTTCCTTCTTTACAAGAGTCACAACCTGGGTGAGAAGAACAAGTGGCACAACCGTACCAACATTCTTAACATTAGGCAGTTTAACCATCATCATAGAATAAAGCTGGGCAAGTACAGGATGGAGCGTTAACTCTTCCAGATTCTTAGGCACAAGGTTCACAATTGTCAGCAGATTAGGTACAAGCGTGACATCTATAAGAACATGGGGAACAAGCACCATCAGTTTCATAGTATCCAGTGTGACATGGACAACCCGGAATTTCTTAGACTCTTTCGGAGGCACAAGAAGTACAGTTGGAAGCGTTGTCAACACATTCAGCACATCTAGATGAACAAGTTAAACAGGAACATCCGTCTTAGTATTATCCAGATGGACATCCGCATTGATTGTTTCCGTCAAGTTCGAATCCATTTTTACAGGTAGAACAAGAGGTAGCATTTTCACAAGTGGCACAAGTACACATACATTCTTCACAAGCAACAACACCATTATCAAAGTATCCGGCTTCACATTCACAAGTGTTGGAATCCATAACTCTGTTATGACCAGATTTACAGGTAACACAAGTGTTTCCGTTATCACAAGTTTAACACATATAGTTACAAACGTCACAGGTACCATCATTGGATCCTTAAACGTGAGTACAGGCTTCATCACCAACAGATAAGGTGGAAGAAGAATAGTGACCAGCTGGGCAGACACAAGAGTTATTAGCACCTGGGATTCTAATACCAGCACAGGTCAAACAGTTAGAACCAGAAGTTTCACAAGTATGACAGTGACAGTCACATTCTGGACAGACTTATTCACTAGTTTCATAGAAACCGTTACCACAATGACAAGTTGGGGCTTAATGTCTGTTAGATTCGGCTGGGCAAGCAAGACAATTGGTGGCACTGGTGACACAACCATAACATTAGATGGCACAAGTATCACAGACCCAATCGTTGGTATTGTAATAACCGTGGACACAGGTACAATCGGCTGGATTTTCTCTGTGTTCGGCACAATCAATACATTAGTCATAAGCAGTACAAGAAGCACATTTAATATGACAAGATTAACATTCAGCGACACCAGAGTCATAATATCCATAGTTACATGGGCAATCTTCTGGGTCAGCTCTGTTAGCGTTTTCGGCACAGACGATACATTTATCGAATTAGTGACAAGTTTTACATTTTACGGAACAATCTTAACAGTTATAAGCTTCATCTTCGTATTAACCTTCTGGGCATTCACAAGATGGGAGGTTTTCTCTTCCATTAGCACAGACGGTACAGTTATCAATAGCTCCAGCACAAGCAGTACATTATGGAGCACATGCAATACAAGTACCAACGGTACATCTGACTTCTTCTCCAATGACGGCAGATCCGAATCCGTTGGATACTTCATTACCACCATAAGCATAGGTGTTTTCACCACATTAATCAAGATGACCAGCAGGGCAGTCACATCTTGGTGGGTTAGATCTTTCAGTACCATGAGCACAATCAGCACACATGTAGAAAACGTTGGAACATTCGTTACATCTAACGTCACAAACTTCACAGAAAAGATGACCTTAGACTAAAGTTTCGAAATGGTGAGATACACAATCACAAGTTGGGACGTTTTCTCTGTTAGCGGCACATACGGTACAGTCTCCAGTAACTGGGTCACATTATTCGCATGCATCTGGGCAAGATGGGCAAGTAGCGAGGTTTTCATCGAAAGTATCGACTGGACAGTGACAAGCTGGAGCATTAACTCTATTTCCGGCACAAACAATACAGTTGGTGGAATTAGTTTCACAAGTATGACATTAATATCCACAAACTTAACATTCTTAGTTTTAATCTTCATAATATCCATCAACACAGGCGCAAGTTGGAGCAATATCTCTGTTAGCTCCACAAGTCATACATTGACATGGGGCAGAGGATTCGCAAGTTTAACATGGGGCACAACATTCGTGAGTTTTTTTGGTATCAAAACCGACAGAAGCGACGAGGGTATCTTTATATAAGTTTTCAAAGAAATCAGTTCTGTAGGCACCATCACAGAAAGAGATGGCGAATTTTCTCATGACACCTGGGAAAGGGTTGTTCCATTAATCTTTACCAATTACGAGGGAGTAGTAGTTGGAGTAGAAATGTTTGGCAGCTAAAACGAAATGTTCATCTCTGTCAGCAAAATGAACGAAATATGATACTTTGTTATATCTATGAGAATAAGCGGCATAGACGAAGAACCATTAGTCGGCTTCTTCATCATTGACGATGGTATTGATCATATTTTTTTATAAGGATTAACCTTAAATATCATAAGAATAAGTAGCTCCAACAACGTTGGCTCCTTCAACACCCATGAATAAGGCTCTGTCTCCGAGATGTTCAGAGTCTCCTAATAAATTTTCATCATTGATGGTCAATCTGAAAATCATATGATGACCTGACATAGAAATATCGGATGCTTTTCCCCAACCGTAAACAGCATACTCTTTTGGAGATAAGTGTTTGTCGGCCCAGGATAATTAGTATCCTTAAGAAGCACCCTAGAAATCGTGTTCTGGGGTCATGACGGTACCACCACAATCACAAGCTTCATCTTGTGGATGGTGAGTATCTTCTTAAGCGAAGTAAGCATCAATATCTTCAACGAGACTCATAAAAGATCCAGTTCCATAATTGAATTTCATATCAAAGAAGTAACCATTGATGGTATGGTGACCACCTGGATTACCAGCTTGGAATTTAAGACTAGAAGGACTGTTATGAGAGACATTATTTTTGATAACAGCTTTTAAATCGGATTTAGAACCTTTAAAGGCAGCCATAACTTTGTTTTCTTCGTG
>Ga0115104_10410778_pt1 | contig 14753 bp, 28 predicted proteins | sample CN18umnscriptome_2_FD_89649 | JGI IMG/M metagenome (GOLD analysis project Ga0115104, IMG submission 89649) | Marine eukaryotic communities from Pacific Ocean to study complex ecological interactions - CN13ID_70_C50_10m_0.8um Metatranscriptome... | ecosystem: Environmental > Aquatic > Marine >...
GGACCCTGTTATGTTACACAAATTAAATCTAATGAAAATTGTGGTTACAATGCTGTTCAATTAGGTTATTTAGAAGTAGCTCCAAATTGTAGAAATTTAACAAAGCCAAAATTAGGTCATTTTAGTAGAAATAATCTATCCCCTTACCGTTATCTTAAAGAATATAAGACTGATGAAATTCAAGAGTTAAGCTTAGGTCAAAAATTTGGTGTTGACCTTTTTGAAGTAGGCGAATCTCTTAATGTAACAGGTTTTACGATTGGTAAAGGTAACACAAGTAAATTCAAATTACATGGTCACCATACAGGTTTAATGAGTCACGGTGGGAAATCTAAGCGTCTACAAGGTTCAATGGGATCTGGGACAACACCTGGTCGTGTATTTAAAGGACAAGAAATGCCTCGTCGCTCAGGTATGGAAAAGCGTACTATTAAAGGATTAAAAATTATCGATATTGATAAAAGCCAAAATCTTATTGTTGTTAAAGGTTCAATCCCCGGAAAACCTGGCAATTTAGTCAGTATGCGAACTGGAGTTTAGTTAACTTAATCAATTACGAATATGGAAACGAAAATATTTTTAGATAATCCTGAAAGAAAGAAAAAAGCTATTGGTTTAATCCATCGTGCTTATTTAACACAATTAAAAAATGCACGTAATTATACGGCCTCGACAAAAACCCGTTCTGAAGTACGAGGTGGAGGACGTAAACCTTGGAAACAAAAAGGTACTGGTAATGCTCGTGCAGGGTCACGTCGTTCTCCTTTATTTGTTGGTGGTGGAGTTTCGTTTGGTCCAAAGCCTAGAATTGTTTCAAAGAAAATTAACAAAAAGGAAAGAAGGCTAGCTATTTTATCGGCGTTATATTTAAAGAAACAACACTTTGTGTTTGTAAATGAAGAAACTTATATGAAATTCGATTCAGTAAAAACAAAAAAAGTTTGTGAATTAATTTCAACATTAGATTTAAAGCAAAATGCAAAAATTTTGTTTGTTTTAGAAAAGCAAAACAAGTTCTTCTGGTTATCAACGCGAAATCTAAAAAATGTAGAGGTTACGACTGCTACTTGTTTAAATATTGAACAGTTATTAAATGCTAGCCATATCATACTTTCAAATAATGGGTTAGATTTAATTAATTCAACTTACGGAAAAAATTATGAATAACTTAGGAGATCTTTTAAAGCTTATAAAATATCCATCATTAACAGAAAAATCTATTAATCTATATGGTGATAGACAGTATACATTTATTGTTGATCGGACTTTAACAAAAACGCAAATTAAATTTGTTATTGAAAGTATTTTTGATGTAAGCATTACTAAAGTAAATACAGCCGTTTTACCGACTAAAAAACGTCGAGTTGGTAGATCGACTGGGAACCGTTCCGTTTATAAAAAAGCATTCGTAAAACTTAAAGAAGGTGATACGATTAATGAGCTTTTTAACTAATTTGTCAAAAATAAAAAATTAAATTTTGATTATGGGTATTAAAGTATATAAACCATATACTCCATCAAGCCGTGAAAAAACATGTTTAGATTTTTCAACATTAACTAAAACTAAGCCAGAAAAATCATTACTTGTTTCGAGTCATCGTGCAAGAGGACGTAATAATAAAGGAAGAATTACAATTCGCCACAAAGGTGGAGGACATAAGCGCCGTTATCGTTTAATTGATTTCAAACGAAACAAATTTGATGTTTCAGGTCAAGTTGTATCTATCGAATACGATCCGAATAGAAATGCAAATATTGCCTTAATAAACTATTCTGATGGAGAAAAACGTTATATTTTACATCCAGAGAAGTTAACTGTTGGATCAACAATAATGTCTGGGTCAAACAGTGAAGTAAAGATTGGTAATGCCTTACCTTTAGCAGATATTCCTTTAGGTACAGACGTTCATAATATTGAGTTATTTCCTGGTAAGGGAGGTCAATTAGTTCGTGCTGCTGGTACATCTGCAAAAGTTTTAGCCAAAGAGAATGAATATGTAATTTTACGTTTATCTTCGAAAGAAATCCGATTATTTAAACAAGAATGTTTTGCAACAATTGGGCGTGTTAGTAATTCGGAAATTTACAATGTTGTTTTAGGTAAAGCAGGTCGAAAACGTTGGTTAGGTGTAAGACCTAGTGTTCGTGGTTCGGTTATGAATCCAGTTGATCACCCTCATGGAGGGGGAGAAGGACGTTGTCCTATTGGGAAACCTAGACCTCTAACACCTTGGGGAAAACCGGCTTTAGGGATTAAAACTCGTAAAAGAAAAAATAAGAGCGATATATTTATTATTCGTTCGCGTTAAAAATTAAAAATTTTAAATTCATGTTATGGGACGATCAATATCAAAAGGACCTTATATAGCTTATCATTTGTTAAATAAAATTAAAAAAATGGATGAAAGTGGTAAGAAGGATACAATTAAAACTTGGTCACGCGCTTCTACAATTTTACCTTTAATGATCGGGCATACTATTAGTGTATACAACGGTCAAAAACATGTGCCGGTTTTTATATCAGACCAATTAGTTGGCCATAAATTAGGAGAATTTGTACCTACACGTTCGTTCCGTTCACACAAAAAGACAGAACGTAAAGTTAAAAGATAATTAAATAATTATGAATCAAAACCAAGAAATTTCAGCAACTTCAAAATATATTCGAATTTCTCCTTCAAAAGTTGATTTAATTATTAAAAAAATCAGAGGAAAAACATACAAACAAGCATTACAAATTTTAAAATATTTACCTCAAAAATCGGGAGCAATTGTTTGGCAAACATTATATTCTGCTGTTTCAAATGCAACAAATAATTTTGACTTGGAAAAAGAAAATTTGATAATTTCTGAAGCATTTGTTAACCAAGGACCTATTTTAAAACGAATGCGTCCGCGAGCTCAAGGACGTGCGTATGCAATTCAGAAAAAAATGTGTCACATTACAATTCGTGTATCAGAGGTATAAAATAAAACAAAATTAAAGATAGAAAGATTATGGGTCAAAAAACACATCCAAAAGGATTTCGATTAGTCACAACTCAAAAACATCTTTCAAAGTGGTATGGAGATAAGTTAATTTATCCTTCTCTTATAGAAGAAGATTTTGCGATTCGTGAAAAAATAAATAATGTATTTTCGGAATTTTTATCTATTGCCAAAGTTGAAATTAATCGAATTAATCAGAATATTGACAATAAAGAATATGTAAATGTTACTATTCATGCATTGTTTCCTCGTGCAAAGGAAATGTATAGGAAAGTTAGTAAATATTTTACAGATACTGTGGATAATTCTGATTCAAAGACGTTGTCATTATTAAATAATAATAAAGGGACATTAAAACGTTTTACTAGTTTATTATTAAAACGTAATATTCGAAATTTAATTCGTTTGTTACAAATAAAATACAATAAGAATTATTCAATCTCAATTAATTTTATTAAAAATCCTTTTGAGGATGCCACATTGATTGGGAAATTTATTGGAGAGCAACTTGAAAAAAGGGTTCCTTTTAGACGAGCTGTTAAATTAGCTATAAAAAAAGTCCAATTAACAGAATTAGAAGGTATAAAAGTACAGGTATCAGGTCGTCTTAATGGTATTGAAATGGCGCGTAGTGAATGGAAACGTGATGGACGTGTACCATTACATACTTTACGCGCAAAGATAGATTACTCACATCACCGTGCCGAAACAATCTATGGTACGATTGGTATCAAAGTATGGTTATTCGCAGGTGAAGAATTTTAAAAAATAATTAATTAGGAGAAATTATGTTAAGTCCTAAACGAGTTAAGTATAGAAAAATGCAACGTGGGCGAATGAAAGGAAAAGCCTGTCGTAACAACAGGCTAGTACATGGGGATTATGGTTTACAAGCCTTAGAGCCCGTATGGTTAACTTCACGTCAAATTGAAGCTGTTCGAAGAACAATTTCACGTTATACAAAACGATCTGGTAAAATTTGGATTAAAGTATTTCCAGATAAATCAGTAACGGCGCGTGCCGAAGAATCAAGAATGGGATCTGGTAAAGGAGCTGTAGAATACTGGGTTGTTGTTATTAAACCAGGAAATATTCTATTTGAAGTTAAAGGTGTTACAAAAGAAATTGCGGTACGCGCTTTAGAACTAGCACGCTATAAGTTACCTATTAAAACAAAAATTTTAGTTCGCGAGGAAAACGTATAATGAGTTTACCAAAGTACAAAGACTTAGAAAATTTAACTACCATTAGTGAAATCGATAAAGAGATTTTTCTATTACAAAAAAATTTATTTGACTTAAGAATTAAAAAATCAACGAGTCAAGCTGTTAAACCTCATCTTTTTGCTCATGCAAAAAGACGTTTAGTACATCTAAAATTTAAGAAATCTTTTTTATTGAAATCACAAACTTAAATACATATGGTTAAAAAAGAAAGAATTGGAGTTGTTGTTAGTAATAAACCTGAAAAAACAATTGTTGTTGCAATTCAAACCCGTTATCGACATCCAAAATATGGGAAAATTTTAATTAAAACAAAACGTTACATGGCTCATGATGAAGAAAATGCTTGTAGTTCAGGTGATATTGTTTTATTAGAAGAAAGTGCTCCATATAGCCGTCGAAAAAGATGGGCATTAAAAGAAATTTTAAAAGTAAATAAAACTTAATTTATTTAATCCTAAATTGAAATATATATTATGATACAACCGCAAACATATTTAACTGTTGCTGATAATACAGGAGCAAAAAAAGTAATGTGTATTCGTGTTTTAGGTAATAATCGCAAATATGCAAATGTTGGTGATATTATTATTGGTGTTGTAAAAGACGCCCTTCCAAATATGGCGGTAAAACGTTCGAGCATTGTACGTGCAGTAATTGTGAGAACAAGAAAAACAATCAAACGAAAAGACGGTATGGCCGTTCGATTCGATGATAACGCAGCTGTAATTATTAATGCCGAGAATAACCCAAGAGGTACTCGAATTTTTGGCCCAGTAGCAAGAGAAATTCGTGAAAAGAGTTTTACAAAAATAATATCATTAGCAAATGAAGTAGTATGAAAAAACAGCATAAACTGCATGTCAAAATTGGTGATAAAATTAAAATTATTGCGGGAAGTCAAAAAGGTTTAGTAGGGACTATTAGTTCTATATCAAAGACAAAATCGGTTGCAGTAATTAGTGGTGTATTACCAAGAATCAAATATACAAAACAGAATCCAAATTCAGAGGCACAAAAAGTTGAATTGGATGTACCCATTCATACGTCGAATTTAATGTTATGGGACGATCAAAATAATCAGGCAAGTCGTATTGGTTATAAACTAACAGAAAATACTAAAAACCGTTATTTTAAAAAATCCGGTAATATTCTTAACTAAAATTTATTGAACGCGATTTAAAATGAGTAATTTAAAAAAAGAGTATAACGATAATGTTATTCCAAAATTAAAAACGGAATTTGATTATTCTAATGTTCATCAAATACCAAAAATTACAAAAATTCATGTAAGTTGTGGGTTAGGTTTGAATGCTCAAAACCGAACTTTTTTACAAAAAGCGACTGAAGAAATTAGAGCAATTACTGGTCAACATCCAGTTTTAACATCTGCAAAAAATTCAATTGCGGGGTTTAAAATTCGTGAAGGAATGCCTTTAGGACTAACCGTGACTTTACGTCGAGAAAAAATGTACGCTTTTCTTGAAACATTTATTAAATTGGTTTTACCGCGTATTCGTGATTTTCGTGGGTTAAATCCAAATAACTTCGATAAACATGGCAATTATAACGTAGGTATTTCTGATCAGTTGGTTTTTCCGCAGATCGACTACGATGATGTGGAGCAACGTCGAGGTTTTAACATTACAATTGTTACAACTGCAAAGAATTCTCGAGAATCCTTTTATTTATTAAAGGAATTAGGACTTCCATTTGCAAAAACGGAAGCATAGAAAAATAATAGTTTAGAAAGAGGTTTTAAATGACAAATGATCTTGTATCTGATATGTTGACCCGTATTCGTAATTCTAGTATGGCAAGACATACCTATGTACGTGTACGTTACAGCAAATTAAATTTAGCAATTCTAAAAGTTTTAGAAACAGAATCATATATTGATTCCTACTTAATTGAAGAAGAAAATAACCCCAAACAGAATATTAAAGTTTTCTTAAAATACAAAGGTTGGTGGATTAAAAAGCCTTTGTTTTCAACTTTAAAAAGAATTAGCAAACCTGGTAAACGAGTTTTCTGTGGTTATAAAAATTTCCCGAAATTAATTGATACACTGCGTTTTGAACAAGGTACAGCAGTTATTTCTACATCAAACGGTGTTATGAGTCATTCAAAAGCGACAAAGTTAAAAAAAGGCGGTGAGATTTTATGTTACATCGGCTGAAATTATAATTAAATTTTTAGAAGAGGATTTTTATGTCACGTGTTGGAAAAAAAATTATTGAGATTCCAAAAGATGTGTCTGTTACAATTTCAGATACGAAAATAAATGTAAAAGGTAAACATGGGTCATTAGAACGTGAAGTAGGTGATCTTGTAACATTAATTCTGGAAGATAATCAACTTTTTGTTAAACGAGTTAATGATGCGAAAAAGACTCGTTCTTATCATGGCTTAATGCGAGCTTTAATACAAAACATGGTAACCGGAGTTGATCAATTGTTTACAAAAACGTTGGTTGCAGAGGGTGTTGGATACAAATTTCAAGCAGATAAAACGAAATTAGTTATGAATGTTGGGTTTACACATCCGGTAGAGTTTGCAATTCCAAGCGATTTAACTATCAAACAAGATGGTCCAACAAAAATTCATATTAGTGGTATTGATCGTGAAAAGGTTGGTTTATTAGCTTCGAAAATACGTGATGTAAGACCACCAGAACCGTATAAGGGAAAAGGTATATTATATGATGGAGAAAAAATTCTTCGTAAAGCTGGGAAAACAGGTAAGTAATATATTCACAATTTTAAAAATATACATTAGTACAATGAAGAAAACTCAAAAAAAGTTATATGTACAACAAAAGAAACGTTACTTAAAAAAGATCGTTGGTAATACTGGAAAGCCAAGATTATCAGTATTTCGTTCTCATAAACATATTTATGGTCAATTAATTGATGATAATACTGGTCATACTTTAGCATTTAGTTCTACTTTAAACAAAGATTTAGGGATTACGAATCCGGCGAACCAAGAAGCAGCGTATATTGTTGGTCAAGATTTGGCTAAAAAAGCAACAGCAAAAGATATTACGAAAATTGTTTTTGATCGTGGTGATCGACCTTATCATGGACGAGTTAAAAGTTTAGCAGAAGGAGCCCGTGATCAAGGTCTTATTTTTTAAACAATTAAATATTTCGGTTAAACATTTAAGTAATTAATATATGGAAAAAACATCAAAGAAAGAAGGTGAATTTGCTAGATCATCTTCCAACAGAACGGGTAAAAGAAATTTAGTTACTCATTTGTCAAAAGTTAAGTATGAGGAAAAAGTTATTCAAGTAACTAGAGTTACAAAAGTTGTTAAAGGTGGTAAAAAATTAACTTTCCGCGCCATTATCATTGTTGGTGATACAAAACGAAAAGTTGGTGTAGGCGTAGGCCGTGCTGATGACGTTAATTTAGCAATGGACAAAGCAATTTTAAATGGAAAGAAAAATTTAATAACTGTTCCATTAACTTTAAATTATTCAGTTCCACATGTTGTAAAAGCCGGTTTTGGGGCGTGCAGTATTATGATTCGTCCTGCAAAACTAGGAACCGGGGTTATTGCGGGCGGTTCAGTTCGAACAGTTTTAGAACTAGCTGGTATTAAAAATGTTGTTGCCAAACAATTTGGTTCTAATAATATTCTTAATAACGCTAAAGCTACTGTGTTAGCTTTAACTAATCTAAATCAACAAATTGAAATTGGAAAGTATCAATCGAGTCGTAGACAAGTTTTCTATGATAAAATTATGAGAAAGTATAAAAATGCTAAAGTTTATAACTGAAAGATTCGCGTTCATAAATAACATATTTTCGTCATCAAAGGGAAGGAGTAATCCAAACGAAAAGATTTACATTACTTTATTAGTATTAGTTTTATTCCGGTTTGCTAATCATATACCATTAGCAGGAGTTGATCAAGATGCTTTAAAAAAAGCATTTGCTCAATTTGATAGACGAAATTCACTAATGCAAGTTATTAATATGTATTCTGGAGGAGGTGGAGCAACTCTTTTAAGTGCGTTCTCACTCGGAATTATTCCATTTATTAACGCTTCCATTTTAATTGACTTATTAACAGCGTTATTACCCTCATTGGAGAAATTGCAGCGAGAAGAAGGAGAAATGGGAAGAAGAAGAATCTTGTTATATAAAAAATTACTAACATTAATTTTCGCTTTAGGTCAAAGTATTTTTTTAATATTTTACATAAAGCCATATATATATGATTCTACTTTTTTCACATTTGCTTTAATGTCTTTACAATTAGTAACTGGTTCATTAATTATTGTTTGGTTAACGAGTGTTATTGATAATAAAGGAATTGGTAATGGGACATCCATTATTATTTTTACAAATATAGTTCAAACTTTAGTAGGAAAAAATGTTTTTAATTCAGTAAATCTAAGTTTGTCGAGTGGAGTAGAGATTTTGGTGTTAGGTCTGTTATTGGCATTAATTTCAATTTCTCAAACGGCGCGTTTCAATATTGAAATTGTTTCGGCGCGTCAATTAACTTTCTTAGAAAAGACAGAAAATGAAGATCAGAATATTAATAATAAATATGCTACCGGAGTAAAACAATTAAAAGAGAATGGTTTATCAATCAGGTTAAATCAAGCAGGCATTTTTCCAATTATTATTGCATCTAATCTTTTACCTTTTTTATCGTATTTTACTCAATCATTAAGTAATAATATTTCCTTTTTAAATAATCTTATTTATTATTTATTAATTGTTGGATTTAATTATTTTTATACAATTGTTTTTTGGGATCCCGAAAAAATTGCTGAACAATTGAGAAAAGCGTCCGTTTCTTTAATCAACGTTACTCCTGGTAATGAAACTGTTTTATACTTAGAAAATGTTGTTCGAGGAACATCAATTTTAGGTGGTATGGCATTAGCGTTAATTCTAGTTCTATTTGACGTTCTTAAACAACTTATAAATGGGCCTTTATTAAACCAACTTAATATTTCATCTCTTATTATTGTTGTTGGTGTAGCGTACGATGTTCAACGAAAAATTCGATCACTTTATAAAACCAGAAGTTATTCATTAACATAATTTAAAAACATAAAAAATTTAAACATAATTCTATATGAAAGTACGTCCATCTGTAAGACCTATGTGTGAGAATTGTCGAGTTATAAAACGCCACGGTCGTATTATGGTTATATGTAGTAATCCAAAGCATAAACAACGACAAGGTTAATTAAAAAGCTAAATATATACAATATGGTCAGAATATTAGGGAATAATTTACCAAATAAAAAGAAAATTTACATAGCTTTAACAAGCATTTATGGAATAGGTATACCAACATCGAAGAATATTCTTAATAGTTTAAATATTGATGAGAATCTAAAAGTTTCGGAATTGAATGAAGAAAATGTTTCTGCAATTCGTGACTTTTTAGAAAATGAAGATTTTAAACTAGAAGGGGATTTAAAACGTTATATTAGTCTAAATATTAAACGATTAATCGAAATTAGTAGTGTAAGAGGAAGACGTCATTTGAAAGGTTTACCTGTTAGAGGGCAAAGGACAAGAACAAATAATCGAACATCCCGTCGTTTAGGCTTATTTACAAGAAGAAATAAATAATATCGTATGGCGAAAATAAAAGCGAAAAAGAAACAAAAAAAATCTGTTGCTGTTGGTGTTGCAAACATAAAGACCACATTTAATAATACAATTGTCACTATAAGTGATATATTAGGAAATACTGTTTGTTGGGCTTCTTCTGGGAGTTCTGGTTTTAAAGGAGCACGTAAAAATACTCCTTTTGCCGCACAAAGTGCTGCGAGGAATGCCGCTTTAAAAGCGTTGGATTTAGGAATGGAAAAAATTGAAGTCGTAATAAAAGGGCGTGGAAATGGACGTGAAACATCTGTTCGTGCTTTAAAGTCAGCTGGATTAAATATTTTATCAATTGAAGATAGAACATCGGTTCCACATAATGGATGCCGTCCTCCGAAAAAACGAAGATTATAAAATCAAGAAAAAAATTATGAGTACATTAAATTGTATTGAAACATATATTGATTCTAATCAGAACCATTATGGTTGTTTTATCATCGAACCTTTAGAAACAGGTCAAGGAATTACTTTAGGTAATGCATTACGACGAACATTGCTATCGGATCTAACCGGACTTTCTATTACAGGTGTTCGTATCAATGATTTAAAACATGAATTTTCCATTGTAGAAGGGTTACGAGAAGATATTTTAGAAGTTTTATTAAACTTAAAAGAAGTGGTTTTTAATACGTCATTTACAATTAAAGAAGAAATTGCAACAAATTTAAAAAATGGTCGTTCGTTAAACATAAGGGGATTTTTACAAGTAAAAGGACCTGTTGTTGTTACAGCTGGTATGTTTAAGTTACCGAAAAAACATTTTAAAGTTCTTAATCCAAACCAATATATTTGTACAATTGTTGATGATTCAGAATTATATATGGAGATTGATATTCAAAGCGGTAAAGGTTATCGTTTAACAGATGAAATTAAAAAAAAGGGTGAAGAACGAAAATTTTCAATAACAAAACCTTCTACACTTTTAATTGACGCAATTTTTATGCCTGTTAAACAGGTAAATTATAAAATAAAGATGATTCATGATAGTAAAGGTAATATAAAAGAATCACTTATCTTAGAAATTTTAACAAATGGAAGTATTAGCCCTCGTAGAAGTTTACAAGAGTCACTAAAAATATTAATGAACTTATTTTATCCACTCTTTGTAACGGAAAATTTTGTAAAGCTTTCTTCTAACTTATCTCCTATATTACTAAGAAAAAATTAAATACTTAATAAAATAAATATTTTATAAATATGAAAACAATCTTTCCAAAAAAAGAATGTCACGTACCAAAATGGTTTGTTATTGATGCCAATGGTAAAACCTTAGGAAGGTTATCAACAGAAGCAAGTAAATTATTACGTGGTAAAGAAACAACATTTTATACACCTGGAGTTGATCAAGGGAATTATGTTGTAATTTTAAATGCAGATAAAATACAAGTTTCTGGTAATAAGGAAACAGAAAAATTATATTATCGTCATAGTCACACCCCTGGAAGTTTAAAGATTGAAACTTTCCAACAACTACGAAACCGAATTCCATCACGAATTTTAGAAAAGTCTATTTGGGGTATGTTACCAAAAGGGTCTTTAGGTAGACAGTACTATAAACGTTTATTTATTTACTCTGATAATAAAATTAATTATAAAAAAACTACCACTAATGAACCTCAAGAAATTCCAATGGATTTAGTAGAGTCTAATAATTGGATAAAAGTTGAAGTTTAATGAAAAATTTATAACGATCATAATTTTAATAAAAATGGCAAATACGACAACTTTATATACCGGAATTGGGAAAAGAAAAACTTCCGTAGCCAAAGTTTTTTTAACAGAAGGTCAAGGAAAAATTACAGTTAATAACAAAACATTGGACGATTTTTTTAAAGGAGTTGGTGAAGAACGTGACTTATTAAAAAATCCGTTTATTCTAGTAAATCTAGCTAGTAAATATGATGTTACAGTTAAAGTTCATGGAGGGGGTATTTCTTCACAATTAGATGCTATTCAATTAGGAATTGTTAAGGCACTTTGTGCAGTAGATATCGAATACCGTGCTGTATTTAATAAACATATGATGCTAAGAAGAGATTCAAGAATAAAAGAGCGTCGTAAATATGGATTAAAGAAAGCACGTAAAGCGTCTCAATATTCAAAACGATAAAATTTAGTTATATAATTTACATTATGGCAAAGAAAGATTTACATCCCGATTGGTATCCGACGAAAATTTTTTGTGATGGACAATTAGTTTTAGAAGTTGGAACAACAAAAGAAGAAATGTATGTTGATATTTGGTCTGGAAATCATCCTTTTTATACAGGTTCACAAAAGATTATCGATGCCGAAGGACGTGTAGATAAATTTGAGCGAAAATATGGAAAAAAAGATGCAAAAACTAAAAAATAAATTTATTAAACAATTTTAATATGCCAACAATACAACAATTAGTTCGATTAAATCGGACAAAAATTCTAAATGTAACGAAAAGTCCTGCGTTAAATTCATGCCCACAACGTCGTGGAATTTGTACACGTGTTTATACGACAACACCTAAAAAGCCAAATTCTGCGATTCGAAAAGTTGCACGTGTAAAATTAACAAGTGGTTTTGAAGTTACTGCTTATATTCCTGGTGAAGGACATACTTTACAAGAACATTCAATTGTTTTAGTACGTGGCGGGCGTGTAAAAGATTTACCTGGAGTTCGTTATAAAATTATTCGTGGAGCTCTTGATTGTACAGGGGTTAACGGACGTAAACAGAGTCGTTCTAAATATGGTGCTCGAAAAGCCGTTGCTGGTACAAAATAGTAAAATAAAAATTTAGTTAACCTGAAATTAAAATATGTCACGTCGAATATCTACAAAAAAACGTTTTCCTGAACGCGATACAAAATATGATAATCTTTTAGTTAGTTTATTAGTTAATCGAATTCTTAAAAGTGGTAAAAAACGACTTGCGAAACGTATTGTTTACAAAGCGTTTGAATTTATAGAATTCAGAACTAATCAAAATCCTATATTAATTCTTGAAAAAGCAATTCGTAACATTAGCCCTCGTGTACAATTAAAAGCAAAAAGAGTCGGGGGAGCAACTTATCAAGTCCCTACTTTATTGAACAAATTCCGTGCAACGAATATTGCTGTACGCTGGGTTGTGGAATATTCTCGTAAGCGTTCAGGTAAAGGGATGTCTTTAAAATTAGCAAATGAATTATTAGAAGGAGCAAAAGGATTAGGAAATTCAATCAAGAAAAAAGAAGAAACACATAAAATGGCAGAAGCTAACAAAGCATTTGCACAATTTAGATAAAAAATTTTAAACAAATTAAACCAAAAGTAGACAATTCTATATATATATATTTATAGGCATTTAAAAATGGCAAGAGATAAATTTGAACGAAATAAACCGCATATTAATATTGGAACAATTGGACATGTTGATCATGGTAAAACAACATTGACAGCCGCTATTACAGCTACTTTATCAACACTTGGTGGAGCTAAGCTAAGAAATTATGAAGATATTGATGCTGCGCCAGAAGAAAAAGCACGTGGTATTACAATTAATACTGCACACGTTGAGTATGAAACTGAAGTTCGTCATTATGCTCATGTAGATTGTCCAGGACATGCCGATTATGTAAAAAATATGATTACAGGTGCTGCTCAAATGGATGGAGCAATTTTAGTTGTTTCAGCTGCAGATGGAGCAATGCCGCAAACTCGTGAGCATATCTTATTAGCACGTCAGGTAGGTGTTAAGAAATTAGTTGTCTTCTTAAATAAAGCTGATCAGGTTGATGATGAAGAATTACTAGAATTAGTTGAATTAGAACTGCGTGAATTATTAGATAGTTATGACTATCCTGGTGATGAAATTCCATTTATTTCTGGTTCAGCTTTAATGGCGTTTGAAGCAGTTACAGCTTCGCCAGGAATTAAACAAGGTGAGAATAATTGGGTTGATAAAATCTTTGACTTAATGAAGAATGTTGATGAATACATTCCTACTCCTGAACGTGCAATGGATCAACCGTTCTTAATGGCTATCGAAGATGTTTTCTCAATTACAGGTCGAGGAACAGTTTCAACAGGTAGAATTGAAAGAGGTGCTGTTAATATTGGTGATACAGTTGAGCTTGTTGGTTTAGCTGAAACAAAAACAACCACTGTTACTGGTATGGAAATGTTCCAGAAAACACTTGATCAAGGTATGGCTGGAGATAATATTGGTATTTTATTACGTGGTATTCAAAAGACTGATGTTATCCGTGGTATGGTACTTTCAAAACCTGGTACAATTAATCCACATACAAACTTTGAAGCTGAAGTATATATTTTAACGAAAGAAGAAGGTGGCCGTCATACTGCCATTTTTAAAGGATACCGTCCTCAATTCTACGTTCGAACAACTGATGTTACAGGTTCAATTGCTGATTTCAAATCTGATGGTGAAACAGTTGAAATGGTTATGCCAGGTGATAACGTTACTATGAATATTGAGTTAATCTCTCCAATTGCGGTTGAAAATGGAATGCGTTTAGCAATTCGTGAAGGTGGAAGAACTGTAGGTTCAGGTTTAGTAACAAAAATTATTAAATAATAGTATTAAATTATGAAATTTCGTATACTTTTAAAGTCATTTAATAATGACTTAATTGAAACAGCTTGTGTTCAACTTAGTGGTGCTTTATTTAATAGTGAATGTAAATTAAATGGTGTTGTTTCTCTACCAACAAAAATTAAACGTTTTTGTGTTTTACGTTCGCCTCATATTGATAAAAAATCACGCGAACATTTTGAAGTTCGTTTATATAAACGTTTTATGGATTTAACAATTACTTCACCAAATGTTTTAGATTTATTGTTAAAAACGGAATTGCCAGCAGGAGTTTCTTGTTCATTAAAAATTTTAGAAACAACTTAATACAAATGCAATGCGGAC
>Ga0115104_10225467_pt1 | contig 14748 bp, 25 predicted proteins | sample CN18umnscriptome_2_FD_89649 | JGI IMG/M metagenome (GOLD analysis project Ga0115104, IMG submission 89649) | Marine eukaryotic communities from Pacific Ocean to study complex ecological interactions - CN13ID_70_C50_10m_0.8um Metatranscriptome... | ecosystem: Environmental > Aquatic > Marine >...
GTTAATTTAAAAAAATTATTAGGGAGTTATAAATGTCCTTAGGAATACTTGGTCATAAAATTGGTATGACACAAATTTTTGACGAATCAGGAAATGTTATTCCTGTAACGGTGCTTCATGTTGGCCCATGTACTGTTACACAGATTAAAACTGTTTTAACAGATGGTTACAATGCAATCCAAGTTGGATATGATAATGTGTCACCTCAAAAATTAACAAAACCTGAACAAGGTCATTTTAAAAAATCGGGTGGTGCACCATTAAAATATTTGCAAGAATATAAACTTAGTAATGTAGATGATTTTATTTTAGGTCAATCCATTTCGATGGAAAATTTTAAAAATTTCTCTTCGGTTACAGTTACCGGAAAAAGTATTGGTAAAGGTTTTGCGGGTAACCAGAAACGACATAATTTTGGACGTGGACCAATGACTCATGGTTCAAAAAATCATCGTGCACCTGGTTCAATTGGTGCTGGTACAACTCCTGGGCGAGTTATTCCAGGAAAAAAAATGGCTGGACGTTTAGGTGGTATTCAAGTTACTACTAAAAATCTAGAAATAATGAAAATGGATAGTAAAGAAAATTTACTGATTGTAAAAGGTGCTGTACCTGGTAAACCAGGAAATTTATTAAATATAAAATTTTTAGATAGTTAAAAAAATTAATAATGGATGGTATAAAATGTTTTATTACTTCGAAAAAGGCACTAACATTAATTGAGAATAAGAAATATAGTTTTTTAGTTCAAAGATGGCTTAAAAAAGATACTATAAAGGAGATTATTGAAAATTTTTTTGAAGTGAAAATTACAAATATAAATAGTTGCAATTTACCCAAAAAACAAAGAAGACTTGGTAAATTTAAAGGATACAAAACACAATATAAAAAAATTATTATTACACTTGATCCTAAAGATAATATACAGTTATTTTCAAATATTTAATTTTTATGGCTATTCGTCTTTATAAAGCATATACACCCGGTACACGTCATCGTGTATCCCCAAATTTTAGTTCATTAGATAATGTTAAACCTGAAAAGTCTCTTTTAAGAATTAAAAATAAAAAGGGGGGACGAAATAATCAGGGTGTTATCACAGTTCGTCACCGTGGTGGAGGACACAAGCAAAAGTATAGAATAATTGATTTTAAAAGAAATAAACACAAAATATGTGGGAAGGTTATTGCAATTAGTTATGACCCAAATCGAAATGCGCGAATCGCATTAGTTCATTATACTGATGGAGAAAAGCGATATATTTTACATCCGAATGAACTAAGTGTTGGAAGTATTATTCAATCAGGTGAAGATGTACCAATCCAAATTGGTAATGCATTACCATTAAAGAATATTCCATTAGCAACTGAAGTTCACAATGTAGAATTAAATTTACATCAGGGTGGGAAAATTGTTCGTGCGGCTGGTACATCTGCTTCGATTGTAGCAAAAGTTGGAAACTATGTAACTTTGCGTCTCCCTTCAAAAGAAATTCGTTTAGTTTTTAAGGAGTGTTATGCGACAATTGGTCGTGTTGGCAATATTGATACATATACTAGTATAATGGGTAAAGCTGGGCGAAAGAGATGGTTTGGTTATAGACCCCAAGTACGTGGTGTAGTTATGAATCCTTGTGATCACCCTCATGGTGGTGGTGAAGGACGTTCTCCTATTGGTCGCACAAGACCTTACACTCCATGGGGTAAACCCGCACTAGGTATTCCAACACGTTTAAAAAATAAATATAGTGATACATTTATTATTCGTAGAAAAAAATAAGAAAAACAAATATAATGGGAAGATCCATAAAAAAAGGACCATTTGTTGCATACCATTTACTAAAAAAAATTAATGCAATGAATTCAAATGGAAAAAAGGATGTTATAAAAACGTGGTCAAGAGCATCAATGATTTTACCAGATATGGTTGGTCATACAATTGCTGTTTATAATGGGCGCCAACATGTTCCAGTATTTATTTCAGACCAACTTATTGGCCATAAATTAGGTGAATTTGCTCCTACTAGAACATTTCGTTCACACATAAAAGAAGGTAAAACAAACAAAAGATAAATTTAATATTTTTAATAGACGATGGAAACTAGTAATGTTATTACAGCTAAAGCTGTAATAAAACGTATTCGTATGTCACCCTCAAAAGTTCGACGGGTTTTAAATTTGGTTAAAAACTGTTCTTATCAAGATGCATTAATTTTGTTAGAATTTTTACCATATAAAGCCTGTGCTCCTATTTGGCAAGTTTTACGATCAGCAGTTGCGAATGCTGAATATAAATATCAGTTAAATAAAAAAGATTTGCGAATTAAAGAAATTTATGTCAGTCAAGGGCCAGTTATGAAACGTTTTCGACCACGTGCTCAAGGCAGAGCATTTGTAATTCGAAAACCATTATGCCACATAACCGCTATTGTAGAAGTTACACAAATTAATTAAAAATTTTATGGGACAAAAAACGCATCCAGGTGGTTTTCGTTTGAACACAACTCAAGAACATTACTCAAGTTGGTATCAAAAAAATTGGTTAGAATATTCGAAAAATTTAGAACGTGATGATAAAATTAGAACCCTTTTAAAACAAAAGTTACCAGCAACGCTTATTTCAAAAATTACAATAAAACAAAATTATTATCCAAAAAGATTAAATATTAACGTTTTTGTAGATAAACCAATCCTTCCTTTAAAATTATTTGAATCGAATTATTTCGATAATAAAATTCAAAAAATAATTAAAAATTCAATGCCTTATGGTCTTAATCTGTATCAAGTTTCTGAGCCAGATGCAAATGCATCTATTCTTGCAGATTATATTGTCGATATGCTTACAAAACGAGTTTCTTTTAAACGTGCTGTTAGAAAAGCAATTGAAATAGCAAAACAAAGTGATTTTGTACAAGGAATAAAAATTCAAATTTCGGGTCGTTTAAATGGAGCCGAAATTGCTCGAAGTGAATGGATAAAAGATGGTCGAATGCCATTGCAAACATTACGCGCGGAAATTTTATACGTTTCGAAAATTGCAAAAACTACATATGGCATATTAGGTGTGAAAGTTTGGATTTTTAAAGGAGAACAATTGAAATAATATTAATAAATTATGCTTAGTCCGAAAAGAACAAAATTTCGTAAACAACAAAGAGGAAGATTAAAAGGAAAAGCTACACGTGGAAATTCTATTGCTTTTGGTGATTATGCTATTCAAGCAAATGAAGCAGGTTGGATTACATCGAAACAAATTGAAGCGACACGTCGTGTAATTACTCGCTATACAAAGCGTGGTGGAAAATTATGGATAAAAATTTTCCCCGATAAACCTATAACCGCACGTGCAGCAGAATCACGTATGGGTGCTGGAAAAGGTGCTTTAGATTATTGGGTTGCAGCTATAAGACCAAATACAGTTATTTTTGAATTAAAAGGGGTCGATTTTAATACGGCAAAACAGGCAATGAGTCTTGCATCATATAAATTACCTATTAAAACAAAATTTATCACAAGAGAAATTTCTAATTAAAAATATGCCAAGAAAACAAAGAATTGGGTTAGTTGTAAGTGTTGCTCAAAATAAAACAATTGTTGCAAATGTTCAAACTCGATATCAGCATCCTTTATATTCAAAAATCATGTCAAAAATAAAAAGATATATGGTTCATGATCCAAATAATCTTTGCATCGTTGGCGATAAAATTCTAATTGAAGAAACACGGCCAATTAGTTTAAATAAATATTGGATTTTAAAATCAATTTACAAGTAACAAATGATACAACCACAAACAATTTTAAATATTGCAGATAATACCGGTGCAAAAAAAATTTTATGTATTCGTGTATTAGGTGGTAATAAGAAATATGCCAATATTGGAGATATTATTATTGGTGTTGTAAAAGAATCTTTACCACGTATGTCCGTTAAGCGTTCAGATATTGTTCGAGCTGTGGTAGTTCGAACAAAAAAATCAATTCGTCGTAAAAATGGTATATTGATTCGATTTGATGATAACGCAGCTGTTATTATTAATTCGGAAAATAATCCTAGAGGAACTCGTATTTTTGGTCCAATTGCACGAGAAATTAGAGATAAAAGTTTTACAAAGGTAGTTTCTCTTGCTCCTGAAGTTTTATAGTTTAAAAAATTTTATTTAGTTAAAAAATTACACATCAATGGAACCGAAATTAAAAACATTATATAACACAGAGGTTGTTCCTAAACTTCTTAAACAGTTTGAATATAAAAATATTCATCAAGTTCCAAAATTGAAAAAAATTCAAATTAATCGTTGTTTAGGTTTATCTGCCCAAAATCCAAATTTATTAAATGCTAGTATTGAAGAATTTCGATTAATTACAGGTCAACAACCAGTTGTTACAAAATCAAGAAAATCTATTGCTGGTTTTAAATTACGTGAGGATATCCCTCTTGGGTTAACCGTTACATTACGTAATAAAAAAATGTATTATTTTTTAGAAAGATTTATTAATTTAACGTTACCACGTATCCGTGATTTTCAAGGCTTAAATTCATTAAGTTTCGATCAACATTGGAATTATAATTTAGGTTTAAAAGATCAACTTATATTTCCCGAATTAGAATACGATAACGTTAACCAACTTTTAGGATTTAATATTTCTATGGTAACAACTGCGAAAACAAAAGATGAAAGTTTAGCTTTACTAAGAGAAATGACATTACCTATGCAAAAATAAAATTTATATGGAGTTAATAAATATGAGTAATGATACAATTTCTGATATGTTAACAAGAATCAGAAATGCTATAGCCGTTAAACATCGTTTTGTTATCATTCCAAAAACACGAATGACCTTAGCAATAACGAAAGTACTGGAAAAAGAAGGTTATATTTTATCATATGAAGAATTTACACACCAATTGCTTAATGAAAATAATGAGAAGGGAAAATATTTAAATACTACCTGGCCAATAATTGCAATTGGATTAAAATATTCGGATACAGGACGTAATCAAAAATCAGCAATTACTACGTTAAAACGTGTAAGTAAACCTGGTTTAAGAGTTTATGCGGGTTCAAATGATTTACCAAATATTCTTGGTAATTTTGGAATTGCTATTGTATCTACTTCAGATGGCGTTATGACTAATATACAAGCGAAGAAGCTTGGTGTCGGTGGGGAAATTTTATGTTATGTTTGGTAAAAAAATTATGTCACGTATAGGTAGATTACCCATAATATTACCGGATGGAGTTTCGGTAAATAAGGAATCAGAAAACATTATTGTTACGGGTCCACATGGAGTTTTAGAGCGTGAAATTCCTTCTATTATGGACGTTGAAATTTTAGATGGCAAAATAATTGTTAAACCTAAAACTCAATCACGTCTTTCAAGAGAATTTCATGGATTATTTCGAACATTAATTAATAATATGGTAATTGGAGTTTCGAAAAAATTTGCTAAACAATTAGAATTGAAAGGGGTAGGTTATCGCTGTCAAGTTAGTAAAGATATTATTACCTTAAATCTAGGTTATAGCCATCCGATTGAAATGCAAATACCTGGTCAAATTGAGGTTAAAGTTGAAAATAATACTTCAATTTGTGTTACGGGTATTGAAAAAGAAAAAGTCGGTTTATTTGCTTCTCAAATTCGAGGTTTTAGACCACCTGAACCGTATAATGGAAAAGGAGTTCTTTATAAAGATGAAGTTATTATTCGGAAACTTGGTAAAGTTGGAAAATAGATAAATTAAATTTTTTATTATGGTATATAGTGAATTAGCCAGTGAAGGAAAACCAACAAAAGCGTTTCGGAGAACAAAAAAAAAATATCCAAAATGGACTAAACGTGTAGTAAAAGTTCGTCGTATTACAAAAGTAATTAAGGGTGGAAAAAAATTACGTTTTGGAGCTGTTGTTGTAATCGGAAATGGAAATGGTCAAGTTGGTTTAGGTGTTGGAAAAGCAGATGATGTTGTAGAAGCTGTTAAAAAAGCAGTAAATGATGGTAAACGTGATTTAATTTCGATCCCTATAACGAAAGGTTACAGTATTCCCTATACGGTTATGGGTAAATATGGTGCAGCAAATGTAATTATTAAACCTGCTGTAGCTGGTTCTGGTGTTCTTGCAGGAGGTTCTGTTCGAACAGTTCTAGAACTCTCAGGAATTAAAAATATTTCAGCTAAACAATTAGGTTGTGATAATTTATTAAATAATGCAAGAGCTACAATGTCTGCATTAAAATCGATTAAAAACCAAAATATATTTAATAAAGTCGATTAAATGTTGTTCAAAAAAATTTTTTATACGGTTGCAATTTTATCTGGAATTCGAATAGGAAATTTTATTCCAATTGTAGATATTAATCAAGCTTATTTATATGATTCCTTAAAAGGAAGTTCAATTTTAGCACTCCTAAATACTTTTTCACAAGGTAAACAATTTATTTTAGGAATTTTTTCTCTAGGAATTTTACCAAATATTAATGCATCGTTACTTATGCAAATATTTACTTCAATTTTTCCAAGATTAAAAAAATTACAAAAAGAGGAAGGTGAAAGTGGTCGGCAAAAAATTACGGAATATACAAGATATTTAACACTTATAATTGCAGCTTATTATAGTTTTCTTGTTACTTTTCTAGTGAAACCTTTTATTTTCGGTTTTAATACGAATAAAATTATTGAAATCGCACTGATCTTAACAGCTGGTTCAATAATGATTATGTGGTTTAGTGAACTAATAACTGAGATTGGTATCGGAAATGGCTCCTCTTTAATTATTTTTGTTAACATTATTTCGTCTTTACCAGATATTTTCAAAACGATCGTCATTTCAAACAAAAGTTATGTTCTCGTATTTTTATTAATTAACATAATCGGAATCGTTTTTGTACAAAAAGCAGTAAAAATTGTTAGGATCTTTAATTTAAAAGACTTAAATGATAATGGGACTGAAAATTCGGATTTAATATCACGTGAAAAAGACTATCAATATGGTTTTATTCCATTTCGATTAAATCAAAGTGGTATATTTCCAATAATTTTTGCAACAACATTTTTAACAATCCCCATAAATTATTTAACAAATTTTGCCTGGATAAAAAATATAATTTCTTCTAGCTTTGGAAATTTTATCTACATTGTAATTTATTTTATTATAATACTTATCTTTAACTTTTTCTACTCAGGTTTAGTAATTAACACAGCAGAATTGGGAGATGACTTAATTAAAATGGGATTAGTCGTTTGTGACCAAAACATTTCAAACAAAATTATAAGACCCGGTTTACAAACAAAAAAATACCTTCTAGGAACTACAAATCGTTTAGCAATTCTTGGAGGACTATTTTTAGCAATTGTAGCTACGTTACCAATACTAATTGGGTATTTTAATACCGACCTTAGTATTTTTAAAAATGTTGGAGCAACTTCTTTAATTATTTTTGTCAGTGTAGCATTTGACATAAATCGTCAAATTCGTTCCGAACTATTATCTGAATACTATAAAACAATAATTTAAGAGATATGAAAGTACGTCCTTCTGTAAAGAAAATTTGTAATAAGTAACGAGTAATTATACGGTTTTGTATAGTGCGTGTAATTTCTTCAAACCCAAAACATAAACAAAGACAAGGTTATTAATATAAGGAGTAAAATGGTACGTATTGTAGGTATTGACTTGCCAAAATTAAAACGAATCGAATATGCGCTAATGTCAATTTACGGTATTGGATTAACATCGTCACAATCGATTTTAAAATATGCAAATATAGACCCAAACAAAAGGGTTAACGAATTAGAAGATAATGATATTATAGCATTACGAGAAGTTATTGAAAAACATTTTAAAACAGAAGAAGATTTACGTCGAATTGTAAAACAAAATATTTTACGACTTTCGCAAATTAATTGTGTTAAAGGAAGACGGCATCGTGCTGGCCTACCACTTCGTGGACAAAGAACAAGAACAAATTCGAGAACACGACGTAAATAATATTTTTCACGTATTTATTTTTTTAATGATTGAACTAATTAAAACCAATTAATATTAAATTTTATTATCATGTTAGTAAAAGTTAAACAGGCTATTAATAAAAAAAATACTAAAAATATTGTATTTGGTATTGTACATATTAACGCTACATTCAATAACACAATTGTAACGATCAGCGATTTACAAGGAAATACAATTTCATGGGCATCGGCTGGTAGTGTTGGGTTTAAAGGTGCACGAAAAGGAACACCGTTTGCAGCTCAAACTGCAGCTGAAAAAGCTGGCAGTTTGGCTCTTCCATTTGGTTTAAAAAAAGTTGAAGTATTAGTTAAAGGACAGGGTGCTGGTCGTGAAACAGCAATTCAGGCATTACAAATTTTGGGTTTAGAAATTCTTTATATTACTGATATAACACCGGTTCCATATAATGGTTGCAGACCTCCAAAAGCACGTAGAGTATAAATTAATAAAATAATGATAAAATTGAAAAAACTTGATACTATAAGAACTAATCAAGATAACAATATTTATGGGAAATTTTCTATTCTACCTCTTACAAAAGGTCATGGTCTTACCATGGGAAATGCTTTACGTAGGACTCTCTTATCTGATCTATCTGGAATTGCTATTACAGCTTTAAAAATTGGTGGGGTAGAACATGAATTTTCCGTGATTCCCGGTGTAAGGGAAGATATTTTGGAAATTTTATTAAATTTAAAACAAATTGTATTCACTGGAACATTAGTAAATGAGACAACTGTAACAATAAATGTTAGCGGACCAAAAATTGTTACGGCAAATGACATTGTATTACCAGATAACCTAAAAATTATTAATCCAAACCAATACGTTGCAGTTATTTCGAGTAATGTGGAACTTACATTTGAATTAAAAATTTCAACGGGAACTGGTTATAAACTTGCTAATTCTAATTCACTACGAAATGGTAAAGATTTTATGGAAATTGATGCCATTTTTACACCAATTCAACGAATTAATTATTATGTAGAAAATATTTTTACAAAAACACGTTTATTACAAGAAAATTTAATTTTTGAAATTTGGACAAATGGCAGTACAACTCCTGAATATGCTATAAAAAACGCGTCAGAAATTTTAATTAACCTATTTTCGATATTTATTTCATCATCTGAAATTCGTAAAAAAAATTCAATTGCTGAAAATAACAAAAATATTTTGATAGAAGAACTAAATTTATCTATTCGCGCATATAATTGTTTAAAAAATGCACAAATCAATTCACTAGAAGATTTAATGCAATATTCTATAAAAGATTTAGAAAAAATTAAAAGTTTTGGACAAAAATCAATGGTTGAGGTTCTCACTAATTTAAAAAATAATCACGGAATAGTTCTAAAAAATTAAATCAAAAAAATATGAAAAATACATTTTTACCTTGCAAAAATTCCTTAGAGGATAAAACTTGGTATCTTATTAATGCTGAAAATAAGACACTTGGAAGAGTTTCTTCACAAATAGCACAAATTTTAATTGGTAAACACAAATCTGATTATAGTTATCATTTAGATACCGGCGATTATATAATTGTAATTAATGCGGAAAAAATAAAACTGAGTGGTCAAAAACCAAATACAAAAGTATATTATTCACATTCTGGACGACCTGGTGGAATGAAAACTAAAACTTTTAATCAACTTATAAATTACTTACCGGAACGAATAATAGAAAAATCGATCAAAGGGATGTTGCCAAAAGGACCATTAGGTAGAAATTTATTTCGAAAATTAAAAGTTTATGCAACAGATGAACATCCCCATGCTGCACAACAACCTATTTTAATTTTATAAACTGATTTTAAAAATGACTATAGATTTAACGGATTTAGAACCCATTACATTTAGTATTGGAAGACGCAAAGAATCGATTGCCTATGCAAAATTATATAAAAAAAGTGATATTGAAAATCCAACTGCAATTCTAAATGGTGAATTACGTAACCAATGTTTTTTAAACGGTCAATCAGCAGGAATTTATTTACAATTTGATTCGAAAAATATAAATAAAATCTGTTTACCTTTTGAAATTGTAAAAGAACAAAAAAACTTCGTTTTAGATGTAACAGTGAGAGGAGGTGGATTAAATGGTCAAGTAGAAGCAACAAGGTTAGCGGTATCCCGAGCATTATCAAACATAAATAAAGAAAATCGTACTCTACTTAAATCATATGGATTTCTTACAAGAGATTCAAGAATCAAAGAAAGTAAAAAATATGGTTTAAAAAAAGCTCGAAAAGCATCTCAATACTCAAAACGCTAATTTTTATTATTTATTATGCCAAAAAAAGACATTCATCCCGAATTATTTGAAAATTCGAAAGTTTATTGTGATGGTCAATTGGTTATGACAGTTGCATCAACTAGATCTGAATTACATATCGATATTTGGTCGGGAAATCACCCATTTTTTACTGGTTCAACAAAAATTTTAGACACCGAAGGAAGAGTTGAACGATTTATGAAAAAATATAACGTTAATAAAAAATAAATGCCTACTATTCAACAATTAATTCGATTTAATAGAAAATCTCTAAAACGTAAAACAAAATCCCCGGCATTAAAAAATTGTCCACAAAGACGTGGAGTGTGTACACGTGTTTACTCTACTACACCAAAAAAACCTAATTCAGCTACCCGGAAAATTGCACGGGTGCGCTTAACTTCGGGCTTTGAAGTTACAGCTTATATTCCGGGGATTGGCCATGAACTTCAAGAACATACAGCAGTATTAATTCGTGGAGGACGAGTAAAAGACTTACCAGGTGTTAGATACCACATAATTCGTGGAGCATTGGATTGTGATCCAGTAAAAGTGCGAAGCCATGGTCGCTCAAAATATGGCGTTAAAAAACCAAAAGAATAATAATAATTATGTCACGTCGTAAAGTTACAGTAAAATATTTCCCTGCACCAGATGGTACTTACAACAGTTACTTAGTAAATATTTTAATTTCTCGAATCGTAAAAAATGGGAAAAAAACACTCGCGCAAAATATTGTAAATGATACTTTTGATGTAATTAAATATCGTTTAAATGTAAATCCGTTAGAAATTTTTGAAACAGCTGTTCGAAATGTTACACCAATTATTGAAGTGAAAGCGAAAAGATTTGGTGGCGCAACATATCAAGTTCCAATGGAAGTAAATAATTTTAGAGGAGCAAATTTAGCTATAAAATGGATCCTAATGGGGGCGAAAAAACGTCCTGGAAAAACAATAGCAATAAAATTAGCAAATGAACTAATTGATGCTTCAAATAATCTAGGAGAAGCTAACAAGAAAAAACAAGAAACACATCGAATGGCCGAAGCAAATAAAGCTTTTGCTCATTTTCGTTATTAAATAACTAACGTCAAACGTAAAAATTTTTATTATTTAATTTAGTATGGCTCGTGAAGTATTTGAAAGAACAAAAACACATGTAAATATTGGTACTATTGGTCATGTTGACCATGGGAAAACAACATTAACTGCAGCAATTACAATGACACTATCCCTAGGTGGAACTGCAAAAGCAAAAAGTTATGAAGATATTGATGCAGCCCCTGAAGAACGTGCACGTGGAATTACTATTAATACAGCTCATGTAGAATATGAAACAGAAAACCGTCATTATGCTCATGTAGATTGCCCAGGTCATGCAGACTACGTAAAAAATATGATTACTGGAGCAGCGCAAATGGATGGTGCTATTCTTGTCGTTTCAGCTGCAGATGGTCCAATGCCACAAACACGCGAACATATTTTATTAGCAAAACAAGTTGGTGTACCGCATTTAGTTGTTTTCTTAAATAAAGAAGAAATTATTGATGACGAAGAATTACTAGAATTAGTAAAATTAGAAGTTCAAGAACTTTTAAGTGAATATGATTTCCCAGGTGATGACATTCCAATTCAAGCTGGATCAGCATTATTGGCTATTGAAGCAATTGCTGAGAATCCAAGTATTGCAAAAGGGGAAAATCCTTGGGTTGATAAAATATATGCATTAATGGAAAACGTAGATAGTTACATACCGGCACCCGAACGTGATGTTGACAAAGCATTTTTAATGGCAATAGAAGACGTTTTTTCAATTACAGGTCGTGGAACAGTTGCAACGGGTCGTATTGAACGTGGTGTTGTCAAAGTTGGCGAAACAATTGAAATTGTTGGATTAGGAGACACACGTGAAACAACTGTAACAGGGGTTGAAATGTTCCAAAAAACATTAAATGAAGGTTTCGCTGGCGATAATGTTGGTATTCTACTGCGTGGTGTTCAAAAGGATGACATTTCACGTGGTATGGTTTTAGCAAAGGGTGGTACAATTACTCCTCATACAGAATTCGAAGGAGAAGTTTATATCTTAAAAAAAGAAGAAGGGGGCCGCCATACTGCATTCTTAAAAGGATACCGTCCCCAATTTTATGTGCGAACAACCGATGTTACAGGTAGTATTACTGCCTTTACAGGTGATGATGGTTCAGCAGTTGAAATGGTAATGCCAGGGGATCGGATTAAAATGACTGCAAAATTAATTTCTGCTATCGCTATTGAAGAAGGTATGCGATTTGCAATTCGTGAAGGAGGACGTACAATTGGTGCCGGTGTAGTTTCAAAAATTGTCGCATAATTAAGTACAATGAATGTAGTGAATCAAGATTTAAAAATAATTAACTTTCGGATGAAGCTATGGTCTTATGACCTAGAAGCACTGAAACAAGCTTGTAATAAAATAGAAGACATTGAAATTAGTGAACCAGGATTCATGAAAGGTCCAATTCCATTACCTAGACGAAAAAGACGTTGGTGTCTTTTGAAATCACCACATGTTAATAAAAAGTCACGTGAACATTTTGAAGCAACAACTTACAGTAGAATAGTAGATGTTTATTTAGAAATTACCCAGGTTGATAAATATGGTGAAAATCTCTGTAAAATTGGACTTCCTTCAGGTGTTCGAATGGAATTAAGAAATTCAACAATCTAGTTGGAAAACACTTTTTAATCAAATTAAATTACCAATTTGATCATTAATAATTATTTATATAAAAATTTTTTCAGAATTGAAAAATTACGTTAGAAAGCCAAAAATGTATTTATAAACTACAATGGGATTACCTTGGTATCGTGTTCATACCGTAGTTCTAAATGACCCAGGTCGCTTAATTGCGGTACATCTTATGCATACTTCATTAGTAGCGGGTTGGGCTGGTTCAATGGCATTATACGAGCTTGCTATTTTTGATCCTTCTGATCCAATTTTAAATCCAATGTGGAGACAAGGCATGTATGTAATGCCATTTATGGCAAGACTTGGTGTAACTGATTCATGGGGTGGATGGAGTATAACAGGTGAAAGTGTTTCAAACCCAGGTTTATGGAGTTTTGAAGGTGTAGCGCTAACTCATATTATTTTATCTGGTTTATGTTTCTTAGCAGCTGTTTGGCATTGGGTATATTGGGATTTAGATTTATTCCGTGCACCAAGAACAGGTGAGCCATCAATTGATTTACCAAAAGTTTTTGGAATTCATTTGTTCCTATCGGGTTTATTATGTTTCGGGTTTGGAGCATTCCATGTAACAGGTTTCTTTGGACCAGGTATTTGGATTTCAGATGGGTATGGAATTACAGGTAAAGTTAGTGGCGTTGCACCAGCATGGGGCCCAGAAGGATTTAATCCATTTAATCCTGGCGGTATTGCTTCGCATCATATTGCAGCAGGAACATTAGGAATTCTAGCTGGTGTATTCCACTTAACAGTTCGTCCACCACAACGTTTATACCGTGCATTAAGAATGGGTAATATTGAAACTGTACTGTCAAGTAGTATTTCGGCAGTATTTTTTGCTGCGTTTATAACGTCAGGTACAATGTGGTATGGAAATGCTACAACACCAATCGAATTATTTGGACCTACTCGTTATCAATGGGATAGCGGTTATTTCCAACAAGAAATTGAACGTCGAGTAGAAAAATCAATCGCTGAAGGATTATCAGAAAGTGAAGCTTGGTCTAAAATTCCTGATAAATTAGCATTCTATGACTATATTGGAAACAATCCTGCAAAAGGTGGTTTATTCCGTTCAGGACCAATGAATAAAGGTGATGGTATTGCTGAAGCTTGGCTAGGTCATCCAGTTTTTAAAGATAAAGAAGGACGTGAATTAACCGTACGTCGTATGCCAGCTTTCTTTGAAACATTCCCCGTAATTCTAATAGATAACGATGGAATTATTCGAGCTGATATTCCATTCCGTCGTGCTGAATCAAAATATAGTATCGAGCAAGTTGGTGTAACTGTAGATTTTTATGGAGGTAAGCTAAATGGACAGTCATTTAAAGATGCTCCAACTGTTAAGAAATTTGCTAGAAAATCCCAACTAGGTGAAGTATTCGATTTTGATAGAACAAGTCTGGAATCAGATGGGGTTTTCAGAAGTAGTCCAAGAGGTTGGTATACTTTTGGTCACGCGAATTTTGCTTTATTATTCTTCTTCGGTCATCTATGGCATGGTGGTCGTACATTATTCCGAGATGTATTTACAGGAATTGGTGCCGAAGTTACAGAACAAGTTGAATTTGGTGCATTCCAAAAATTAGGTGATCGAGGCACACGTCGCCAAGGTGCAGTTTAATTATTAAAAATTTAAATTAAATTATGGAAGCTTTAGTATATACATTTTTGTTAATCACAACACTAATGGTTATTTTCTTTGCTATTTTCTTTAGAGAGA
>Ga0115104_10471709_pt1 | contig 14618 bp, 11 predicted proteins | sample CN18umnscriptome_2_FD_89649 | JGI IMG/M metagenome (GOLD analysis project Ga0115104, IMG submission 89649) | Marine eukaryotic communities from Pacific Ocean to study complex ecological interactions - CN13ID_70_C50_10m_0.8um Metatranscriptome... | ecosystem: Environmental > Aquatic > Marine >...
GGGACTGCTGGTATTGTATTAGGGGTATTTTTATGCTTAACCGTATGGTGGGACATAGGCTTTGGTTATAATGAATATAATAAAAGTCAACAAAAAATTTCAATTTATCGCCGCGGTTTTCCTAATCAAAACCGCGATGTTGCATTAACATTTCTATTTGAGGAAACAAAATCAATAAAAGTTAAGGTTAAAGATGGTTTAAACCCAAAACGACAATTACTCTTATGCCTTAAAGATAATCGTGAAATACCACTAACTGGTACAGATAATCCAGCACCTCTAAGCCAAATTGAAGGCGAAGCTGTTGATTTAGCTAAATACCTAAATATTTATATAGAAACAGAATAATTTAATTAAAAGGGCGAACGACGGGAATCGAACCCGCGAATGCTGGAACCACAACCCAGTGCCTTAACCACTTGGCTACGTTCGCCGACAATTCATATATAAATTATACTAGGGACGGTTAATTTAATCCATAAAATAATTTTAATTAATTACTTCAAGCAATCAATTAATTGATTGCTTGTGTATAATCATTTTTAGTTGAAAATCCAGAATAATTTATAGATAATTGCAAAAAAAAATATTGCTTGTAAGTAGTGAGACTAATATTTGTAAAATTTTAGAAACCCATCTTAAAGTTTGGAATTATATAGTATTTACTGTAGATAATACAGAAGAAAAAGCAATTAAAATACTCCAAGAAAAACAACCAAATTTAATAATCTTAGATACTTTACAATCACAGTTTAGCCAATATAAAATTTGTAATAGTATAAAAAAAGAATCGAACATTCCAATAATAATATTAACATCATTGAATAATATTTCAGACCAAATTATGGGTTTGAAATTTGGTGCTGATTATTTTATAACTAAACCTTTTTCGCCAAAAGAACTGAGAGCAAGAATAAAAACAGTACTAAAGCAGGTAAATAAGGTAAACCACACAACCAAAAAATGCCTCCTTTATATCGATAATTTAATTATTGATACAAATAAAAGGCAGATCTTTAAAAATAAAGAAAGAATACACCTTACAAAAATAGAATTTGATCTCGTTGAATTATTAATAATAAATGCTGGAAAGAAATTATCACGAGTGCATATTTTAAACAGGGTATGGGGATATAAACCTCTAAATTATATGGATGCTAGGATTGTTGATGTTCATATTTCTAGATTGAGATCCAAGATCGAAAATGACCCTAATAAACCAAATTTGATATTAACTGCACGTGGTACAGGCTATATGTTTCAATATTTTCAAAAGATAAAATTCTAAACACCTTCCTAAATTAAGTTAACAATAACTATTAAACAATTAGAAATTGTAATGTTAAACGCAAAAAGGGATATTTATAAATGCCTACTGCCTAACCTACTAGAAATACAACGAGCTAGCTATTGTTGGTTTCTTGAAAAAGGACTAATACAAGAACTGGATAATCTTTCAGTTATTAGAGACTACCTAGGCGAGTTAGAACTAAACTTTGCGACTAAATTTTACACTATTAAACAACCAAAATACAATTTAGAAGAAGCAAAACGTAGAGATCGAACGTATAGCGTTCGTATTTTTATTCAAGCAAAATTAGTTTACCTAAACGATAGAAAACCACAAGAAAAACAGGTATTTTTAGGTGACATACCGTTGATGACTAACAATGGAACATTTTTAGTTAATGGAATCGAACGGATAATTATAAATCAAATTGTTCGAAGTCCTGGTATTTATTATAAAAGTGAATTAGATAAACAAGGAACCAAGACTTATTCTGCCGGTTTAATATCGAACAGGGGAACTTGGGTTAAATTTGAAATTGATCGTGATGAGTTTATTTATATAAAAATTGATAAAGCAAAGAAATTTTCAGCCTACCTTTTCCTACGTGCGTTAGGTCTAGAAGATTATGAAATTTTTGAAAAAATTGATAATTTACCTTATTTTAAACTAACAAGCCAAATTGATGATTCCATATCATTAGAGAATGCTTTATTAGAAGTTCATAATAAACTACGACCTGAAGAACCTGCCACTGTTAAAGGATGCCAACAATTACTTTATTCAAAATTCTTTGACCCTAAAAGATATGATCTAGGGTACGTGGGACGACATAAAATAAACCAACGTCTTAACTTAGATATTGACCAAGATTTTCGGGTTTTAACAACAACTGACATTATTAGTATTGTAAATCAATTAGTAAATTTCCGTAATACACCCATACCCAGTGATGATATTGACCATTTAGGAAACCGTCGAATTCGATCGATTGGTGAGTTACTTGCGAATCAAGTGCGTATTGGTTTAAATAGGCTAGAAAGAATTGTTCGAGAAAGAATGGCTATTTGTGAACGAGACTATTTACGTGTTAATACATTAGTCAACCCAAAACCATTAGCAGCATCAATTCGCGAATTTTTTGGTTCAAATCCATTGTCACAATTCATGGATCAAACAAACCCACTAGCTGAACTAACTCATAAAAGAAGATTATCAGTATTAGGACCAGGTGGTATAACACGAGATAGAGCTGGTTTTCTAATTCGAGATATCCATCCAAGCCAATATGGAAGAATTTGTCCAGTTGAAACACCAGAAGGACCTAATGCTGGTTTGATTGGATCTCTAGCGACATATGGGCGAATAAATTCATACGGATTTATAGAAACACCATTCTATCGAGTAAAAAAAGGAAAAGTATTCAGAAATTCTTCACCAATATATCTCGAAGCAATAAATGAAGATAAATTTCATTTGGCAGCAGGTGACGTTGAAATTGACCAAAATGGTGTTATTAAAAGTTCTGTAGTTCCTGTACGTTATCGAAAAGAATTAATTACCGTATCAGCAAATAATGTTGATTATATAGCTATATCTCCTATCCAAGTTGTTTCATTAGCAACTTCACTTATACCGTTTCTTGAGCATGATGATGCAAACCGTGCTTTAATGGGTTCAAATATGCAAAGGCAATCGGTACCATTACTATATGCAGACGCCCCATTAGTAGGTACAGGTTTAGAAGGTCAAACAGCCCGAGATTCAGGAATGGCGCTTTTAAGTCTAACATGTGGAAGGATTAGTAATCTTAATAAAACTGAGGTAAGTGTTAAAGATAAAAAGGGAAATTTAGTAACTTATCGACTTACAAAATATCAACGGTCGAATCAAGATACTTGCATAAATCAAAAAACACTTGTTTCATTTAACGAAAAAATACGTGTAGGTCAAATTATTGCTGATGGTACATCAACAGAAGGTGGGGAGTTAGCAGTTGGACAAAACATTATTATCGCCTACATGCCTTGGGAAGGTTATAATTATGAGGATGCTTTTGTAATAAATGAGCGACTAATTTACGAAGATTTACACACTTCAATCCATATCGAAAAATTTGAAATTGAAGCCCGACAAACTAAACTCGGTGCAGAAGAAATTACAAAAAATCTACCTAATTTAAGTGAAAAAGCCTTATCAAATCTTGATGAGAATGGGATAATAAATATTGGATCATGGGTGGAATCAAATGATATTTTAGTAGGAAAATTAACACCAAAAGGTGAATCTGACTATCTCCCAGAAGGAAAATTACTAAGAGCAATTTTTGGAGAAAAATCACGAGATGTTAGAAACACATCTTTAAAGTTACATCATGGTACATGCGGCCGAGTACTAGATATTAAGGTTTTTTCTCGGGCTAATAATGATGAATTATCACCTGGAACTAATGAAATAATTAAAGTTTATATTGCACAAGTTAGAAAAATACAAGTTGGTGACAAGATGGCTGGACGACATGGTAATAAAGGTATTATTTCAAAAATTCTTCCCCGCCAAGATATGCCATATTTACCAGATGGTACAGCAGTTGATATTCTTTTAAACCCTCTTGGAGTACCTTCGAGAATGAATGTTGGGCAAATTTTTGAATGTCTTCTAGGTTTAGCTGCGGAACATTTGAATGCAAGGTTTAAAATTATTCCATTTGATGAAATGAATGGTGAAGAAGCTTCTAGAGGTTTCGTCAACAAAAAATTAAGCAAAGCTGCAGCGATTAAACCATGGATTTTTTCAGCTAATTATCCAGGAAAAATGATATTAACAAGTGGAGAAACTGGACAAAAATTTGATAATCCAATAACAGTAGGTAGGGCATACGCTCTTAAGCTAGTTCATTTAGTAGATGATAAGATTCATGCTCGATCAACAGGACCATATTCGCTTGTTACTCAACAACCATTAGGAGGAAGAGCTCAGCAAGGTGGACAGAGACTTGGTGAAATGGAAGTATGGGCTTTAGAAGCTTTTGGCGCTGCTTATACTCTACAAGAATTGCTGACAATAAAATCAGATGATATGCAAGGAAGAAACGAGGCTCTAAACTCAATAGTAAAAGGTTATCCAATACCGCGACCAGGTACCCCCGAATCTTTTAAAGTTCTATTAAGAGAACTTCAAGCACTTTGTCTGGATATAGCAACTTATAAAATTAGTGATGAATCATCAACGTTAAATGATAAAGAAATTAATTTAATGCTTGAATTTCAAGAAATAATTGAAAATCGAAATTTCAGCCGCCAATCTACGTCAACATCTGAAATTAATTTCTAACAAAATATAAAAAATATTATTGAAATGGAACGATCTTTTGATTACGTAAAAATAAACCTTGCCTCCCCAGCTCGTATACGAGAATGGGGAGAACGAAGATTACCGAACGGGCAACTAGTTGGTGAAATAACAAAACCAGAGACAATAAACTATCGTACCTTAAAGCCTGAAATGAATGGGCTATTTTGCGAACGTATTTTTGGTCCAGTAAATGACTGGGAGTGTCATTGTGGAAAATATAAGCGTGTTCGACATAAAGGAATAGTTTGTGAACGTTGTGGTGTTGAAGTAATCGATTCAAAAGTAAGACGTCATCGTATGGGCTTTATTGAGCTTGCTTCACCAGTAACTCATGTATGGTATGTAAAAGGTCGACCAAGTAAAATAGCTCTTCTTTTAGATCTTTCGATTAAAGAATTAGAACAAATTGTTTACTTTAACTCTTACATTGTTACAAATCCTGGGGAAGATTCAAAATTAACCTATAAACAACTTTTAAATGAATCAGATTGGTTAGCTTTAGGTTATAACAACAATATAAATGTCACAGATATTGATATAGCAATTGGGGCAGAAGCAATTAAAAAATTATTAACTGAAATAAATTTAAAGCAAAGTGCTAAAACTTTGAGGGAATCTATTCCATTTGCAAAGGGACTTTCAATACGTGACAAATTAATAAAAAGATTACGTGTAATTGATCAATTTTTGGCATCAAAATTTGATCCTTCTTGGATGATCCTTAATATTATACCAGTTTTACCACCTGATTTAAGACCAATGGTTCAATTAGATGGTGGTCGATTTGCAACATCAGATCTGAATGATTTATATAGACGTGTTATAAACCGAAATAATAGACTAGCAAGGTTACAAGAGATTACAGCACCAGAATTAATAATTAGAAATGAAAAACGAATGCTTCAAGAAGCAGTTGATGCATTGATTGATAATGGAAAAAGAGGACGCGCTGTTGTTGGTTTAAATAACAGACCACTGAAATCATTAAGTGATATTATTGAAGGTAAACAAGGAAGATTTAGACAAAATCTACTTGGAAAGCGTGTTGATTATTCGGGTCGTTCAGTTATAATTGTTGGACCTGAGCTAAAGTTAAATCAATGTGGACTACCTCGTGATATGGCAATTGAACTATTTCAACCATTTGTAATTCACCGCTTAATTTATGAAGGTTTAGTTAATAATATTAAAGCTGCGAAGACACTAATTCAAAAAAATGAACCATTAATATGGGAAATTTTAGCTAACGTAATGGAAGGACACCCTATACTATTAAATCGCGCGCCAACATTACACAGGCTGGGAATTCAATCTTTTGATCCCATCTTAGTTGAAGGGCGTGCAATTAAACTACATCCTCTAGTATGCCCAGCTTTTAATGCCGATTTTGATGGTGATCAAATGGCTGTCCATATTCCATTGTCATTAGAAGCACAAACAGAAGCACGTTTGTTAATGCTAGCCCCAAACAATTTTTTATCGCCAGCAACTGGAGAAGCAATATTAATGCCTAGCCAAGATATGGTTTTAGGATGCTTTTATTTAACTGTAGATAATCCAACGCAACAATCTCAAAAAAATGATTATTTTGCAAATTTTGAAGACGCATTACTAGCCTATAACCAATCCAAAATAAACCTTCACACTTATATATGGGTAAGGTGTACAAATGTTGCAACTGAGGAAGTAAAAATTTTTAGTGAAAAGAAAGTAGATAATTTTTTATTTACTTCTAGCCTAAATGAAAAAATTAAAAAAAATGACGAAGGTGAAATATTAGTAAAATACATAAAAACAACAGCAGGAAGAATTCTTTTAAATGAAGCTTTTCAATAATAAATAAAAAAAATGCAAAAAGAACTTAAGAATCAAAAACCTTTCAAAAATTGTTTAGTAAATAAAAAACAATTAAAAGACTTAATGTACTATGCGTTTCGAAATTATGGTATTGTAAAATCCTCGGTTATTGCTGATACAGTAAAAAATTTAACATTTCATTACGCTACAAAGTCAGGTATTTCTCTTAGTATTGAGGACCTACGTGTTCCTTATAAGAAACGAGCATTAATTGGTTTAACAAACGATGAAGTCCAAATCACAAGAAGAAAACATGATATTGGTACAATAACAAACGTTGAACGGTTTCAAAAAACAATTGATATCTGGAACAATGCCAACAATTTCTTAAAAGATGAAGTCCTAATTTATTTCCGTGAGAGTGACCCATTAAATCCTCTTTATATTATGGCGTTTTCCGGGGCAAGAGGAAATATTTCACAGGTACGCCAACTTGTAGGTATGAGAGGTTTAATGGCTGACCCTCAAGGTCAAATTATTGACTTACCAATTCGAAGTAATTTTCGTGAAGGACTAAACGTTACTGAGTATATTATCTCTTCTTATGGAGCAAGAAAAGGGCTTGTTGATACTGCTTTAAGAACTGCAGATTCTGGCTATTTAACTCGACGATTAGTTGATGTTGCACAAGATATTATTGTACGAGAAGAAGATTGTAAAACGAAAGAAGGACTGCTTGAAACAGAACTCTTTGACAAACCAAAATCAAACCTTTCAAAATTAATAGGAAGACTTTTAGCCGAACCTTTACTGGACAAAAATGGAGCTCTAATTGCGCTGGAAAATACAGAAATAAATGCGGCATTTATTGAAAAAATCAAAAATATAGAATATGAAAATTTAAAAATTCGTTCTCCTTTAACTTGTAAATCAATACGCTTAATTTGCCGAAATTGTTATGGTTGGCATTTATCTTATTCAAAAAAAGTTGATTTAGGAGAAGCAGTTGGAATCATAGCAGCCCAATCAATTGGAGAACCTGGGACACAGTTAACAATGCGAACATTCCATACTGGAGGCGTATTCTCAGGAGATTTAACACATCAAGTACGCTCTCCTATTCAAGGAATAGCAAAATATAATACTGAAAAAAAAGCATTTCTATTCCGTACACTTCATGGCGGTACTGGGTTCCGACTAAAAGAAAAATTAACAATTCAAGTTGAAAAATCATGTAGAACAAAAATATCTTTTGATATATCGCCTGAGAGTATTCTCTTAATAAACGATAAGCAAAAAATCTACGAGAATGAAATTATTGCTGAAATAAAAAAAGAAGGGAATTTAATTCTTGAAGAAGATCAAAAAGACATTTATTCCGAGCGTAGTGGAGAAGTTCTGTTCCAAGATATAGAAATTCAGACTTATCAAGACAAACAAAATAATAATAACCTTACAGTAACTAGAAAATCAGGTTTAATATGGGTACTTGAAGGGAAATTATATTTATTACCATCATTTGCCATACTTCGTGGCAGGGTTGGAGAAATATTATCAAAACATACAATATTAACAGATGGACACATCTTAAACCAATATGCAGGAATTGTTACTTTAGAAAAAGAGCATAATGAAATAAATATCCTTCATCTTGCGAGTTATTTAAAAAATACAACTATAAAATTAAATTCAAAAAACGAATACAATTTAGCAATTGTAAACAATAAAAACATTAATAACTTTAAAGTAGACATAGCACCAAATAAAATTATTAAAAATGGTGAAACAATTGCTACTTTACTTGATACTTCTTACCGTACTAAAACCGGCGGAATAATAACTTATAACCTGGAAAAACAGCACAATATAAAAAAGAAAAAAAATACGAAAGAGATTTTTTCTGGTTATTTTTATTGGATACCAGAAGAGACATACCAATTAAAAAATATATTTAATATTAACACTTAAAAAGTTAAAAATGGTACCTTTATTAACGCTAAAACTGAAATTTTACCAAACATCTTTTCTAAAGAAAGTGGTTTATTACAAGTAAATGCATTAGAACAAGAAATAACGATAAAACCAGGTGAATTATTTAACCTTACTAAACTAAAAATTCAAAACTTAGATAAATCGAACCGATTTATTAAACCATCTGAATATATAATTCCAAAGAAAATAATTGCGCAAAAGCTAGTCTTTCTTGAATTTTTTGAGATTTTAGAGGATGAATATTTACTAGTTAGACCAGTAACAACATATTTTATTCCAAGAAAAAAATCTTTTTCTTTAAAACATTTACTATTTTCAACAAACGCAAAGAAATATTTCCGTCTCAAAATTATAAAAAAGATTTTCTTTAAAAATTGGGAAAAAATAACCTCTAATACTGAATTAGATCTTCTTCAAACTTATTTAGTACTAGAGACAAAACAAACGATAAATGAGTTACAACCAAAGTTAGAAATAATAAAAGCCAGCCATAATACAAATGAATATAACTTAAAATTTTCGCTTTATGAGCAGATTAATTTGAACAATTTTAAAACGAAAATTTTAAATAGTGAATTAGAAACTTCTATTAGATCAAATATAACAAGCAATCAATATATTTATCCGAATACAGTAGTTGCACATATTGAAACTTCCACTAAACGAAAAAGTATACTTTCGAAAATAAAATTAACTGATGAAAATCAAAAAGAAATTCTATTGTTAACAAACAAGCACATTAGAAGTATTTCATATGAAGCGAAAGAAGGAAGCTTATTTGTGCAAGTGGGTGATTTAATTCGTAATGGTACTTGGATAAATAATATTTGTAAATCTCCGTATTCTGGACAAGTGTATAAAATCTATAAGAATGAGATTCTAATTCGTTTAGGAAAACCGTATCGAATTTCCTCGGGTACAATTTTACGTGTTAAACACAATTCACTAATAAAAAAAGGAGATACGTTAGTAACACTTGTTTATAAAAAATTAAAAACGATTGATATCGTACAAGGTTTGCCAAAAGTCGAAGAAATTTTAGAAGCGCGACGAATTAAGGATGAATGCTTGCTTGCACCAGTTTCAGGATTTGCTTACTTTAAAACAAAATCAAATAATATAGAAATTCTAGAACCTAATAAAAATACTATAACTATTCCGGTTGAGAATGGAAATAAAATAAATTTTGTAAATGGAGATTATATTGAATTATCAAACCCACTAACTGATGGAATTATAAGCCCACATAATAAACTAGAAACTTTATTTTCTTATTATCGAACATTATACCCGCTTGATAAAGCCTGCGAATTAAGCTTTAAAAAACTACAGTTATTTCTTGTAAACGAAGTGCAAAAAACATATAACTCACAAGGTGTGGAAATATCAGACAAGCATATTGAAATAATTGTTAAACAAATGACATCTAAAGTATGTATTGAAAATAGTGGTGGTACAACTTTTTTACCTGGTGAAATAATTAATTTTCAAAAAATAAAAACTATAACAAATGTGGCCATTTCGAATAACGAAACACCACCATCTTACTTACCAATTTTATTAGGGATCACGAAGGCATCTTTAAATAGTGACAGTTTTATTTCTGCAGCAAGTTTTCAAGAAACTACGCGTGTCTTAACTGAAGCCGCAATCGAAGGAAAAAAAGATTGGTTAAATGGTTTAAAAGAGAACGTAATTATTGGTCGACTTATCCCAGCAGGAACAGGTTTTAACTATAATGGAAATTATGAAATGCTAAAACGAGAAAAAAGTGAAATAGAGCTTAATTTTCATGAAAATATTACAGAAATAAAAACCCAATTACTAAATAATTAAGTAAATATTTTAATTTTATTAAACTTATAGTACGTTAATTAACATATAAAAACTTATCTATTAAAACTTTAAAAAACTTATGGCTCGTTATAGTGGGGCAAAATTAAGAATAACAAGAAGGTTAGGAGATTTACCAGGGTTAACTAGTAAAGTTAAGAAAAGAACAAATCGACCTGGTCAACATGGTGCAACAAATAAAAAACTTACACAATATGCTGTTCGATTAGAGGAGAAACAAAAAATTCGCTTTAATTATGGAATTTCAGAAAAACAATTAATGAATTACATGAAACAAGCAAAAAAAGTTAAAGGTGCTACTGGTACCATTCTTTTACAATTGTTAGAGATGCGACTTGATAATCTTGTTTTTAGATTAGGGCTAGCACCAACTATTGCAGCAGCACGACAATTAGTTACCCATAAACATGTAGTTATAAACCAATCGTGCGTCTCAATACCGAGTTATCAGTGTCAACCCGGTGATGTATTAACAATTCGAGATTCAGCCAATTCACAAAAATTAGCAAAAAGTAATCTAGAAACACCTACTCTTTCTAATATTCCACAACATGTAGATTTTGATAAAAACAGTTTGACTGCTAAAGTTCTCTCAGTAATCGATCGTGAATGGGTTGCATTAAAGTTAAATGAATTACTTGTAGTTGAGTACTACTCACGTAAGATATAAGAACATCACTATTTGTCAACAAATTAACCAAGTTATTTAGATTAAAAATTTAGAATATATGACAGTTATTACATTGGGAGAATTATTAGATGCAGGGGTACATTTTGGACATCAAGCAAGTAGATGGAATCCAAAGATGTTTCCATACATCTATACTGAACAAAACGGAATACATGTTATTGACTTAGTACAAACAGCACGACTATTAACTCATGCATACAATTATGTACAAGAAGCAAGTAAAGAAAAGAAAACCTTTTTATTTGTTGGTACAAAAAGACAAGCATCTACTGTAATCGCTGAAGAAGCAACAAAATGTGGCGCCCATTATATTAACCATCGCTGGTTAGGCGGAATCCTAACAAATTGGTCAACTGCGCAAACTCGAATTGAGTATTTAAAAAGCTTAGACAAAAAAGAAGAAGATGGAACACTAAATTCTTTACCAAAGAAAGAAGCTGCTTTATTAAGACGAGAGCGTGAAAAGCTAAACCATAATATTGGTGGTTTACGAGAAATGACGCAAATTCCAGATATTGTGATTCTAGTTGATCCAAAAAGAGAAAATACAGCGCTTTTAGAATGTAAGAAATTAGGTATTACAGTTATATCTATTTTAGATACCAATTGTGATCCAAACTTAGTTGATATACCAATACCAGCAAACGATGATGCGGTTCGTTCAATTAAATTAATACTATCAACTCTTTCAAATGGTATTTCACAAGGAAAAAAATCTTATTAAATTAAAATTTGTAACCTAAAATAAGCACACTATAGTATTTACTAGGTATAATATAAAATATACAAGAAAAAAATTACATTATTCACTTCGAACTGATTATTTCGTTATGTTCTTTTCATTAGCTGCTGTCGAAGTTGGTACTCACTTATACTGGAATGTAGGAGGTTTAGTTTTTCATGGTCAGGTTTTATTAATAACTTGGCTAGTGATTGCTATTATCTTAGGTCTAGCTATTGCAGGTACATTAAAACTTGAGCAAGTTCCTAAAGGATTACAAAATTTTCTCGAATCTGTTTTCGAATATGTTTCGGGGATTGCAAAAGATCAAATTGGGGAATATCATTATCGCCCTTGGGTTCCATTCGTTGGTACTCTTTTCTTATTCATCTTCGTTGCTAACTGGTTAGGTGCATTAGTTCCTTGGAAATTAATCGAATTACCAGAAGGCGAATTAGCTGCTCCAACAAATGATATTAATACAACTGTAGCATTATCACTGTTGACATCGATAAGCTATTTCTACGCAGGTTTCAAAGAAAAAGGACTTGGGTTTTTTGCAAGGTATATTTCGCCTACCCCAATTTTCTTGCCTATTAACATATTAGAAGACTTTACAAAACCTCTTTCGCTAAGTTTCCGTTTATTTGGAAATATCCTAGCGGATGAAATTGTTGTTTCTGTTTTATGTTTATTAGTACCTCTACTTATTCCTTTACCAGTTATGGTACTAGGACTATTTGCTAGTTCGGTACAAGCACTTGTATTTGCTACATTATCTGCAGCATATATTGGTGAATCCATAGAATAGCTAATTTCGAAAAATTTGTTAATCTTCTACCCGTCAATCTGTATTTATACTTAATTAAACAAAGAAAACAATTATGAATCCTATCGTTTCAGGTGCTTCAGTTATCGCTGCAGGTCTAGCTATTGGTTTAGCAGCTATCGGTCCAGGAATTGGACAAGGTACAGCAGCAGCACAAGCTGTTGAAGGCTTAGCACGTCAGCCAGAAGCAGAAGGTAAAATTCGTGGTACTCTTCTTCTATCTCTAGCATTCATGGAATCGCTAACAATCTACGGTCTGGTAGTTGCACTTTGTTTATTATTTGCAAACCCATTTGCCGGTTAAATCCCCTAAAGCGCTTAGTTTCGTACTAAGCGCTATTTTTAAATGAATTTATTCAAATATAAAGAATAATGAATAATTTTTTAATGCCTTTAGTCCAAATGTTAGCGGTATCAGAAGGAGCTGGTGGTCTTTTTGATTTCAATGCAACATTACCCCTGATGGCTTTACAATTCGTTTTACTAACTGTTGTACTAACATTCGTTTTTTATAAGCCAGTTTCAACTGTTCTTGAAGAGCGTGAAACACTAATTAATACAAATTTAAGTAGTGCTTCAGAGAAATTGCTAAAAGCTGATGAGCTATGTAAGCAGTATGAAGAACAATTAAAAGAAGCAAAAACAAGTGCTCAGTCTGTTATTGCAACAGCAGAAAGTGAAGCAAAAGAAATTGTTAGCCAAGAGGTTGCACAAGCCCGTAAGGACGCTGCAAAATTAATTGACCAAACAAATCTTGAATTAGAAGCACAAAAAAAGCTAGCTTTACAACAACTTGAAACTCAAATTGACGAATTAAGTCAGTTAATTAAAGAAAAATTATTAGGGAAACAAGCGGTTCTTTAGATTTTGCTAATCCAAATATTCTTGAAAAGAAAATGCACTTATTCACTCAAACTTTAAACGGTTTCTCAGGTCAAGTCGCTGATTTATCTATCGGCCTTAATACAGATATCTTTGAAGCTAATCTTGTAAATTTAGTACTACTTACTGGTGGTGTTTTCTACCTAGGTAGTAATGCTTTATCAGAAAGTTTAGTTGAACGTCAACAAAAGATTTTAGGAGCAATTCAAGAATCTGAAGAAAGACTACAACAGGCTATTGTTCGACTAGATGAAAGCGAAACACAACTACAACAAGCACAGCTTGTAATTGAATCTATTAAAAAAGATGCTGCATCGACAGCTTCAGTAGTAAAAAGTGGAATTCTGACTGATGGTAAAAACGAAATTGAACGTTTAACAGCATCAGCAAAAGCCCAGATTGGAACTATTGAATCAAAAGTACGAAAGCAAATTTCTGATTATGTAGCTACCTTAGCACTTCAACGTGTAACCTTACAACTAGAAGGAAATATAGGATCTAATTTACAAAAGCAGATCATAGATACAAACATTTCTAAATTAGGGGGTTAATTATGTCAGTCGGTAAAATTGTAGAACCCTATGCAGAAGCACTTTTAGAATTAGCTAATTCTAATGATTCTCTAAAAGAAACAACAAACGATATGAATATCGTTTCTCAATTTTTAGTTAATTCTAGTGACTTAAAAAAGTTTTTAGGTAATCCGTTAATCACTCGCGAAGCTAAGAAAAATGTAATTAAAGACATTTTAGGTGAGCAAATCAACCCAACAACATTAACATTCTTAATGTTATTAGTTGATCGAGGACGTATTTCACTATTAGACACTCTTGCGCAACGTTTTTTAGAGTTATCATATAAAACTGAAAAAATTGAAATTGCGAAGATTACTTCTTCAATTCAACTTTCAGCTGATCAACAAAAAAATATCGCAGAAAAACTAAAAACAATTACAGGAGCAAAGCAAATTAAGCTTGCTCTTAAAGTTGATCCAGCATTAATTGGTGGCTTTACAGTAGAAATAGGATCAAAACTTATTGATACTAGTATTCGAGGCCAATTAAAGCAAATTAGTAATTTATTAGGCGCTTAACTTTATACCTTTAAGCAAACAAATTGTTTAATTAAAAAATAAACTCGGCAAAAATATGATCAATATTAGACCTGACGAAATTAGCAATATCATTCGTCAACAAATTGAAAGCTACGA
>Ga0115104_10379189_pt1 | contig 14322 bp, 27 predicted proteins | sample CN18umnscriptome_2_FD_89649 | JGI IMG/M metagenome (GOLD analysis project Ga0115104, IMG submission 89649) | Marine eukaryotic communities from Pacific Ocean to study complex ecological interactions - CN13ID_70_C50_10m_0.8um Metatranscriptome... | ecosystem: Environmental > Aquatic > Marine >...
GTAAAATCGCACAACATTAAAACATAGGATTAATCATATCAAAAGAAAGGGAGAATCTTTCGTGTTAGGTATATTAGGCAATAAAGTAGGCATGACTCAACTTTTTGCAGAAGACGGAACAGCAAATCCGGTAACTGTTATTAAAGTAGGGCCGTGTACGGTTACACAAATTAAATCCATTGCTACCCATGGCTATGATGCAATTCAAATTGGATACCAACAAACCCCAAGAAAAAATTTAACAAAACCTGAATTAGGTCATTTAGACAAAGCTAATGCAGGACCTCTTAAATATCTAAAAGAATATCGAGTATCTAACGTAAATGACTTCGAATTAGGTCAAATTATAGACGTTAAAAATTTTACCGAAGGCGATTTTGTCGACATCAGTGGAAAATCAATTGGTAAAGGATTCGCCGGAAACCAAAAACGTCATAACTTTACTCGTGGACCGATGACTCATGGTTCAAAAAAATCACCGAGCTCCTGGTTCAATCGGACAAGGTACCTCACCTGGACGAGTTTTTCCTGGTAAAAAGATGGCAGGACGAATGGGCGGTAAAGAAACTACCGTATCAAACTTAAAAATTATAAAAGTTGATACAAAAGAGAATTTACTAATTGTAAAAGGAGCAGTACCTGGAAAGCCAGGAAATCTCTTAAACATTAAAGCAACAAAACGTCTATAGAAGATAACAAATAAAATATGGCTATTAAAACAATTGAATATAGTGTTCTAGATAGCTTTTCCCCAACAAACGAGACCTTAAATACACAAAGTTTCTCGTTAGATGTTGCTGATAAAGCCAAATATGTAGTTCATCGCGCAGTGAAGACAGCTAAAGCAAATAACGTTCAACTTACCCGCTCCACAAAAACTCGAAGTGAAGTTAGTGGTGGTGGACGCAAACCTTGGAAACAAAAAGGTTTAGGTCGAGCACGTGCAGGTTCAAACCGATCACCGCTATGGGCTGGTGGAGGAGTTATCTTTGGACCAAAACCGAAATCAATCTATAAAAAGATTAATAAAAAAGAAAAAAAATTAGCTTTACAAACTGCCCTTTATAATAAGCAGGCACAAATAAGCGTTTTTAATAAATTCGAACTTGAACAACCAAAAACTTCTCAATTCCTAAAGAATTTAGGATTAGAAAAAGATCAAGAAAGAACACTTGTTATTTCGTCAGTTCCTAACAATAATTTACAGCTAGCAGTTAAAAATTTACAAAATTTTAAATATATCTTAGCAAGTCAATTAAATGTAACTGAAATTGTAAAAGCACACAAAATTATAATCGATGAGCCTTCGTTCCAGATTATTAAGGAGACATACTGTGACTAAAACAAACTCTGCTACAGAAGAAAATTTACGCACAATGCTAGGAATGCTAAAGTATCCAGTAATTAGTGACAAAGCAACTCGTTTATTAGAGCTTAACAAATATACCTTTATGGTCGACAAGCGAGCAAACAAATTTACTATCAAAAAAATAATTGAATATATTTTTGATGTAGATGTTATTAATGTAAACACTTTAATGACCCCTCGTAAGAAACGTACTGTAGGTCGCTTTGCGGGTTATCAGCCGCAATATAAAAAAGCAATAATAACACTAAAAGATGGAGATAGTATCAATCTATTTCCAGATATGTAAAAACTATCTTAGAAATACAATTCTATGGCTATTCGTATTTATAAACCAAATACACCAGGAACAAGAAATCGAGGCGTATCCTCATTTAATGAAATTACAAAAGGTAAACCTGAAAAATCTTTAACGGTTTCAAACCATCGTGTTAAAGGTCGTAATAATCAGGGTCGAATTACAATTCGACACCGTGGTGGAGGACATAAAAAACTTTACCGTTTAATAGATTTTAAGCGTAATAAGTATGAGACACTAGGTCGTGTAGCGGGTATAGAATATGATCCGAATCGAAATGCACGCATTGCTCTAATTCATTATGAAGATGGTGAAAAACGCTATATCTTATACCCCCAAAATTTAAAGGTTAACGATTACGTTTCTTCAGGGCCAAATTCCGAAATTCAGATCGGTAACAGTTTAGCCTTAGAAGATATTCCATTAGGACTTGATGTCCATAATATTGAATTAACACCTAAACGTGGCGGTCAAATCGTCCGTGCGGCAGGAACAAGTGCAAAAATTCTAGCAAAAGAAGGGAAATACGTAACTTTACGATTACCTTCAAAAGAAATTCGTTTAATACGAAAAGAATGTTTCGCAACAATTGGTGTAGTAGGAAATGCTGACCACAGCAATATGACTATCGGAAAAGCCGGTCGCACACGTTGGTTAGGAATTCGACCAACTGTACGAGGAGTAGTAATGAACCCTTGTGATCACCCGCACGGTGGTGGTGAAGGAAGATCACCAATTGGTCGTAAACGTCCAATTACACCATGGGGTAAACCAGCACTTGGAGTAAAAACTCGTAAGAAGAATAAACCAAGTGATATTTATATTGTAAGAAGAAGAAAATAAAAATGGGAAGATCTCTAAGTAAAGGTCCTTTTGTCGCCTACCATCTTCTAAAAAAAGTAAATGAGATGAATGACTCAGGGAAAAAAGATATCATTAAAACATGGTCACGTGCTTCAACTATTTTACCATCAATGGTAGGTCATACAATTGCGGTTTATAATGGACAACAACATATTCCTGTTTTTGTTTCTGATCAAATCGTAGGCCACAAATTAGGAGAATTTGCACCGACAAGAACTTTTCGATCACACGTTAAAAGCGATAAAAAAGCAAAACGTTAAAAATTTTTAACTAAATGTAATGACTGAAACTACTACAAGTAAAACTCAAGCAAAAGCTAGGACGTTACATTCGAATGTCACCAAGAAAGGTGCGTCGTGTTTTAGACCAAATTCGAGGAAAAACGTATAAGGAAGCTCTAATGTTATTAGAGTTTATGCCGTATAAAGCCTGTGGACCCGTATGGCAGGTAATTTATTCAGCAGCAGCAAATGCCGAACATAATTTAAATTTAAATAAAGAAAATTTAATTATTAGTGAAGCATTCGCAAACGAAGGACCTGTATTACGTCGTTTTAGACCACGTGCACAGGGCCAAGGTTACGGAATTCGAAAACCGACTTGTCATATTTCGATTACCGTAGAAGAAAATAAGTAAAAATTAAAATAAAGGATCTTAGTTTTGGGACAAAAAGTACATCCACTAGGATTTCGTTTAGTTACAACACAGAAACACCGTTCAGTATGGTTTTCTGAATTTGCAAACTACCCGGAATTACTGGAAGAAGATGCCGCTATTAGAAAATTTTTCGAAACAAAAAGTCAAGCTGGCGGTATTTCAAAAGTTGAAATAAAAAGAAATAGTCAAGGAAACAAAATCGAAGTAGAAATCAGTAGTGCAAGACCAGGTATCCTCGTAGGTAGTGGAGGAACAGGATTAACTGATATCTACAAAAAATTAAAAAAAGTAATTTCAAAAGACCGTAATATTACGATTAACATTGTTGAAATTAAAAATCCAGATGCTGAAGCCGAACTTATCGGGGACTTTATCGTAGAACAACTTGAAAAACGAGTAGCATTTAGACGTGCCGTGAAAAAAGCAATTGCTCGCGCACAAGCGGCAAATGTCGCTGGTATTAAGGTTCAAGTTGGAGGACGACTAAACGGTGCCGAAATTGCACGAACTGAATGGATTCGTGAAGGACGTGTGCCACTCCAAACACTACGTGCCGATATTGACTACGCTGAAAAACGAGCTAACACTATCTACGGTGTGCTTGGTATTAAAGTCTGGTTATTTAAAGGTGAAATAATCTAGTTTTTATATAAAAAATTGATAACACTTAACTAATAATATGCTTAGTCCCAAAAGAACAAAATTTAGAAAACAACATCGTGGACGAATGAAAGGGAAGGCATTCCGTAATAATAAAATTTCATTTGGAGATTTCGCTCTACAGTCACAAGAATGTGGATGGATTACCTCACGCCAAATCGAAGCAACACGACGAACAATAACTCGCGCAATTAAACGTGGTGGTAAATTATGGATTTGTATTTTCCCAGATAAACCAATTACTGCGCGTGCCGCTGAATCTCGAATGGGATCAGGTAAAGGTGCTGTTGATTACTGGGTAGCTGTAATTAAACCAGGTAACATCTTATTTGAATTAGGCGGAGTACCCCTAGAATTAGCTAAAAATGCTATGAAATTAGCTTCTTATAAGCTACCGGTGAAAACAAAGTTTATCACACGCGAAAACTTAATCTAACGAAACATTAAAATGAATTTTTCAAATATAACTGAACTTCAAAAACTCGATTCAGAAAGTATCGATAAAGAAATACTATTAATGTCTCAACAACTTGTCGAATTACGAATGAAACAAGCGACACGTCAGTCGTTTAAACCACACGAATTCAAACATACAAAACGCAAATTAGCACAATTGCTAACGTTACAAAAACAAAAAACGACACAATAAACCTTTAAAACATAACTTTTATGGCAACAAAAGAAAAGATTGGAACAGTCGTAAGTAACAAGATGGAAAAAACAATTGTTATTACAGTTGAAAATAAATTTGCACATCCTGTATACGGCAAGACCTTAAAAAAGACAAAACGTTTTATGGCACACGATGAACAGAATGAATGTTCATTAGGAGATATCGTAGTAATCTCGGAAACACGTCCAACAAGTAGAAAGAAACGTTGGGCAGTTAAACAAATATTAACTAAATCCACTATTTCTAATTAACGACCATGATTCAACCTCAAACATATTTAACTGTAGCTGACAATACAGGTGCACGTAAAATCATGTGTATCCGTATTCTAGGACAGAATAAACAATACGGAAATATCGGTGATGTTATTATTGGCGTAGTAAAAGATGCCACACCGAACATGCCCGTGAAAAGATCAGATATCGTTCGTGCTGTTGTTGTACGAACACGTCATACAGTTCGACGCAAAGACGGTATGAGCATTAGATTTGATGATAATGCAGCTGTTATTATCAATAAAGAAAACAATCCACGTGGAACACGTGTTTTTGGACCTATTGCAAGAGAAATTAGAGATAAAAGTTTCACAAAAATCGTCTCATTAGCTCCCGAAGTATTGTAAGGAATGAAAAATGAAAAAATTTAAAATTGGCGATAACGTTAAAGTAATACTAGGAAAAAGTAAGGGTCAAACCGGCGCAATTAAGAGCCTATCTAGTAAAACTGGAAAAGTAGTGATTGAAGGTATTAATACTAAAATCAAACACGTAAAACCAACACGAAAAGATGAGGCAGGAAAAATTATTCAACTTGATGCGCCTATTGATATTTCAAATGTTATGTTATGCGATGAAAATGGAGTAACTAGTCGAGTTGGATTTACTACCCAAGATAATAAAAAAGTAAGAATTTTTAAAAAGACAAACAAATTAATCTCATAATTCATAAAAAATGGTACAAAAATTTAAAGATTTGTATTCAGCAGAGGTTATCCCTTATTTAAAAGAAACTTTCGATTATAAGAATTTACACCAAATTCCAAAGATCGAAAAAATTCAAATAAATCGTGGATTAGGGGTAGCAGCACAAAACAAAAAGGTATTAGATAAGAGTGTTAAAGAATTTCGTTCAATAACAGGACAACAACCTTTAGTAACTAAAGCTAAAAAATCGATTGCTGGCTTTAAACTTCGAGAAGATATTGAATTAGGTATTACTGTAACATTACGACGTAATAAGATGTATTCATTCTTAGATCGTCTAATAAACTTAGCATTACCACGAATTCGTGATTTCCAAGGATTAGATCCAAGCAAATTTGATAAGTTCGGTAACTACACTTTTGGTTTAACAGACCAATTAATCTTCCCGGAAATCGAATATGAACAAGTAGATCAACAGCTTGGATTTAACATCACAATTGTAACATCCGCAAAAAATCCAAAAGAAGGGCTGGCTCTATTAACTAAAATGGGTTTACCCTTCCGCAAGTAATTCTGATTTATTAAAAGGAGAACCCTAGTGACTAATGATACTGTTTCGGATATGTTAACAAGAATCAGAAATGCCAATAATTCAAAACATCATTTAGTGCAAGTACCTGCAACTAAAATGACACGAAATATTGTAGCGATTCTAAAAGAAGAAGGATTTATTGAAGACTTTGAATTTTTAACAGAAAATTCAAAAAATTCAATTTTAATTTCCTTAAAATATGCAGGTAAAAAGAGACAACCAGTAATAACAACCTTAAAACGTGTAAGTAAACCCGGTATACGTATATACACAGGTGCAAAAAATATCCCAACAGTACTTGGGAATTTAGGTATTGCTATTATCTCAACATCACAAGGTTTAATGACCGATACTAAAGCACGCCAATTAAAGATTGGTGGCGAAATTTTATGTTATATTTGGTAAAAATTAAGAGGATAATATGTCTCGTATTGGTAAATTACCGGTAAAGGTACCTAAAGGTGTAAATATTACACTTAACGAACAAACAGTTAAAGTTAAAGGTCCGCATGGAGAACTATCACAATAAATCCCAAAAGAGATAAGTGTTAGTATATCGGATGATACGGTAACTGTATCGAAAAATGAAGAAACTATAAAAGCAAGACAAAAGTACGGATTAGTTCGTTCACTAGTAAACAATATGGTTATTGGTGTTTCAGAAAAATTCGAGAAAAAGATGCAAATGATCGGAGTTGGATACCGTGCCCAAGTTCAAGGTAAAAAACTAACTTTACTTGTGGGGTATAGTCATCCTGTTGAATTTGAAGTACCTGATGGCCTGGAAGTGAAAGTAGAAGCAAATACAAATCTAACTGTAAGCGGATCTGATAAAGAAAAAGTCGGATTACTTGCATCACAAATCCGAGCAACACGACCACCAGAACCTTATAAAGGAAAAGGTATTCGATACGTTGATGAAGTTGTATTACGTAAAGCTGGTAAATCAGGTAAATAATAAAACTAAGTAAAAATACAACAAAATACTTTAAAAATATGGATAATTCGCAAGAAAAAGAAAGAAAAAACCCAAAACGTCAACAACGTACTCCAAGAGAAAGATGGAATGAACGTGTTGTCCAAATTAGCCGCGTAACAAAAGTATGTAAAGGTGGTAAAAAAATAAGTTTTCGTGCTGTTGTAATTATCGGTAATGAAAACGGACAAGTTGGGGTTGGAGTAGGTAAAGCAGAAGATGTAATCAATGCAATTACGAAAGGTATCGCAGATGCACAACGTAATATTATCAGCGTCCCAATTACAAAAACAAATACAGTACCACATATAAACTATGGTGTATTTGGTGCTTGTAAAGTGTTAATTAAACCAGCCTCACAAGGTACTGGGGTAATTGCCGGTAGTTCAATTCGAACAGTGCTAGAGTTAGCCGGTATTAAAAACATTTTAGCTAAGCAGCTAGGTGGAAATAACCAACTAAATAATGCTCGTGCAACTATTTGTGCTTTAGAAACATTAAAAACGCCAGCAATTGTAGCACAAGAACGAGATTTACCTCTAGAAAAATTTTATCCTTAAATAGTTAGAATGGAAGTAAGTCAAAAGGATACCATAACAAAAAAAGTTCTCTTTACTATTTTTATAATCATATTAATACGTTTAGGAAACTTTATTCCGGTTCCAAATGTGGATCAAAGATATTTAGTTAATATCCTAAATGCAAATCCATCCTTAAAAGCATTCTTTAATACTGAGACCCTTATTTTAAGTGTATTTAGCTTAGGTATATTACCAAACATTAATGCATCAATCCTAATTCAACTTTTAGTTAGTGCCGTTCCATATTTAGAAAAATTACAAAAGGAAGAAGGAGAGACCGGTCGACGTCAAATAAAACAATACACACGCTCTTTAACGCTGTTTATTGCCATTTTAGAAAGTTTATCGATCGCCTTTTCATTACGGCCAATCCTATTTAATTGGAATTTAGCGGTTTGTGGTGAGATAGTACTAGCCTTAACGACAGGATCAATGATTATTCTTTGGTTAAGTGATTTAATAACGGAAGAAGGAATAGGAAATGGTTCCTCTATAGTAATTACTCTTAATATTTTATCTGTATTACCAAATACGATCCAAACTCTAGTCCAATCTGGTAATATCCTATCTATCTTACTAAGCCTATCAAGTTTTACAATACTAATAATCGGAATTATATACGTTCAAGAAGCTGTTCGTATCATTCCCCTTATTTCTGCGAAACAACTATTTGCACAGCAAAATCAAACGGGCAATCAAACAATGCGAACGTCATATCTTCCGTTAAAAATTAATCAAGGTGGAGTTATGCCTATAATTTTCTCCTCGACATTTTTAACGTTTCTAACGGTAGGGGTTAATTATTTGTTAAGCTTAAAAATTTTGCCGATTGAAATAAATAACCCACAAACGGTAACCTTAATATATGGAGGAATCAATTTTATATTGATTTTTGCTTTTAGCCTGTTTTATTCAAATCTAATTCTAAATCCCAAAGAAATTGCGAAAGATCTTAATAAAATGGCCATCACAATTCCCGATGTTCGTCCTGGAAAACAAACTACATCTTTCTTAAAGAAGACGTTAACACGACTTTCTTTATTGGGTGCTCTGTTTTTAGCAATATTGGTAGCAATACCAAATACACGTAGTTCATATGGTTTTGGTGTTACATCACTACTAATTTTAGTGGGTGTAACCGTGGATACCGCTAGACAAATTCAAACACTACTAATTTCAAAAATTTATTAATTAAAAAAGAAAAAAAAATGAAGGTTCGCCCATCAGTAAAAAAAATGTGTAAAGACTGCCGTGTAATTAAAAGAAACGGAGTAATACGTGTTATATGTTCAAACCCAAAGCATAAACAAAGACAAGGTTAATTTTATTAAATAAGGAGTTTTACCGTGGTACGTATCGCAGGTATAGATTTACCCCGAACTAAAAGAATAGAATATGCATTAACTAAAATCTTTGGAATTGGGATTATTAGTGCACAAGAAATTCTTGAAAAAGCAAGTATTGATCCAAATATTCGAACAAATGATTTAACGGACGAGAACGTAAGTAAAATTCGTGAAGTCATTGAAGCAAACTATCAAGTAGAAAGTGATCTGAGACGAAAAGTTAGCTTAAATATCAAACGATTATCTGAGATCAATTGTGTAAGAGGAAGACGTCATCGTCAACAATTACCATTACGAGGACAACGAACAAGAACAAATGCACGTTCAAGACGTGGTTCAAAAAAGACCGTAGCCGGTAAGAAAAAATAAATTGTAATTTATTAAAAATATAAATTCATGTTAGCAAAAATAAAATCATCTTCTGCCAGACGAGCAAAGTTAAAAATCACAACAGGTGTAGTACACATTAGTTCAACCTTTAACAATACAATTGTTACAATTACAGATATCAAAGGAAATACTATTGCGTGGTCATCTGCAGGTGCAACCGGATTTAAAGGTGCACGAAAAGGAACACCTTTTGCCGCACAAACTGCGTCCGAAGCAGCAACTGCTACAGCAGTTAGTCTAGGCTTAAAAACTGTAGAAGTTCTTGTAAAAGGTCAAGGATCGGGACGTGAAACAGCAATTCGAGCAGTACAAAATGCTGGATTACAAATTACAGCAATTAAGGATATTACTTCGGTTCCACATAACGGATGTCGTCCTCCCAAAAAACGTCGAGTTTAAATAAAAATTAATCTTATGATTATGGATTTAAAATTCAAATATGTTAAATCAAGTGTAAAAGAATCCGGTAATCTAGTTGGACATTTCACTATGTCTGATTTAGAAGCAGGTCAAGGGTTAACCATTGGAAATGCTTTACGCCGAGTTCTTTTATCAAATCTGGAAGGAGCAGCGATTACAGCGATTAAAATCCCAGGTGCAGCACATGAATTTGCAACGATTCCCGGTATCCGTGAAGATATATTAGAAATTTTATTAAATCTAAAACAAATAATTTTAAAAACCGCTGAAAAAGAACCTTTTTCTGGTAAAATTATTGCCAAAGGACCCGGTATTATAACAGCTAACTGCTTAGTATTTGATTCAGATGTAAAAATCATAAATCCAACACAGTATATCGCTACTATCTCTAATAATATCGAAATCGAATTAGACATCTGCGCAGAAAGAGGAACGGGATATCAATTCGGTGATCAAACCAATCAAAAATATCCTGGTTTCTTAAATATTGATGCAGTTTTTATGCCTGTTGTAAACGTTAATTATAAAATTCATAATGTATACGTCAGTTATCATGAAACAACAGAATCATTAGCGTTAGAAATAACAACAAATGGTAGTATAACACCAGAAAAAGCATTAAGTGAAGCCGCACAAAAATTAATGCTCTGGTTTAGTTGTCTTTCTAATGAAGAAGATATTACTCCCGAAAAAGAAATTGAACCCGAACCAATTCCTCAACCTGAAGTAATTTTAATTGAAGAACTTCAATTACCTGTACGAGCTTACAACTGCTTAAAAAGAGCTGGAATCAATTCAGTAGACGAATTAGTAAAGTATTCACAGGAAGAAATTAAAGAAATTAAAAACTTTGGCAAAAAATCGGCCGATGAAGTATTTCACGCCTTAAAGAAAAAATTCAATATTGTATTACCTTCTTTAAAGCAATAAAAATAAGATCATACAGTATTCTTAAATTAAATAAAATATGAAAGATACATTTGTTCCTTCGAAAGATTACATAACAAAAAAATGGTATGTTATCGACGCAACAGATCAAACTTTAGGTAGATTAGCAACAAAAGCTAGTCGAATTTTAGTGGGAAAAGAAAAAGCAACTTACACACCTTACTTAGATACAGGTGATTACGTAATTATCGTAAATGCTGAAAAAATTAGCGTAAGTGGTAAAAAAGAGAAAATGAAAGTTTACCGAAATCATTCTGGCCGACCAGGTGGAATGAGAATCGAAACACTAGCAAGCCTACGAGAACGTAAACCAGAAAAAATTATCGAGCATGCTATTAAAGGTATGTTACCAAAAGGACCTTTAGGTCGAAAAATTTACACTAATCTGAAAGTTTACACAGGACAAGAACATCCTCACGATGCTCAGACTCCCGAATTATTAAACTTATAAACGAGATAAAATGAATACCGAAAAAATTATATCTTACGGAATTGGAAGACGTAAACAAGCAATTGCTCAGGTTATCCTAAAACTAGGAAATGGAACCTTAACAATTAATGATAAATCAGGTGACCTATATCTGCAAAATAATACGAATTATTTGCAAAAAATAAATAATCCCTTTATATTGTTAGGTATTGAAAATACTTACGATATTAATGTTAAAACTAGTGGGGGTGGACTAACAGGCCAAACAGATGCGATAATCTTAGGTATCGCACGTGCATTAACAAAATTAGATGAAGATAATCGATCAGTTCTAAAAACAGCTGGTTTATTAACTCGTGATGCACGTATTAAGGAACGTAAAAAATACGGTCTTAAAAAGGCACGTAAAGCGTCTCAATTCTCTAAACGTTAATACTTTATACCTTAAAATTTTATGCCCAAACAAGATATTCATCCTACATGGTATGACGAAACACAAGTCTACTGTGATGGTCAATTAATAATGACAACTAGTTCTACAAAACCAAATTTATACGTAGATATTTGGTCCGGAAATCATCCCTTCTACACAGGATCTTTAAAAATTCTAGATACAGAAGGTCGTGTAAAACGATTTATGAAAAAATATGGATCAGAAAATTAAAAAATTTTAAAAAATGCCAACAATTCAACAATTAATACGTTCTCCACGTAGAACGATACTTAAAAAAACTAAATCACCCGCTTTAAAAAATTGTCCACAACGACGAGGAGTATGTACGCGTGTTTATACATCAACTCCAAAAAAACCAAATTCCGCAATTCGAAAAGTTGCGCGTGTTCGATTAACAAGTGGATTTGAAGTAACCGCTTATATCCCAGGTATTGGTCACAATCTACAAGAACACTCTGTCGTTCTTCTAAGAGGTGGTCGTGTAAAAGATCTACCTGGTGTACGATACCATATCATTCGAGGTGCACTCGATAGTGGTGGTGTAAAAGATCGAACACAAGGTCGCTCGAAATACGGTGTTAAAAAACCTAAAAAAGACTAAATAAAAATAATAAGATAATAGATTTATGTCACGACGTAGTATAGTAAAAAAGCGTTACCCCACGCCTGATCCAACGTATAATAGCTTACTTGTAAGTTTATTAACTGCTCGTATCCTAAAAAGTGGTAAAAAAAGACTAGCCGATAAAATAGTTTCGGAAACGTTTGCACTCGTTGCCGAGAAAACAACCGAAGATCCAATTCAAGTATTCGAAAAAGCTGTAAAAAATGTTACACCAATGGTAGAAGTAAAAGCTAGAAGAATTGGAGGCTCAACATATCAAGTTCCTCTAGAAGTAAGTCGCTACCGTGGAACAACATTATCTTTAAGATGGTTAATTAAAGCCGCAAAAGATAGATCGGGACGCACAACGTCACTGAAACTAGCAAGTGAAATCATTGATGCTTCAAATGGAATTGGAAATGCTGTTCGAAAGCGTGAAGAGACACATCGAATGGCAGAAGCAAATAAAGCATTTGCACACTTTAGATTCTAAAAATATTTATAAAAATTCGCCAAAAGTAAATTATTTAATTTTCAATAAATAAATAAAAAAGGATAAAAGATGGCACGCGAAAAATTCGAACGTAGTAAGCCGCACGTAAATATCGGTACAATCGGACACGTTGACCACGGTAAAACAACATTAACAGCAGCTATTACAGCAACACTATCAACATTAGGTAATGCAGAATTACAAAACTATGCAGATATTGATGCAGCTCCAGAAGAAAGAGCACGTGGTATTACTATTAACACAGCACACGTTGAATATGAGACAGAAAACCGTCACTATGCACACGTAGACTGTCCTGGTCACGCCGATTATGTAAAAAACATGATTACAGGTGCAGCACAAATGGATGGTGCAATCTTAGTAGTGTCTGCTGCTGACGGACCAATGCCACAAACACGTGAGCACATTCTTCTAGCAAAACAGGTAGGTGTACCGCACATTGTAGTTTTCTTAAATAAAGAAGATCAAGTAGATGATGAAGAACTTATCGAATTAGTAGAATTAGAAGTACGTGAATTACTAGCAAACTATGACTTCCCTGGAGATGATATTCCAATCGTTGCAGGTTCTGCATTACAAGCATTAGAAGCAGTAGTAGCAACTCCAACAATTTCACGTGGTGATGATAAATGGGTTGATAAAATCTTCAGCCTAATGGATGAAGTAGACAACTATATCCCAACTCCGGAACGTGATACAGAAAAGACATTCCTAATGGCTATTGAGGATGTATTCTCAATCACAGGTCGTGGTACAGTATCAACAGGTCGTATTGAACGTGGTGTTGTTAATGTAGGTGATACTGTCGAAATCGTAGGTTTAGGCGATACGCAAACAACAACAGTAACTGGTGTTGAGATGTTCCAAAAAACTCTAGACTCTGGTATGGCTGGTGATAACGTGGATATTTTACTACGTGGTGTTCAAAAAGACGATATTGACCGTGGTATGGTACTATCAGAACCAGGAACAATTACGCCACACACAGAATTTGAAGGTGAGGTATACATTTTAACAAAAGAAGAAGGTGGTCGTCACACACCATTCTTCACAGGTTACCGTCCTCAATTCTATGTACGAACAACAGATGTAACAGGTAACATTAAAGCCTTTACAGCAGATGATGGTACAGATGTAGAAATGGTAATGCCTGGAGACCGTATTAAAATGACAGCTGAACTAATTTCTCCAATTGCAATTGAATCTGGAATGCGATTTGCAATCCGTGAAGGTGGACGTACAATTGGTGCAGGTGTTGTTTCGAAAATTTTAACATAAGAATCATAAATGAACTTAGAAGTTAAAGAAAAAATAAGAATTAAACTTGAATCATTTGATCATGAATTATTAGATGCTTCATGCCAACAAATCATTGAGAAAATTCAAACAACTCAATCGAAAGTAGTGGGACCAATCCCATTACCTACAAAAAAAAGAATTTATTGTGTTCTAAGATCACCGCACGTTAATAAAGATTCACGTGAACATTTTGAAATTAGAATTCATAAGAGAATTTTGGATATTTATCCTTCAACAATTAACACAGCTCATTCACTTATAAATATTAATCTACCTTCGGGTGTAACAACAACAATAAAATAAGAAAATGACCAAAAAGAGTGAAC
>Ga0115104_11075309_pt1 | contig 14153 bp, 3 predicted proteins | sample CN18umnscriptome_2_FD_89649 | JGI IMG/M metagenome (GOLD analysis project Ga0115104, IMG submission 89649) | Marine eukaryotic communities from Pacific Ocean to study complex ecological interactions - CN13ID_70_C50_10m_0.8um Metatranscriptome... | ecosystem: Environmental > Aquatic > Marine >...
CATTGTCGTGATCGTGATCAGATTGCGATAATCATGAAATCGCGGCAAGGAGGATAACATTTAAGTTTAACATTTCAATAAGGTGGATCATCCTGATGGTACCGCAGTACCGACAGTTATTCAATTAGTAGTTGGTCATTTAGTAGTTGGATTCAGTTAATGGTGTGGTTGTTTTTGCGTTTAGTTGTCTTTGTCATTTAGAGATTATTTCTTTCCGGAGAAGAGGTTTTTTATATCTTGATCAGTTGCTTCCGGTTCTTTGAATGGAGTCTGCTTCTGTAACTCTATGGCGAGGGCGTTATCGGAGGCGATTTGCTTACTCTTTTGGTCTTGAATTTCTTGGGCGACCGTTGCAATTTGTTCATCACTCATAAACATACTTGAGGTAGTCAACGAGGAAGAATCGTCTCCTTTAGCAGCAGTGAGCTTCGAGTTCATTTCGCGTAGAATGATTCCCTGACTGACAATGACTTTATTTTGTTCATCAAACAAATTTGCTAGCTTGGTCAATTGCGTTGCCATACGTTTTTGTTCCTTCATTATCGCATATACATGAGGAATGAAGACAGTATATTTGGCGTCACCTTCCTTCACTGGATTCTTGGCTCTAGCTTCAGAATCAGCAAAGAGATCAACCCAGCGTTTCTCCGGCTGGGATTGATTACTATTTACAGAGATGTCGGTGTCGGTGACTTCGGAGGAGTCAGAGTCGGTGCGCGTAGGCTCTTTTGGTGCCGGTGGAGCCGTGATGTCACGTATTATTTTCTTGTCACGAATTCTTTCCTTTTGTTCTTTATGAGCAGAAATTAAAAATGACTTTGCGTCGTCCTCGTGAAGTGGTAGCGTAGGATATCCCTCGGCTACTTTCCAATCTTTTAAAGAGGGTGGTTTACTTCCAGTCAATATATTATGCATCATGAACGGGCTCATAGCTAGAGCAATGGCAGCCGATTTCCAGGAATTGGAACTAGCCCATTTATTTATGTCGAGAGGGGTCCAGTCAAGAGGACCCATTTGCGCAAGAAGTTGGAGAGACATCCATACCAATGGTACAAATACGGTTTCCTTGAACCTTTGCAAGTATTTTCCTTCTTTGGTGTTTGCAATTATTTCTAACTGTATAACATTAGCGATTGCAAGAAAAGCGTTCATGACTTCGGGGCGTGAGATGTTACAAGAACTGCCCATTACAGACATTAGCATTACAAGAGGTTTGTAACGCAAAGTAAGTGGTGCCATACGCTGCTTCTCTTGTTCTAAGTCAGGAAACCTCAAACGCAAACCCGGATTCTCTTTACTTATCGTCTCGAGATATTTTAGTTGGCCTGCTACATGTTCGTACTGTGCTTCCTTTAGATTCTTTCCAGTTGGATCTGGTTTGTCCGTGAAAACGTTAGGACATGTAAGGAGTCCTGCGCCTAGGACAGGTTGTGGAGGAGAAATAGCCACAAAGGATAGCTCAGTAGTCTTGCTCATACAGGTGTAAGTCTCGAGTTGGATTTTCCAGTGTTGACCATTAAAGATAGGATCATTTACAGCTGTAGTGACGAGACCAGGCTTCAACATTGAGATTAAGGGACAAAAGACGTAGCCTTTTTGGTCACTATTGGTCTTTCCATACTCAGTTTTCGTCAAAAGTTGCTTTGTGCCCCAGCAAACGTGCTCCGCATGCTCACCTTGATTTGGCAATGCCAAAGCATCAATAATAGCTTGGCTTATGATGTCACACCCCCGAAATTTAGGTCGGCAAGTGGCTTTTCTACAAGGCTCGGCTTTGATGAATTTGTGAGATTCGGCGTTTACACCGTTCATCATCGTTGAAATTGCGCACACAATGCTTCCGATTACTTCTAAGGTCATGGGAGGGATTGGCGGCCAATTTTCTTGTAGGCAAACGCATCCTTGTGAGTGAAAAAGGCTAAATTCGCTTTCTAAGCCCGCAAAATCTGCCGTGAGGGCCGGCCAAAGGCCCTGCTCAGTGGCAGTAACATAGTTGATGTGCTCCGAGAAGAGGAGGTACTCTAAGAACCTCTGCGACTCTGGGGCGGTCATTTAAAATGTGGTGGCCTTGGTAGGTAGTGAGGTGGTAGTAAGTGTACTTGTAAGTGTACTTGTAAGTATCGCATGGTAGGTACAGTAAGGTATGTATGGTACATAAAGTAGAGGTATAAAGTCCGATTGTAGATACGTCCGTAGGTTTCCGAATAACGGTGCCTGCGTGTTCAGGTGAATTCCAGGTTAGTTGACACGGCCCGTGTTAGTAGAGCTGGTGTGTCTGCGTCGACTTAGAAATTCTCGTTTACCAGTTCTTTGGTTCCTGATACTAAACCGATAGCACGGCAGTATTCTTGGAAAGCTGGACGTGGCAATGGCTTGGTAAAAAGATCCGCTGGATTTTTATTGCCATCGATATGTTTCACTATAAGTCGTTGCTGGGCCTGATATTCGCGCATCTTCAAATACCTTATGTCAATATGCTTGGAACGTCCACTGGAAACGGGATTAGCAGCAGTTTGGATTGCTCCTAAGTTGTCTCCAAGAATCCGAGTGGGTGAAAGCGCGGAAGTGTGAATGTTGGCCTCCTCGGTGTCGTCGTAGAGAGTATCTGCCGACTTACCAGTGATGGCTGCCTTAAAATCACACAATACGTTCCGAAGCCACATAGCTTCCTGTGATGCAATATGCATCGCAATGAGTTCCGCTTCGTGTGTAGACATGGCGATGATCGGTTGTAATTTGGCCTTCCAGCAAATCAGATTTCTTCTAAAGAAGAAAACGTAGCCGGAGGTTGCTTTTAAGTCCTTTTCAAGTTTGTTAGCGTAGTCTGCGTCGGTCATACCCATAAGTTGATCACCGACAATATCGGGCCCTTGGTTCGCCCAGACCAAATCTAAGAGATCTTTGTCTTTATCTGCGTAAGATTTGAGGTGATTTGAGATGGGGTGATGGTCACGACGAAAGACTAGCTTGACTTTTCTGGTGTGATTTAAATATTGTAACAGTGTTATGACATGTTTAGCATCAAGCTCGGTCGGTCCATGCATTGCTCGGCTTACTCGGCTGATGGCTTGTGCAATGTCTGGTCTACATGCTGTGGAAATAAAGATTGCGGCTCCGACGACGGATGCATATTCTTTAGTGTCCATTAGCTTTTCCAGGAAGTGTTCTAGTCGTTCTTTTGGCTTAATGTCGAGCGTTTTGCGTACATCGGTGTCGGACATCATAGGGACACTTCTGACTCCTATACCTGATAGCCATTCCCTTTCTTCAAATAGAGCCTTGATTTTGTCCTCAACGTCAAAGGTGAGGATCCCCTTGGCTCTATCATAGTGTATATTGATGCCCAGAAAACTGCTCAGTGGCTCGGACTGGGAAATATTCCACCTGGCCTTGAGCTGGTCTTCAAACTCCTTGACGAGTGTTGGGTCACCAGTGTAGACTAGATCATCAACTTCCGACAGAACGATAAGATATTTACCTTTTACATTTTTGTAGTAGAGACAAGTTTCGGCCTTAGCTTGCGTCAACTTTCCTTCATCGCGAAAGAAGTTTCCTAAAGTCTTGGACCAAAGTTGAGGAGATTGTTTCAATCCGTAGAGTGCTTTCATCAATTTAACTAATGTGTGAGAGTTGCCTTCTGTATCTAGTAGGGATACTCCCTTTGGCAATGTCATCCATGATGAGTCGCTATCGAGCATGCTCTGGATGAATGCTTGAGGAATATCAGAGTGCATTAGAGGTAAGTTATTGGTAACAGCAATTGAACAAAGGATCCGAACGGCAGTCAGGGATGCCATGGGACTGAAAGTGCTGAAGAAGTCGACACCAACTTTCGCTAAGAATCCTCGTGCTACTAGTCGGGCTTTGTTCTTGTCAAAAGTACCATCTGCACGATATTTGACCTTGAGAACGATACGGGAATCAATTGGCCTGTGACCTTTTGGCATAGGCTCTAGAGAGAAAGTTCCTAGGTCAACTAGGCCTTGTATTTCTTTCATGATCGCCTCGAGCATTGCGGGTCTTTGTGCTTCTGGTATTTTCTTGAGATCAACTAGCTCCTCCTCTTTCACAACGATTCCTTTGGGATCTATTTCATGCAGCCACAGTGACGTAGCAGTGTTGCAGTTGGGAAGTCGTCGGGGCAGTCGTCTGTATATGATAAAGCTGTATCTTTCGATGGGAAAGTTCGAGTGTTGTTCAATAGGTGCAACGTCGTGATGAATACGGCCGTTGTACTTGAGAATATTTCCTTTAGTATTGTAACTCTTCACGTCTTTTCCATGTATGCGTAACTCGCCTTTTCGGTAGTTGCCTACTGCAAAACACAGGCTCGGGCCTTTGTTAAGGTCATCCGTGTGTAACGGCATTGGCTCATTGTAGTTCACCGTGATGGAGTCAAAGTCAAACAGATCAAAGTTAGATAGCCGTGACTTAAGGGTTTTGATAATCTGGTCGTAAAGCTTCCTGAACTCGGGTGATTTGTCTATGTAGTTTATCAGGTCAAAAGACCGACAGAACTTCTTTCCCGGTTGGATGACGTTCTTACGAGTGGTGTTCCTTACCTTATCCCATGGGATCTGACGAGCAGCATCTAGTATGAGCTGTTGTTGTACAAAAGTCATGGAATTCAGTATCTCGGAGTAATCAATTTCTCTCTGGATATGATTATCGGACCAGTGTTCAACGTAGTTAGCCAGTAGACAATAATCTTTGATGTGTTCATTCACGTCATACGTGCTCCCAGGTAAGTGCTCGGTAGACTTCTCTGTTGCGTACATAAGAGACTCGGGCTGATACTTGATCGCCACAAGCTGAGCTTGTGTTATACCCAACTTCTTAGCAGTCTGCTTATCTTGCTCATAAATACTCCAGATCTTTTGCTTTTCAGCCTTTGATAGGTGCCTGCTGGGTCCTGTTTCGTTTCCATAGTTGGCGAGGGAGCTTTTTGGTTCGTACCACAGTTTCATAAAGTTGAAAAAGCTTTGACGGTCAATTTTCTCTCCCCCGGAACGGAGTAGGGTCCAGTCAGCACCATTCTTGTGCTGCAAATTCCACAAATTGGGGTGTTCAAAGTGAAACACTCCTCTTGCGAGATCATTGCGATAGTCTTGCACTGTACCACCCTTTGCAAAGTACGACTTGAGGTCAGTAGCATTGCAATATTCTTGATAACGTTTCCGACTTTTAGACTTTTTGTTAAACTTATTTCCTCCAGGGAATCTTATTCGCGGATTGGCAAGGTACAATTGCTGTAAAGCGGGCAAAGCTAGGAGCTTGCACTGCATTACCTCAGCTTGTTTAGCTGTTTGAGGATATTTCAGAATTCTCCAGTACATGCCGTAACGGTCATGCGTACACGCAAAGGCGCGTCTTGCGTCCTTCTTCGTCGTGAAGTCGGGATATAGCGCTGCGTGCGACCAGTTAAACGGAGTATATTCAGCAATTTCATTGTTGTTCTTCCTAAAAATACGGTTGCTCCATTCTATGTATGATGTATGAACATGTCGTTCTACCACACCAGCTTCCCATGATCCATCTCTTTGTAGGATAGCAACCACATCGGTGCCTTTCCTTAATTGTCTGAAATCAGGTTCATACTGCTCAGGATCTAGGTCAGCATTTGCAATCTTGCCCTCCATGCTCTCGTCAAAATCGTCTCCTAAGGTAGGTGGCAGAGAGGTGGTAAGAGGCGGCGTAGGAATTTGTCGGTTCGTAGATTTCTCATTATCCGACAGTTCTGCTGTTTCTGCCTCCCAGTTACAGTTCTCTTGAGGACATTTTCCTTTATGGAATAGTGAGGGGTGCATCCAGTTACCACATTGCGGGCATGACCTGGCGCCATTGAAGGGCTTCGGCCCCTTAGGCCTTGCAGGGCAAAAGGGTTTACCCTTAGTGATGCCAGTGGACCCGGAGTCCCCGGTGTCCCTCCAATCACTTGCCTTCTCCCCAGGCTTACCTGGATTGTACCTGTTAGGTGGGATGCGCGGTCTCGCCTTATGCCCTGATTTATTCTCAGAATCCGACGGGTTGGATTTTTCCTTCATTTGCTCATGTCCGTGATAGTCATCCTTATCATAGGGAACAGAGTTTGAGACTCGAGGGGCAGGTGTCTTGCTCTGTGTCTTGCTCTGTACAACCTTGACAAATCCCTGCTTAATGTCATACCTTAGATCAGCAGGAGTGCCGCCTTTCTCATAGAATTCCTTGACAGTAGTAGCGAACTTGTATTTTTCGTAGCGATTGTAAGGGTCCTTACCCTTCATCTTCGGATTATCTGTTAAGCATTCGATTTCTTGAGATAGTTCCAAAGTCTTTGACGGTTTTGAAACATTGACTCTTGGTTGAGCAGCCTCAGCTCTCTTGCGGTGCGATATGACTGCATTCTCAGGTTGATCGGGACTCTGAGGTTCAATCAGAGGAACAGCTGGGTTAGAAACTGACCTTGCCGGTTCCACAACAGGATCACTGGTGGACTTGCGAGTGGCCGATTTCTCTCCCCCTGATACAAGCATAGCGTCATCTGGTGAAGGTAACTCAACAGCAGCATCTTCGGTGGAGTAGTTCTTCTCTTCTTGATCTTCAGCATCCTTGTTCCGCAACACGTCATCATCTCTAATACGGTCAACTTCTTCTAGTCCTTTGATTGAATTCTGCGCGTCAGCAACAAAGCTGCTGGTCGTGTAAGGGTAGATTGTTTTGACAGTTGCCTTCACAACACCGGTTGAACAGTCCATAACAAGGTCAGAGGTTGGCATATGAGCAAACTTCGGAAATAGGGACTGTAGTTGGCCATTACATATGTAAATAGTTCGGGTGCGAACACCATCAAGTTGTTTCCTGTTGTCCTTTTCAGTGAACGTGTAACCGAGTTCTGCAAATGGGTGCATTGTAAGTTTTACAGGGTCATGAGATCCGGTAAAGACTTGGTCAGGTGAGATCTCAATGTGCGTCTTTTTCAAGAGCGGTATGCTGCACAATTGACCTTCACACTGCGCCGTGTGTTGCATAGCCATATCCCACATTGGATTGGGGTTTTTGATGAACTTGTTCTTGTACCACGGTTTTCCGATCAGCTGGCGTAGTCTCGTCCTTGTTCCTCGCTTGAGCGTCTGGATAGCTTTCTCGACTATGCCATTCTTCCAGTGAGCATAAGGTGGGCACGACTCCAAAGTGATATTGTGCTCCTCCTTAAACGCCCTGAAGTGCCTTTCTTTGTCAGTGAAAGAGAGTGCGGCGGAATCCATATCTGTGTAGATATACTGGAGATGAGCGTTAGCCATCTCTTTGCAATAACGCATGAGCCATTCCACGGCCCGTTTGAAATGTATTGCATCCTTCCGCTTCAGAAAATATACGATAGGTTTCTTTGATGCCATGTCGACAAAGATCAGAGCGTACTTATTTCCAAGAGAACTTTGCTGTGCCGGGTCTGCAACGTCCATTGAGACAGCAGTACCTGGTGGAAAGTCATCTTCCTTCTTGCTAGAAGTAGGATTAAAGTGAGTGCGCCTGACATCTCTGTCATTGGCGCCTTGTAAGCAGTCTAGACATGTAAAGTTGTGGTTGTCCAAGTCACTTTCCCGTAGGTTTGCTCCTATGGAACAACGTAGGGTCCGTTTGGCCCTTTCTCGATAGGTATGATAGATCCGATGAAAATCCCAGGCGCGTTTCATAGCGTTGGTAACATTGTCGCGAACTTTTTGCACTTTCTTGACCCTGTCACCAGGAATGTTACGAGCCTTGGTAGCATCAAGATCCATAGTTTTAACATTTAAAGAGATAGATTCATTTATAGTATTCACAAAACACTCGAAAGTCTTTGGTCTTGGCTGCTTCATCTCCTCCATCTTAAAGACCGCTTTAACGAGTTCCTCATAATGCTGGATCTGAGAAGGTTGCTGCCTGATATCCAAATAGTAGCTGTATAGATTCGGTGGAAGCTCTGAATCGTCTCCCCCTGAGTCGAGGGACTCCAAGTCATTTATCACTGATTGATATATGTGATAAAGCATTCCGCACGGAACCGAGTTAGCTACGTATTTATACATTCGCTTTGGATGAATCTTAGCCAAGAATTCGAGTACAGACTTCGGGTAGTTGTTTAACCTCAAGATCTCGTTCTTTGTGAGGTATCTGACTCCTTTCCGTTCACCTCTATGATCTTTAATGAGCACGTTGGCCCATCCGGTGAAGGTTGGGCACGGACGATGTGTACTGTAAACTTTGCATCCTTTGCGTGTTCCTCGGAACAGATGCCCTAAGTAACAGGATCGTGCTAAGTTCTCGAAGTCAAGAGTGAAGAAGGGGTCAGCAAATATCATTTTGCCACGTTGAAAGATAAGGGTGCCTGGAGCAAAAGAATTAGCCTTTGCGACCATAGCTTTATGTGGGGACTTCATCTGTGGGTGATTGCGAACTGAGGTAATAGTATAACATTCACCGACAATTGGTTCCCGTGACACGCTGAGCACGGTCTGCCGTTGTCCAACCGAGTAAACGTTCTGGCAAATGTTAACTCTGCCTTTCAGTCTGCTTTTGGACTTCTGGTGTACAGTGCCCTCGTCCACAGTCAGACTGCCACCTGAGTAGTATCCGACACTGAACGTTTTGACGTCATGCATAGTTCTATGTTCACGAGTAGCTAGTGAGTGCTTCAGTGCTCCTGTTTGTTCCTCAAAATCTATGTAGTAAGTGTCATGTTTGGCGCCCTCTGAGCATCGACTCATTATGTTATAGATGATGCTGTAGGCTTTGCTAATAAGTGGCTGTGTGAGATATTCTTTGGACATTTTGGGTCCCAAAACAAGATGTGAGTGCTCCATAGATAAACGACGTAATATCGTAACCAATTCGGCATTCTCATGGTTCGTCACAGTAGTATTTCCTGTGAAGGGATGTTCTGGGGCTTTGTTAATAGTCTTTGGATATGGATCCGGTTCCGGAAAACATTGAACGAATTCCTTTGCTTCCCAGACATTTTCCGGGATGGACTCTGGAGGATCCAAGATCACACTTAGCGGTTTCGGCACTTGTTGTAGATTCTGCAGCGCATCAAACGGTTTTAACTTACCGTTCTTTCTACGTGCAATGAGGATCCATCTTTCCCTGGCTTGAAAATCGCCACAGAGGTCCGATGGGAACTTATCTGTAACAACTACATCGTATCCAAGATCCTCCAATTGTTGTGATACTGCGTAATGATCAGAGTTAAAGTCTTTGTTGGGAGGAGTCATCTCCGCTATAATACGTTTAGGCTTAAGTAATTCTATTAGAATTAATTGTAGGAAGAATAGCTCATCTTCCACATATTCGACTGATGGCTCGATGCCTTGTTCTTCGCGTAATTTGCTTCGACCTTGGCATGGAGCTGTTGTGGTCATTATGTCAACGTTCATCAAGGCTTTCCTGATGTGTGCTTTGTTCATCACATCATTGACAAATTCCCTCATGTCGGCGTAAGAGTATTTTGTGTTTGGGCTCCTGCGTTCAAATTCTTTCCTCAGCGAAAAGTCCTTTTCGCAGGCTGCCTTAATATCTAAATTGAGGCCCATTTCCGTTTCCGGAGATAAGCCGTAGCAGTTAAGGATTGCTGTAATGCGTTTTCTTTTAGGTACATGTTTATTTGTGCGATTTGACTTGTCGTAAGGACTTACAGTGACTCGGTGAGACCAGCCCTCCGAAAATCCTTAGCCATGTCAATCTTCAATTTGTACATCTCTTCCCTAGTGGGAGAAATGTCATCTGCATTGCCTGTCCAAGAGTCGAGCTTGGCGGCAGTTTTGCATCTATTAGAGTGATCACGTCGAAAGGTAGCCCGTTTCCTGAGTTTCTCCAATTGCTCCCGTTGAGCAAAATTGAGGTCCCTTTGAGAGAGTAGGTCCTTAATCATCGCGCGGGACTTGCGTTTGTCGCCCCTTGTACCATACAGTAGCAAGTTGTAATGATAATGGTAATGAGGTGACGACGGGTTTCCGTTGTAAACTTGTGGATTGATATCACGAGTGCTGGGAGAGGTGAGTTCGAAAGCTTTAGAAATAGGCACCTTTCTCGTTGGTGGCTTAACTCGTTTCTCGTCACTAACTTGGAAGATTTTACGAGTTTCTTCTTTGTTTAGGACTCTTCTGCTAGCAACAGGATTAGCTGTTGTTTTCACGGTACCCAAGTCATCATCCATAGTTTTCGTTGAGGTCATATTGGCGAAATGAGCTTTGACCTCTTTCTTGGCCTTCTTGACCATGTCTGCACGTTTCTTACGGTCCAGTTTCTTCAAGGCTAATATTTTCTCGTATTTGCCGACTATACCATTTGTTACTACGACATTTGATGATTGAGCTGGTCTTAGATCGGCCTGCTGAGAGCTCGATTCCTCTTTGGATTCGTCTTCCGATGATGATGCTGATCTCAGATAGGGCAAACTCTCATCCGCAGATGATGAGCCATCATTGGAGTAATCTAGATTGCTTTTGTCGTCGTGCGGTGGTTGCAACTGTGTAGCCATTACCTGTGCGTCAGGTTTGAGCTCAGGTTGTTCCGATTGCAGGTCAACTAATGTAGCTTTGTTAGCTTGCTTAATGGATGTTGCGTCTAGGCACCAATGATCATAGGCGTCGTTGATATCACAGGTGGAGAGGGCGTATGTTTCTTCAGTTTGTGAATCCATGACACGTTGGACATGGGCCATGATCTCCCCCATTTCACCGTAGTTCATTATTTGTTCATTTAGAGAGTCGTATCGGCAAGTTGATCCTCCTTCGTAGGCTTCTAAGAAACGGTCTAGGAACTCTGATTTGCAACGTTGTACTGCCTTTTTCAGGTTGAAGAGATCGCCAGTGTAGAAATCTATCCGTTGGGAAGGTTCATATTTACTGGCTGCTTCTGGTCCAATGTTATAGGCGATAGGTACACCACTGCTTCTATGATATAAGCGAATCCTGACGGATCCGGTAACATTGTAGAGTTCATCATGTCCGTTGTCAACGCCGCCGTTGCCCTTTGGCTTCATGTCAAGCCCAACTCCCCACACTGTTTGCTGTCGTACTGATGCAATGTCTACTTCTTGATCGGCATCGTATACAAGAGTGGGGGCTACTTGTTCAAACACTTTGTCTGGGCTCCGGTAATCAGTAAAGGTACGTCTGTTGAGAGCTATTTGCTTGATTTTGATGATTCCTTTACCTTGGCTAATGATAACAGGCTTTCGGAGTTCGTAGATACAGCCTGGTACAGGATTCAGTAATCTTCTATCAGTTATGCCCAACGTGGCTCCTGTGTCCTGAATGGTATCATGTCCACCGGATGTTTTTGGTGGATCCGATTGACATTGGACATTTAAGCATCGTAGAGCGAAGAGATCCAAGTTCTCGTAGTGTGCGCCTGTTTCGTGTAAAGATTTTTCCGCTAGGTATTGTTCACACGCCTCTGCAATAGCTTCAGGATCACCTTGGTGGTCCCGTTCAATCATTGCGTAGACTTTGGCGGCTTCGTCATCGTCAGGGTGTGTGTCCTCCTCTCGGGATGTTTCCTGGGGAGGATCTGGTTCAAATCCCAGTGGATTGTTGTTTGGCATTTCATTACGATAATTGGTAAGGTCATTGTAGAGGTTCATGAGATCTGGATCCGGTTCTTCCTGGGAATTTATCATAGATTCGAGCTTGTTTACTGCTAGGCGTTGCTTGTGCAGTAACTCATCGTTGGCAGGTATACGTCTATCAGTTGGAGGTACTCTACCGACTCTTCCGAGAGGGTAACCTGAGTTTCCGTTCTGATTACGCTTGTATTGATTTAATTTCCCCATTCTCTGTTGGAAGGATTTCTTGGCGTTTCCAGTCGTTTGTTGCTTCTTATACTGTTGGTAGTAGCTGCCCCTGTTTCCGGGTGCACCAAACGGTGGAGGTTGTCCTCCCCTACGTGCATGAATGGCCCGTTGTTGAGTTTGATTTAGATGTGCCACAGGCTTAGCCTCGTCTTCATCGAGTTCCAACTCAGCTTCGTTTCTGTGGTTTTTAAAGACACGATCATGATTGGGTTCATTTACGAGGTGACGATGCCACTCCACTGGAGCAGGCTTCCTATTGATACCCCGTGCTCTGTGGTTTACATATAATCTATTTGTATGCGTGATCATGTCGTCAATGCTTTGCCAGGCCTGTTTAAGTATGCCATCGATACCGATGTTCTGGCCACGGTCCATTCTCAGCTGAGTGTCAACAAGATCATGTATGGCCTGTTCATAGCTATCCGTGTTTCCAGATTTTAACTCGTGTTTAGGGATCACTTCTTCTTTGAACTTGATCATGAGTTCCTCGTCGGTAATTTCTACCCCAACGTGTGCCATATCTTCTTTATACTGTAGTAGGCCTCTTAGATAGTCATGAACCCAGTGACCTCTACGGTATTGTAGTTTCTTGAACGCGTTTTTGGCATCCATAATGGCGGTTGTCAGATCGAGGTCGCAAGTTACCTTAAGAAGTTCATGAGTTGCATAGTATTGATTTGGTATCAGTGGATTATTGAAAATACTTTTAATTCTCTTCCAGCAGACAAGTTGAGCGCCAATACCTTTATGGTCGCCTTTGTCGCAAAAGGTTTTTAGCTCGTAAGCCAGTCTCTTTTGAAGGTAACTGTAGGTCATTCTGGTGAGTACGTTGCCATAGTTGGAGTGTGAACTCTTAAGATCCCATCCTGGTGGGATGTTATTATTTAAGTCGCAAAATCTTCGCATGGCTGGTGTTGAACATTCGGTACACTTGGTCCCAAAAGCTCTCCTCCACGCTACACCCCTAGTGAGTTCGTAGCCAGTTATTGCTCCAACGACTCCCTCTATGTCAGTGACGGGGCCTTCTGCGTTGGCTTTGCTCACCCACCATGTGTATGTTTTGAGGTGTCCATCATTTTTGCGAGATCTGCTTTGTTTTCCTTTAAGTGGATATTTGTAAAATTTTATCATTTGATCAAGGAGATGCTGATTTACGATGAGGAAATACAGCATGTAATTTACATTATGAGGTTGGTTATGAGTAATGCTGTTATTTTGTATTCTGAAGATTCCTCGTATTTCGTCATTTCCTCCGAGGTCATTTATCCAGTAGAGGTGATCTAATGCGTCTGTTGACGTACGTCCCTCAATAGCAGCAGAGCCGCGTCCAGTTGTGCCCCAGTACGCACGTTCACTGGCTTTTACTTCAAGTATGTCTGCCACCCCAGGGTGGCATATCGAGTTTATCTTATCAGGCCCCATGTTGGGGGTTGACCACGGATCTGTGATCTCAAAAGTTCCGTCTGGGTAGTAGGATTTAATTTCTTGAAGGTCAAGTCTCTTGGGAGATAGAGTAAACAGCTTGTAGATCTTCCTTTTTATGTTTTCGCTATCAAGTTGGTATTGTTGGGGCATCATTTCTAGTATGCTCTCGCATCTTCCTGTGATGAATCCGCATGTGAAACGCTCCAAGTCATTTATTGCATCATGCTGTGCATCAGTGAATGCCGTGTAACTTCCTTCGTTGTAGAAGTGTTGCGCGTCCTCGTAAGAGGGTGTTTTAATGATTAATTCAGCGAATGGATGCTCGAGCATTGCCTCGAGCTGTTGCATATTGTAACGTACGGTTCTGTTTTCATTGTATTTATTGTCTGTAACGTAGGTATGTAAGGCGACCTCCTTTGGATCGCCGATTTTAGGTCTCGACTCTTCTTTTGAGTTCGTATTGCCAAAGTATTTGTCGGGATTGTAGACGAATAGTTCGTCCCATGTTTTGTTTTCTTCCGTGTCTTCCGTGGAAGTATTGCCGCCGGCTTGTTCAGAGGGGTCCGCCATCTTATGTTAGTTTAGAGATTGCGAGCCTTCTGAGTTTCGTGTTTAATATATTAATTTGTGGAGTTTGATAATTGAATAACGTTTAGTGATGTTTTATAATGATTTAGGTTAGGTTTTAAAACGTCCGGAGGGTTGTTCAATGCCCCTGGACAGTTCCGTTAGACACCACGCAGAGCGTGGGCCCATAACCTGCGATGCATAGGGAAATAGAGTGTGTAGCTCCGGAGTTCCCCGGCAGCGTAGTGTAGTCGTCTAACGAAATAGTTTCTCCCATGTTTGATGGGGTTTGTGACGGGGAATTGCGTCCGTCAATAAAAGGTGACTCAGGATGATAATAGTTAAG
>Ga0115104_11217684_pt1 | contig 14112 bp, 11 predicted proteins | sample CN18umnscriptome_2_FD_89649 | JGI IMG/M metagenome (GOLD analysis project Ga0115104, IMG submission 89649) | Marine eukaryotic communities from Pacific Ocean to study complex ecological interactions - CN13ID_70_C50_10m_0.8um Metatranscriptome... | ecosystem: Environmental > Aquatic > Marine >...
AAAAAGGCAATAGTAGATATTTCATACCCTGGAGATATTGTTGGACTTCATGATACAGGGAATTTTAAAATTGGTGATACGCTCACTGAGGGTGAAATTTTAAATTACAAAGGTATTCCAAATTTCTCACCAGAACATTTTAGATACATTAACAATGTAGACCCTATGAAATCCAAACAATTATCCAAAGGAATTGATCAATTGATGGACGAAGGTGTTGCGCAGTTATTTAACTTGGACATTAACGGTCGTAAAGTTATTGGAACTGTAGGTGCTCTACAATATGAAGTCATTCAGTACCGCTTAGAACACGAATATGGCGCTAAATGTAGTTATGAAAATTTGAATGTTCACAAAGCAGCATGGGTAGAACCTGAAGATGAAAAAAATCAAGAGTTTATTGAATTTAAAAGGGTTAAGCAACGCTTCTTAGCAAAGGACAAGCAAGGGCAGTTGGTGTTTTTAGCTGATTCAAAATTTTCATTACAAATGACTGAGCAAAAGTATTCATCCATTAAATTTCATTTGACCTCAGAATTTTAACTCAAAGAATAAAAATAAAAACTACCAATAAGTTAAGTGGGAGTTTTTGTTTTTATGCCTGACCAGTAGGGCCAAAATTAAGTGGGATTGGAGGTTGGTCATAGTCCTTAATCTCACCATGAGCTTGTTCAAAACGCTTAACATTATCAATCAGTGCTTTTGAAAAACGTTTAGCATGTTGGGGAGTTAAAATAATCCTAGATTTTACTTTATTTTTTGGAACTCCTGGCATGATCTTGACAAAGTCAATAACAAACTCAGAAACTGAATGGTTAATGATTGCAAGGTTTGAATAGATACCTTCAGCTATGTTAGCATCTAATTCAATATTTATTTTTCCCTTATGGTCTTTCTTAGACTCGCTCATAGATTAAATATTAAAAGTTTGCTTTTCCTCTTTTTCAACCATTAGGCTTTCTAGCTCTTCACTTGAACCAACTATCATATTATCATATTTTCTAAGACCAGTTCCGGCTGGTATTCTGTGTCCAACAATAACATTCTCTTTAAGTCCCTCAAGATTATCAACTTTTCCATTAACGGCTGCTTCGTTAAGAACTTTAGTCGTTTCTTGAAATGAAGCAGCTGAAATAAATGATTTAGTTTGTAATGACGCACGTGTTATTCCCTGGAGAATTGGGATTGCAGTTGCAGGGCTAGCGTCACGAGCAGTAACTAAAGATTTATCTTCGCGTTTTAAAACAGAATTTTCGTCTCTCAGTTCACGAGCAGTAATAATTTGACCTGGTTTAAGAGTTACAGAATCTCCTGCATCCTCAATAACCTTTTTACCAAATATTTCATCATTTTCGTCAATAAAATCAGATTTATGAATTAATTGATTTTCTAAGAAAATAGTATCACCTGAATCTTGAATTTTAACTTTACGCATCATTTGACGAACAACAACCTCAAAATGTTTATCATTTATTTTTACACCTTGTAGTCTATATACTTCTTGTACCTCGTTAACTAAATATTGTTGAACTGCTGAAGGTCCTTTGATATTTAAGATATCGTTTGGAGTAACTGACCCATCTGATAATGGCATACCAGCTTTTACATAATCATTTTCTTGCACTAGAATTTGATTTGATAGTTTCACTAAATATTTTTTAATTGCCCCAGTTTTAGACTCGATTATAATTTCTCTATTACCACGCTTGATTTTACCAAAAGAAACAACTCCGTCAATCTCACTAACAACTGCTGGATTAGAAGGATTCCTAGCTTCAAATAGCTCAGTAACTCTAGGTAAACCACCTGTAATATCTCCAGCTTTGGAAGATTTTCGAGGAATCTTAACTAATATTTTACCAATATCAATCTTTTCATTGTCTTCAATCATCAAATGTGCTCCCACAGGTAAATTATACGATCTAATAATACCGCCTTTAGTATCCTCAATATGTAAAGTTGGTATTAGCTTTTTATTTCTAGATTCAGAAATAACTTTTTCTTGGAAACCAGTTTGTTCATCAATTTCAACTTGATAAGTAATTCCTTGTTCAATATTTTCAAAACGAACTTTTCCAGAAAATTCAGAAATAATAACTCCATTATACGGATCCCATTGACAAACGACAGTATCCTTTTTTAATTTCTGACCATTCTTTACAAATATTGTTGAACCGTAGGGAATGTTATTGGTACTTAGGATAATACCTGTCTTGACATCAACTAATTTGATTTCAGATGTCCTAGAAATTACAATTTCAACATCTTTTCCATCACTATCTTTTCCTTTAACTGTTTTTAAGTCTTCTATTTCAGCTTTCCCATCAAACTTAACAGACAAGTTATTTTCTTCAGAAATATTTCCAGCAATACCTCCGACATGGAACGTTCGTAAAGTAAGCTGAGTCCCAGGCTCACCTATGGATTGAGCAGCAACAACCCCTACAGCTTCACCTTTTTGAACCATTTTACCTGTAGCAAGATTTCTTCCATAACACTTAGTACAAATTCCTCTTTTGGACTCACATGTTAATGGAGATCTTACATCAATTGATTCGATAGGAGAATCTTCTATTTTTTTTGCAATCGACTCACCTATGTGTTCTCCAGCAGAAACCAAAATTTCTTGTGTAATAGGATCATGAACGTCGTCTAAAGAAGTTCTTCCGACTATTCTCTCTTCTAATGTTTCGACTACTTCTTCATTTTTCTTGAGCGGCTCAACAGTAATACCTCTTAAAGTTCCACAATCATCTATTGTTACAATGACGTCCTGAGAAACATCCACTAGTCGCCTTGTAAGGTATCCAGCATCGGCAGTCTTCAAAGCAGTATCAGCTAATCCTTTACGTGCACCGTGAGTAGAAATAAAATATTCTAAAATCGATAATCCCTCTTTAAAGTTGGAAAGAATTGGGTTTTCGATAATTTCTCCTCCTCCAGCATTTGATTTTTTTGGCTTGGCCATTAAACCACGCATTCCAGTCAATTGACGTATTTGTTCTTTAGAACCACGGGCACCAGAATCAAGCATCATATAAACAGAATTGAAACCTTGTTGATCTTCCCTTATACGCTTCATTGATAGTTCAGTTAATTCAGCATTGGTAGAAGTCCATATATCAATAACTTGATTGTAACGCTCATTATTTGTAATTAATCCCATATTATAATTAGCCATAATACCATCAACTTGTTTGTTTGCTGAATCAATCATCGCATGCTTTTCTTTTGGGATTATAATATCTCCTAAACTAAAAGACAATCCACCTTTGAAGGCAAAATTATAGCCCAGAGATTTTATTTCATCTAAAAAACTAGCAGTCTCTGGAACAGAAGTAACTTTTAAAATTGCGTGAATTATATCACGAAGTGATTTTTTAGTTAAAACCTCATTTATATAACCCGCTGCAGATGGGACTTTTTCATTGAAAAGTACACGTCCAACTGTAGTATCAATTAATAGAGTTTCAATAACTCCAGATGAATTAAAGTCTTGAGTTCGAACACGAATCTGAGCATTTAAATCAACACGTTTTTCGTTATAGGCAATAATTACTTCCTCAGGAGAATAAAATGTTAGACCTTCACCTAAAATTTTCACATCTTTAGTAGATTTTCTAAGCTTAGTCATGTAATATAATCCAAGAACCATATCCTGTGAGGGAACGGTAACTGGGGAACCATTAGCAGGGTTAAGTATATTGTGAGAAGCTAACATTAAAAGTTGAGCCTCTAATATTGCCTCTGGGCCTAAAGGTAAATGTACTGCCATTTGATCTCCATCAAAATCAGCATTAAAAGCTGTACATACTAAGGGATGTAATTGTATTGCTTTTCCCTCAATTAGTTTTGGCTGAAAAGCTTGGATACCTAATCTGTGAAGAGTTGGAGCGCGATTTAATAAAACTGGATGACCCTTAAGAACATTTTCTAAAATATCCCAAACCACGGGTTCCTTTTTATCAATAATTTTTTTTGCGGACTTAACTGTTTTTACAATTCCTCTTTCAATTAACTTACGAACTATAAATGGCTTATATAATTCTGCTGCCATATTTTTGGGTAATCCACATTCAAATAATTTCAACTCTGGACCAACAACAATAACCGAACGAGCAGAATAATCAACACGTTTACCTAACAGATTTTGACGAAAACGCCCCTGCTTGCCTTTTAGAGAGTCCGAAAGAGACTTTAATGGCCTATTAGAATCTGTTTTTACAGCAGAAGATTTTCTTGTATTATCGAAAAGTGAGTCTACAGATTCTTGAAGCATACGCTTTTCATTTCTAAGAATAACTTCTGGTGCTTTGATTTCAACTAATCTCTTTAAACGATTATTTCTAATTATAACCCTACGATATAAATCATTCAAGTCGGAAGTAGCAAAACGTCCACCATCAAGAGGAACAAGGGGTCGAAGTTCAGGTGGAATAACAGGAATGGCTTTCATTATCATCCATTCAGGTTTGTTTTCACGATTTTTGTTTCCATCTCTAAGAGCTTCTACTACTTGTAAACGTTTTAAAGCTTCTGTTTTACGTTGCTTAGATGTTTCTGTATTTGCTTTGTGCCTGAGGTCAAAAGATAATTGTTCCAAATCGATTCTTGAAAGTAGTTCAATTAAACATTCAGCTCCCATTTAGCAATAAATTTATCAGGATCCGAATCATCTAAGTATTGATTTTCTTGGGGAATAGTTTCTGTAATATTTAGATACTCTTCTTCGGTCAAGAAATCCATTTTCTTAATAGGTTCACCTTCCGGATTTAAAGCTATACCTGGTTGAATTACTACATAACGTTCGTAGTAAATGATCATATCTAATTTTTTTGAAGGTAGTCCCAATAAATAACCAATTTTGTTAGGTAACGATCTAAAATACCATATATGAGCAACTGGGACCACAAGATTTATATGCCCTACACGTTCTCTACGTACTTTTTTCTCAGTTACTTCAACACCACAGCGGTCACAAATAATTCCCTTGTAGCGAATGCGTTTGTATTTCCCGCATGCACACTCGTAATCCTTAACTGGTCCAAATATACGCTCACAGAACAAACCATCACGTTCAGGTTTGTGTGTCCTGTAATTAATTGTTTCTGGTTTGAGAACTTCACCTCTTGAGTCAGCTAATATAGACTCTGGAGATGCTAATCCGATTGAAATTTTATTAAATTTTTTTTGTGCTGTATTATCTTGCTTTCTTGCCATTTTTTATGGTATATGATAATTGAATTATTCCTCTAATCTAATGTCTAATCCTAATCCTTTAAGTTCGTGCATTAACACGTTAAAAGATTCTGGTAATCCTGGTTCTGGCATTGGTTCGCCTTTAACAATAGACTCATAAGTCTTAGCTCTACCAATAACATCGTCAGATTTAACTGTTAAAATTTCTCTTAAGGTACTTGATGCTCCATAAGCTTCTAATGCCCAAACTTCCATTTCACCAAAACGCTGGCCACCAAATTGAGCTTTACCTCCAAGTGGTTGTTGAGTAATTAGAGAATACGGTCCTATTGAACGGGCATGCATTTTATCATCAACCATATGTCCTAGTTTTAGCATATAAATAACTCCAACTGTAGCTGGTTGATCAAATCTATCACCTGTGCCTCCATCAAATAAATATGTGTGACCAAATTTAGGTATTCCAGCTTCATCTGTGAATTCATTAATTTGATCAAGGGTTGCACCATCAAAAATTGGTGTTGCAAAAGTACGTCCTAAATCTTTACCAGCCCATCCAAGAACAGTTTCATAGATTTGGCCAATGTTCATTCTAGATGGAACACCTAAAGGGTTTAATACAATATCAACTGGGGTTCCGTCTTCAAGGAAAGGCATATCTTCTTGGCGAACAATTCTAGCAACAATTCCTTTGTTACCATGACGTCCTGCCATTTTATCCCCAACTTTCAATTTACGCTTCTTAGCTATGTAAACTTTTGCCAATTTTATTATCCCTGCAGGCAATTCATCTCCGACTGAAATAGTAAATTTTTCTCGTCTTAATCCACCTTGTAAATCATTTTCTTTAATCTTATAATTATGAATAAGTTCTTTAACTAATTTATTCAATTTTGGATCTGTAGTCCATTTACCACCAACTAAATGAGCATAATCATCTACAGCATTTAACATTTTAAGTGTATATTTCTTACCCTTAGGAAAGACTTCTTCACCCAAATCGTTATTTATACCTTGAGCAGTTTTTCCGCCAACAATAGTAAATAGTTTTTGAATTAAAACTGATTTCAAATCATCAAATTTAGCATCATAGATATCCTCAAGCTTAGTAATATCTTCTTTGTCTTGAGCTCTTTTACGCTTATCTTTTATTGCTCTAGAGAAAAGCTTCTTATCAATTACAACTCCATGCAAGGATGGTGAAGCTTTGAGTGAAGCGTCTTTTACGTCTCCAGCCTTATCTCCAAAGATTGCTCTTAATAATTTTTCCTCAGGGGTTGGATCACTTTCACCTTTTGGAGTTATTTTACCAATTAGAATATCCCCTGGTTTAATTTCAGCTCCGATTCGAATCATCCCATTTTCGTCAAGATCTTTTGTAGCTTCCTCAGAAACGTTAGGTATGTCGTTTGTAAGTTCCTCATTACCTAATTTGGTATCTCTTACCTCTAAAGAATACTCATCTATGTGAATTGATGTAAATATATCATCTCTTACAACCTTTTCAGAAATAACGATAGCATCTTCAAAATTATATCCCTTCCAAGGCATAAATGCAACTTTCATATTTCGCCCAAGTGCAAGTTCTCCGTTCTGAGTTGCATAACCTTCACATAATACCTGACCTTTTGTGACTTTATCATCCTTATTTACAATGGTTTTTAGGTTAACTGAAGTTCCTTGATTTGTTTTTCTAAATTTTGTCAAAGGATAAATAGATGTATCAGAATCGAAACTGACAAGTTCTTCATTAGTAGTTCTATTGTACTTAATTATAATTTTTTCAGCATCAACATATTCAACTATTCCGTCAGATTCGGCATTTACTAAAACTCTAGAGTCCGATGCAACTTGACGTTCTAATCCAGTACCAACTATTGGTGCTTCTGGTCTTAGTAATGGTACTGCTTGACGCATCATATTTGAACCCATCAATGCTCTGTTAGCATCGTCATGTTCTAAAAATGGTATTAGTGATGCTGAAATTGATGAAATTTGGTTTGGTGCAACATCCGTATAATGAACTTGAGATGGTTCAACAACTGGAAAATCTCCCTCTTGACGTGCGATAACTTTATCAATTGATATCTTACCTTTTTTATCAACTGGAATACTTGCCTGGGCAATAAGCTTATCTTCTTCTTCTTCAGCAGTCAAGTAAACTGGACTTCCTTTAATGTCAACAACTGAATCCTCAACTTTTCTGTATGGTGTTTCAATAAATCCCATAGAGTTAACCTTAGCATAAACTGAAAGTGATGATATAAGTCCAATATTAGGACCCTCGGGAGTTTCAATTGGACACAAACGCCCATAATGAGTGTAGTGAACATCACGGACCTCAAACCCTGCTCTTTCTCTTGATAATCCGCCAGGTCCGAGCGCAGATAGCCTTCTTTTGTGAGTTATTTCAGCTAATGGATTAGTTTGATCCATAAATTGGGACAATTGGTTAGTACCAAAAAATGAATTAATAACAGATGATAAAGTCTTCGCATTAATTAAATCAATAGGGGTAAATACCTCATTATCACGCACATTCATGCGTTCGCGAATTGTTCTTGCCATTCGAGCCAAACCAACACCAAACTGAGATGATAATTGTTCTCCAACAGTTCTTACACGTCTATTAGAAAGGTGATCAATATCATCAATTTCTGCTTTTGAATTTATTAATTCAATAAGATATTTGATAATTGTGATTATATCTTGTTTGGTTAAGACCTGTTTGTCCATTCCAATATCAAGATTTAACTTTTTATTCATTCTATAACGTCCTACTTCGCCTAAATTATAGCGTTGGTCACTAAAAAATAATTTATCAATTATACCTCTTGCAGTTTCTTCGTCAGGTGGCTCAGCATTACGCAATTGTCTATATATATGCTCAACAGCTTCTTTTTCAGAGTTTGTTGGATCTTTTTGTAATGTATTGTGAATAATTGCGTAATCTCCCTGTTGGGATGACTCTTTATGAAGTAAAATTGTTTTAGTTCCAGAATCTAAAATTTCAATTGAATTATCTTTATCAATAATTGTATCTCTATCTAATACAATCTCATTTCTTTCTATTGAAACAACTTCTCCAGTATCTTCATCTACAAAATCTTCATGCCAAGTGTTCAAAACACGGGCTGCTAATTTACGCCCTATAACTTTTTTTAAACCAGATTTTGAAACTTTTACTTCTTCAGCAAGATCAAAAATTTCAAGAATATCTTTATCTCTTTCAAATCCAATGGCTCTAAAAAGAGTTGTTACAGGAAGTTTTTTCTTTCTGTCAATATAAGCATACATCACACTATTTATGTCAGTTGCAAATTCTATCCAAGATCCTTTGAATGGAATTACACGTGCTGAATACAATTTAGTTCCATTAGCATGAAATGATTGTCCAAAAAAGACACCAGGAGACCTGTGTAATTGAGATACAACCACACGTTCAGCTCCATTAATACAAAATGTACCACTAGGAGTCATGTAAGGAATGGTACCTAAATAAACGTCTTGAACTATAGTCTCGAAATCTTCGTGTTCCGGATCAGTACAATATAATTTCAGTCTTGCCTTTAATGGAACAGAATAAGTTAAACCTCTTTCAATACACTCTTCAATCGTATATCGAGGTGGGTCCACAAAATAATCTAAAAATTCTAAAACAAATTGATTACGTGTGTCTGTTATTGGAAAATTCTCCATGAAGGTGTTAAATAGACCTTCATCGGCTCTTTCATCTGATTTGGTTTCTAACTGGAAAAAATCCTGAAAGGATTTTATCTGAATATCTAAGAAATCAGGATACTCTGTTCTGTTTACTATGGACGAAAAGTTTAATCTTTCAGCTTTTTTTGCTAACATCGATGGACGAATTATTGATTAAAAAATAAATTTGTGTGTATATTACTTTATACACAAAAGGGTTTAGATCCTAAAACTTCTAGTTCTATGACCTAAACCATTGTTTTTGGCGCTATAAACTTACTTGAGTTCTACCTCAGCTCCAGCTTCTTCTAAAGATTTTTTTAGCCCTTCAGCTTCATCTTTAGAAACACCTTCTTTGATCGCACTTGGTGCATCGTCAACTAAACCTTTGGCATCTTTTAAACCAAGGCCTGTTAATTCTTTTACAAGTTTAACAACTGCAAGTTTTGAACCACCAGCTGCTTTAAGAATTACATCAAATTCTGACTTTTCTTCTTCAGCTTCTCCTCCGCTAGCAGCACCTCCACTAGCAACAGCTACTGCAGCTGCAGCAGGCTCTATTCCATACTCTTCTTTTAAAATTGTAGCGAGGTCGTTAACCTCTTTAACTGTTAAATTTACTAATTGTTCCGCGAAATCTTTTAAATCTGCCATTTTTCTATCGTTTTAATAATTTTTATTTAATATGTTTTGTAATTGTGTGTACTTATTTATCTCATTTTTGAGACAATGTTTTTATAATCCCCGAAAGTTTACCTCCACTAGACTGAAGTGCTGAAACAACATTTTTGGCAGGAGATTGTAATAATCCTATAATTTCTCCTATCAACTCTTCTCTAGATTTGATATTAACTAACATGTCTAATTGATCATCGCCAATGTAAACAGTTTCTTCAATAAAAGCACCTTTCAAAAAGGGCTTTTCAGACTTTTTTCGAAAAGCTTTAATTACTTTTGCAGGCGCATTACCAGTTTCAGAATACATAACTGAGGTATTACCTTTTAATATTGATGATAACTCTCCAAAATCTTTATCTGAAGCTTCCATTGCTTTTTCAAGCAATGTGTTTTTAACAACGGATAATTTGACATTTGCTTTGAAACATGCTCTTCTTAAACTTGAGGTATTTACTGCATTAAGTCCTGATATATCTGCTAAATAAAAGTTAGAGCTCTCAGTTAATTGGACAGTCAACTCTTCTATTACTTGTGATTTTTGTTCTCTTGTCATAATATAATATTTAACGCCTAATTTGATGCTACCTTTGAATCAACTGCGATACTGGGGCTCATAGTACTTGACATAAAAATACTTTTTACATAAACACCTTTAGATGCAGTTGGTTTTAACTTAACTATAGTAGAAATTAATTCTCTTGCATTTCCCTCAATTTTATCTACTGAAAAAGATACTTTCCCAATAGAAGCATGAACAATTCCAGCTTTATCTACTTTAAAATCAATCTTACCTGCTTTCACTTCTGATACTGCTTTTGCAATATCCATTGTAACAGTTCCCGTTTTCGGGTTTGGCATTAAGCCTCTGGGACCTAAAACACGTCCTAAAGGTCCTAATTTGCCCATAACGCTTGGCATAGTAATAATTACATCGACGTCAGTCCATCCAGATTTAATCTTTTCTAAATATTCATTCAAACCAACTAAATCAGCACCAGCGTCTTTTGCTTCTTGCTCTTTATCAGGAGTAACCAAAGCCAAAACTTTAATATCTTTACCTGTACCGTGAGGAAGAGATACAACACCTCTTACCATTTGATTTGCTTTTTTAGGATCAACTCCCAGACGAACAGCTATATCTACTGAAGCATCAAAATTAGTTTTTGATATTTCTTTTACTAGAGCTGAAGCTTCATTCAAAGAGTAAAATTTACTCTTTTCAATTTTAGCCACTGCTTCTTTTTGTTTCTTTGTTAATCTTGCCATTTCAAATTTCTTTATTTGGGTGCAGTTCCACCTTTTACTGTTATTCCCATAGATCTAGCTGTACCCGCTACCATTTTCATAGCTGATTCAACAGTAAATGCATTCAAATCAACCATCTTATCTTCTGCAATAGACTTGACTTGATCCCAAGAAACCTTTGCAACTTTTTTAACATGCGGCTCACCAGAACCTTTTTTTACTTTAGCAGCTTCCAATAACTGAACGGCAGCTGGAGGAGTTTTAATTACAAATTCAAATGATTTGTCTTTGTAAACAGATATTACAACTGGTAAAACTTTACCGGGCTTATCTTGAGTTCGAGCATTAAATTGCTTACAGAATTCCATTATATTAACACCAGCAGCTCCTAAAGCGGGTCCAACAGGTGGCGATGGATTCGCTGAGCCTCCCCTGACTTGAAGTTTAACTACTTTGTCTAATTCTTTTGCCATTTTTAAAATTTTAATGACTTGCATTTAAATTGGAAGCTATAAACACAAATCTTATTAATTGTAACAATTTATATTTTGTCAACTTGCATGTAACTAAGCTCTAGAGGAGTTTTCCTTCCGAAGATCTTAACCATTACTTCAAGTTTACGCTTTTCTTCATTAATCTTTTCAACTGTTCCATCAAATCCATTGAACGGACCATCAATTACTTTTACAGTTTCACCCATTACAAAAGGAATAGCTATATTTTTATCTGCCTCAAGTGCAAGTTCGTCAACTTTTCCAAGCATTCTATTAACTTCGGCAGTTCGTAATGGAACAGGATCTCCTCCTTTAGTTTCACCTAAAAATCCTATTACGTTAGTAATTGATTTGATGATGTGAGGAATCTCCCCAGTTAAGTTTGCCTTAATCATGATATAACCTGGAAAATAAACTTTTTCCTTTTGCACTTTTTTTCCCTTGCGTATTTGTATAACGTTTTGTGTTGGCACTAAAACCTGGTCGATAAAATTTTCAAGACCTAGCCTTGAAATTTCTGTTTCGATGTAAGTTTTAATTTTATTTTCTTGTCCACTTACCGCTCGAACAACATACCATTTTTTATCTTGCTTAATTTCTGCCATTTTCCTGCGAATTATTTAATCCAATTAAAATAAGCCTCAACAACTCCAGCAAAAACAGTGTCAACACCCCAAATAGCCAGTGAAAATACTACTGAAAAAAGTGCAACTAACACAGTAAGACTATATCCTTGAGACCAGTTCGGCCAGCTAACATTATTCTTCAGTTCCTCAAATGAATCTTTTATATATTCTATCATTCTGGTATTTGTTTCAATCAATCTTTTTTTGTGTTGGAAGCATGGTCTTTAAACTTGCACGGGTTGAGAGACTCGAACTCCCGACACCTGGTTTTGGAGACCAGTGCTCTACCAACTGAGCTAAACCCGTAAACACAAGTAAGGTACTCTGAATTCAGAACACCTTGATTTGTATTATTATAAAAATAATTAGTCTAAAATCTCAGTTACTTGACCTGCACCAACTGTTCTACCACCTTCACGTATAGCGAAACGTAATCCAACATTCATTGCAATCGGCTGAATCAAATCAACCTCAATTGTCAAGTTATCTCCAGGCATTACCATTTCTACTCCAGATGGTAATGCAATATTTCCAGTAACATCAGTTGTGCGCACATAAAATTGTGGACGGTAGTTGTTATGGAATGGAGTATGACGTCCTCCTTCTTCTTTTTTGAGGATGTAAACCTCTGCTTTAAACTTGGCATGTGGGGTAACAGAACCAGGCTTGCAAATAACCATACCTCTGGAAATTTGAGTCTTCTCAATTCCTCTTAATAAGATACCTGCATTATCACCAGCTTCTCCTCTATCAAGAATTTGGCGAAACATCTCAATACCTGTAATAGTTGATGCTAATTTTTCTGCGCCCATCCCAATAATATCAACTGCATCACCTGTATTAGCGATTCCAGTTTCAATACGACCAGTAGCTACAGTACCACGACCAGTTATTGAAAATACATCTTCGATTGGCATTAGGAAGTCCTTATCAACATCTCTTTTAGGTAATTCAATCCAGCTATCAACAGATTCCATTAATTTCATTACTGAATCAACCCATTTTTGTTCACCATTTAAAGCTCCTAAAGCGGATCCAGAAATAACAGGTCCATTATCTCCATCATATTCGTAAAAGTTTAATAAATCTCTAACTTCCATATCAACAAGTTCGAGAAGTTCATCATCGTCCACCATGTCGACTTTATTAAGGAATACTACGATTCTTGGAATACCGACTTGACGTCCTAATAGAATATGCTCGCGAGTTTGTGGCATTGGTCCATCAGTTGCAGCTACCACCAAGATAGCACCATCCATTTGGGCAGCACCAGTTACCATGTTCTTTGCATAATCTGCGTGACCTGGACAGTCCACATGAGCGTAATGACGATTAGCAGTTGCATATTCTACATGAGATGTATTAATTGTTATACCTCTTTCTTTTTCTTCTGGTGCATTATCAATTTGATCAAATGATTTTGCTTCAGATAGTCCAGCGTCTGCTAATACTTTTGTAATAGCTGCTGTTAAAGTTGTTTTTCCGTGATCTACGTGTCCAATTGTTCCGATGTTTAAATGCGGTTTGGAGCGATCAAAAGTTGCCTTTGCCATGATTTAAATTTTAGTCTTTATTATATTATTTTATTAGTTTCAATTAATATTTTTGTCTTAAAAAAGAGCCAATGACGGGATTTGAACCCGTGACCACTTCCTTACCAAGGAAACGCTCTACCCCTGAGCTACACCGGCTAAAATCTTAGAGCGGGAGACCGGGTTCGAACCGGCGACATTCAGCTTGGAAGGCTGACGCTCTACCAACTGAGCTACTCCCGCAATATTACATTTATCCCATCTTAAATGTGGGGAGAGCAGGATTCGAACCTGCGAAGTTAAAAAACAACAGATTTACAGTCTGTCCTCGTTGGCCGCTTGAGTATCTCCCCTCAATTAGTTATAGATTCAATATTTTAAGAACGTGAGCCGATGGAGGGACTCGAACCCACGACCTGCTGATTACAAATCAGCTGCTCTAGCCAGCTGAGCTACATCGGCACTTTTGTTGTTTATTACACAACAAAAATACCCGCTATTTCTAACGGACTGCAAATGTATATGTAATTTTTAACGTTTCAAAACATTTTTCAAATATTTTTATATGGTATATATTGGCATATTTTTATTGTTATTTTTAATAAATACTAACAAAAAACTCCAACAAGATAAATT
>Ga0115104_10759677_pt1 | contig 14102 bp, 1 predicted proteins | sample CN18umnscriptome_2_FD_89649 | JGI IMG/M metagenome (GOLD analysis project Ga0115104, IMG submission 89649) | Marine eukaryotic communities from Pacific Ocean to study complex ecological interactions - CN13ID_70_C50_10m_0.8um Metatranscriptome... | ecosystem: Environmental > Aquatic > Marine >...
GACGAAAAAAAAATATTTTCCCCTCAAAAAGCAGATATTTTCTCGACAAACGGTCGAATTTTTAAACCACATCTCCTATTTTTATTCATTTTTTACGGGAAAAAAACTTATCTTGGATCGGAATAATTGGGTCATTATTCTACTCCGGACAACAAAAAAGGCTCGCGTGTGTTTCTGGCGCAACCTCAAAAAAGAGCGAAGAGCGAGTGTGGCTCGATACGGGATCGCGACGAGGAGGAAGAGAGGATGAGTCCGACGCACGTTCAAAACTTGTTCCGTCCAACGAGGGCGGCGTTGTGCGTGGGAGATTTTTTTTTCCTTTGTTTGTGTGCTGCTGCAACGGTGGTATCGTTCTCAGCGGTGGCGACGTCTGCAGCTTTACCTCAAATCGATGTTGTGCGGCCGAATAATGCCGGGATCTTGGGAGGAGGGAAACTCTTCTTGGAGACTCGGGATTCGGGCGATGGTAAGTCGTTCATGCCTCAAAATAACCAATCGGGAACGGAGGTTCTTCAAGAACAAGTAGTGATCTCCATGATCGTGGACGATGACGGTTCGAGGAAAGTTGCCAACTGGATTCATTATTCATCCAGTGCCGATCGACTCGTCGCCATACCACCAGCACAGACGAATGCGATCGATGGTCTTTCCCGAGATAATCTCGAAATGGTGCTCTCTCTCTGCGGTGATCGCAATCAAGAACTGCAGGTCTCCATAGACAACGAATTGGTGCAAATATCTACGCCGCGCAAGGTTTCCCTTGAGTCTACACCTTTCATCTCGGATGTTAGACCGCGGGAAGTTAAGCCGGGCGATATTATCACAATTTTTGGACGCACGTGTGTGGCTGACGAATGGGAGATTGATGGGGAGACGTCCCTCGAACGAGAAGAAAAATTCAACGCTTCTGATTCTGATTTTGACGAAGCTCGAACGAGATTCGGACTCGCGGATATGATTCGTGTCATAGTTGGCGATTCGATCATCTGCGAGACCAAAGATCCGGATACAGGTATTTATTATCGTTCTTCGAACAGGAAACAAAGCCATGGGTGCTCTGACAAAGGATGGTTCCAGTGCCGCATCCCCGATGATGTTCCAGCTGGAAAGCATAATCTTAAATTTGAAACAATGTTTCAAGGTAATTCTTTTACCCTGGCTGAAGGATATCGATGGTCCCAAAATAACGCGAGCGAGAGTTTTTCTCTTACTGTGCTATCGACCTCAGAACAACAGTCTGCAAAGCTTCATGAAATTTTGATCTCGGGCGAAGCTGAACAAATCAAAACTCTAAACGTCGTAGGGACTGGGATGAATGCGTCGGATATCGATGTTTCATACCGAGGTAATCCATGCACAGTGCAATTTTCCAACTATACAAATGCCATTTGTAATGTTAACACATCTACATCACCGATGATGCCAATCCTCGGACCCTTAGGTTGGCTTCGAGAGCGTTGGGTGTTTCGAAAAAACGGAGAACCTCTGACTGGATCGTCGTGGTATGAGCCACTTGGTTTGAGTTCTTCGAAGAGACCTGATGTCATAATGGATAAATTACAGCTGATTCTCGATGGAACAGATCAATACGAGGATGGATATGATGCTGTACGTGTTGCAACCCTTATACCCGGTGCGCATACACTTTCGCCTCATGATGGTGAATCACCTTACTTGAACGGGCCGAGCAACGCCGGCGTTTCTAAAGCCTCAACCAATTCCGTTTTTGAACGCGTGAGTGGAGTTATGAACGCCACGTTAAGTGGTCGTATTCGCATACGATTAGAACTCAACATACAAAATAGAAAAAATCAACATGCCATGGACGTGAGAGTTTGCAAAGGAAACGAAGCTCCTCTTTCTAATAATGATTGGCTCTTAAAAGAACATGCATTATCGGTAAGTGATACGCGGAAAAAATACGCACGTACCGATTGGATCACAGTGGAGGAGGGTGAAGCATACTACATCGAGTTTCTCATCCAACACGAATTCGATGTTTCATACGGAGGTAATGTTCGAGAAGGTGGCTTTGATTCTTGGTTCGATTTTTCATACTTTGCAAACGATACGAGAGGCGCGGTTAAAGTTCTTGATGATTCGGAAGAAATAACGCGCCGCGCTCGAAGTAATGGAGATTATATTTTGCGCAGCAGTGTAATTGCGACAGATCAAATAACAATTAAACACCGTGGGTCTCATTCACGCACATATGAACTGAGACTCTGGAATTATAGCACTCCCATTGTGATAAATGCCAAGGGGAGAAATCCTGAGTTATCGATCAAAAGAAGTATTCGAGAGAGTTTGGCATGGGCAACATGCAACCCGACTGGGTCACAAACAGACATAAATCCGGATGTACTTCATGACTTTCATCCTTTTGATGTCAAACGTCGCTGGATTTCAAAGGATAGTTCGAGTATGTTTACTTCCAGTAAAAATACTTTTTTGGCAGACGTACTCAAAGCCGGTGGTGCGCGTGGTGCTTCGATCGACTACAGCACAGCGTACTGCGGAAGTATGAGTCAAAGAATCAATCTTAGTCTGTTACCCGCAGGAAGAATAATAGCCCCTCCCGAAGCGAATCTTTTTTGGTCTGGTGATTTACATCCGTATTTAAACTTTGCAACGAAAATATCCCCGGGTTCCCGAGCAACTCTGATAATACACGTCTCAACTGGGGGTCAAAGCAAGACGTGTGCAATACTCTTAACTCACACGTTGGATGAAAGCTCTGCTAACATTCAGCATCGTGCATGTATTGACTTGAGAAGTGTTGTTAATTCAAACGGTGAGTGGCAATTTCATTCAATCAACTGGCGCGAAGCGCTCAGCGGTGAGGGCGACTACGCTACTGAATTTATGAAACAGACACCTTTCTACGATACTTCTGAAACTGTAACCTTGCAAAGTTTTGGTATTGGTGCACAAGTTTTTTTGAGTGGATGTCCAGATAGCCAGCGTTTGGCGGACTCGTATGTTGGAGATTCTGACAGCGAATTGAGTGGAACGATGTGGATTGACTCCGTATCTGCAACGGGTACACAGTTCCATCCGAACCGCACTTTAGTTGATCGAATACTCTTGGGTAACATGACGGAAGGAAACGGAGAGGGAATAAGTGATATCGACGTTTCTTTTAATTATGAGAACCAGAGAAAAAAATGTCGGCGATATTGTGATTTAATAATCTCGTTGCGTCGAATTGAACAGTGCGTGGATACTTCGAATCCTTCAACTGCCGGGTCATTTGCACCTTATGTGTCCCCCACGGACTACGCGCCATATGTTACGTTGCAAATTCGAGATTCAGTTCAAACCCGAGCAGATGTGGGAAATTTACACTTTTCAATTGGAGGACAAGAGGTATCTCTCGCAGCAAATGCTGATACATCAGAAATAAAAACTAAACTTTTGGATGTTATTGGGGGAATCGATTCTACAGGTATCTCTGTAGCGGAAGTTCCAGATTTGTTTGACGTTTGCGGAGTAAAGGCGCACCGCGTTCGTATTTCGCATGCTTCAGATTTAGAGCAACCACAATCGTTTCTTGAAACGGGAAGTGTTTTAAAAAGTTCTGGTTTTGCAAAGAACGTGGCTTGGCTGTCAAGAAATATGTATGCTCAAAGGAGTTCTGGAGGCCTGGAGGTTTGGCATTCTGATTCGAATGATAATTTTGTTCTAAAAACTAAAACTGATCCGTCTATGAATGGGTATAAATGTGATGTCCCTGGAAGACACGGGAACGCACGTGTATTCGACTTGAGAGATGCGGCTGCCACCGAGGATGCTTGCATTGATGCGTGTGAATCGGACGATCAGTGCGTAGCCTTCTCTGCCATCTTTGGATCTTGGTGTATTGGTTGCAAACTTCATCTCGATACATTTCATAGTCCTCAAGTCGTCGCTTATTCGAAATTGATTCGGCCGAAAACTGTTGGAGAATTTGTTGCGAATGACGAGTCGCCTTTTCAAAACACCGGTTACGTACCACTTGGAAGTTCTGCCGCGGAACTCAGCATTAGACCAAGATTCAAATCAAGCGAAATAAATCTTACGACAGCTGTTGTGCGCCAGAATGATATCGTGTTACCATGCGAGGTTTCAGCCGATTTCATTGAATATGAAAAATCGGATTTAAGTTTTGATGGTTATGGCATGGTAAGTGGCGATGTTTCTTGTGCTTTGGGTAAGATGGTAAACAGCACTTTTGGTACAAATAGCCTTCGAAGAAAACTTCTCTCTCAACTTGATGATGACAATGTTGAGAACGAAGAGTTTGCTTCGGGTTCAAAAAGTTTCACAACTACAAACTTACTATTTCCAGGTGAGGACACGTGGGCAAAGCGTGACCTTGCGATGTCAGACTCTGAAATTGAAAAACTCAAAGTCATTTTCCCAGGATACGACGGGGAAGTTAAGACATATGGCGAAATATCTGCTCTCAAAAGAAGGAGCCTGTTGAACTTGGACGATTCGATGTCCAATTCGACAACTGGAACATCTTTATCTGAAGGACGATTCAGTAACTCAGCAATTTGGGGTGGTACTGTTCCAACCAGTAATAGCACGAGCATCATTTACATCCCGGAGGGTTTTACACTTACCTTGGACGTATCAAATTTGTACTTTAGAGTGTGGATCATCGAGGGTACGCTTAAATTTGATCCAACAATGGACATAACAATGGAAGCTGAATATATAATTGTTAACGGCGTCAACGCGCATTTCACGATAGGAAGTTCCGATGCCCCCTATGATAAGGAAGCGAAAATCAAGCTCCACGGACACTGGAGATCTTTAGGTCTCCCAAAATTTGGGGTTAAAGTCATTGCGATGACGAGTGGTCGTCTCACATTTTATGGCAAGCCAGTGGTGCCTTGGACTTTGCTCGAAGCAACGGCGAATGCAGGTGGCAACACTCTCGTTGTTAGGGGGAGTGACCTCGCATCACAAGGTTGGGCGGCGGGCAAACGCATTACCGTATCGTCGACAAATTTCGGCCGTGGAGAAAGAAATTGTCGCATGGACCGAAATGACTCTTGTGGGCCTGAGAAACATGAAATACAAAGCGTGACCTCTGATTCAGCTGCGAACACGACTACTATTCAACTCGTAAATCCGCTTCAATATACTCATAAGGGCGAGTCTATAAATATCCCTGGCGCACCCAGTGATAAAACTGTGGAGCAGCGCGCAGAGGTGATACTTCTCTCGAGGAACATAAACGTGTACGGAACAGACGTTGAAGGGTTTGGAGCTCATACGATGATGCTTTCAGGACAAATGGTGCTTGAATACGTTGAATTTGGGCCTAGCGTTGGTCAGGCTTTCCAACTCGGAAGATACGCCGTTCACTATCACACTCCCAACGAGAAGATGTTTAAGAACGGCTTGACGGAATCCTCCGATCCAAAAATGCAAGGTGCAAGCCAGGCGTTGAGTCACATGAAGGGATGTTCCGTGCATCATTCCTTTAATCGTGCGCTGACTGCTCATGGGTGTTACAACCTTACCATTGAGAGCAACGTTGCTTACAACATTCTTGGACACGCTATGTTCGTCGAAGATGGTATTGAAATGCACAACACGTTCTCCAATAATGTCGTTTCTTTGGTGCATCGTTCGTTTTCGTTGTTGAACACGGATCAAACGCCAGCCGGTTTTTGGATCACGAATGCAAACAATCGCTTTACTGGAAATCGCGTGTCTTCGAGTCACCAGTTTGGATATTGGTATGATCCACCAGAACATCCAACTGGTCCATCGGCTGATGTTAAGAACGGACCTCTAGAATTACCCACGCTTGAGACTCGAAAACAGCCTCTCCTTCAATTTGAGAATAACGTTGTTCATTCGTGCGGAAGCCACGGGGTTTGGATAGACAGAATTAATTACGAAACAACGCACGGCAGACAAAATATGAAGATTGTTGGTACGCAGACGTGGAACAACAATGGGCAAGGAATTGGCGTCGTGACTGATACTGGACACTTGCATCTCATTGACACTGTTGCCATGGGTAATGTTGTTGACATTGGGTACACAAAGTCTACAGCAGACACGTGGGCAACTGAATCCAATGGATGGGAGGGTAATCTGGTTCTCAACGCTTATTTACGAGGAGATGAATTGCGTTCAACAACAGCAATTGGAGCCCCTCACGGTGCGTGGGTTACTTTCAAAAATGTCGTGATCAGTAACTATAAGAAATCTAAACGGCCTATCCACCATTGCCTGAGTTGCAAATCTTGGAAGGGAGGAATGGAAATTCGGTTCCAAAATATAAGTTTCATCGACAGTGACCCAGTACGTAGTGACGGCACACAAAGACCACGTATAAACTGGCAACAGGACTACCACTCGAACATTTTTTACGACGCAGATGGAAGTCTATCAAACTCTAATGGATCAGTGTGGATACATTCTCTCGCAAACGCCCCGAATTCTACGCTAGGGCACTTTCCTCCAGAATATTGCGAAAGAAGTCATGTTGTGGATGGTGTAATTTGCAATGCAACTTTGGTCTCTATGCGTGAGATCCAATTCCGAAACATCATACCCATGACAGCGATTCCAATCACAATGGAAACAGGTATGAACCAATTCGCACCAAATGCAGTTTTCTACCATTACGATCATGCGGGACGACGAAACAATTGGCACATGACTTTGGTCATGATGAAGAACACCACGACCTCACCGAAAATTGTTCACGATTTAACTTTCGACGCGATTGAAGCGCATGCAGATGATCCCGACTCTTGGACTGCGGAAGTCCGTGAACTCCGCGAGGATGAGTGGGCTGTTTTACGTTTCCCAACGAATCGGAATCCATTGAAGTATGAAATAGCAGGAAGAAAAGGTACAGCGGCCCATCCAGTGAACCGCTACGATAAAAAAAACTTAACAAATTATGATAAATTTACTTCCCTTTCGTGGTCATCCAATCGTCACGGTTCTTACTTGTACGTACCAAACCCCGGGTCAGATTCAAGTGGTAATCTTGAAATCATGGTTTCTGGTAGAAAAGGAGATGAAACAATGAATGTTCTTGGTGGATATTCACCGTGTTTGAATGTGAGCGATTTCACATTAATTAAAGTAAAATTTCACGGGAGGTGGATTTCCCGGACTTCATTTCCTGAGAGCCCTATCATCGTTGAACGAAATTCTTCTAACTCCGAGGTCAGGGAGTTCATAGCCGCGATCCAAAGCGGAACTGACTGCAAGATGGTTCTTTTTCATATTCGGAGAGATGCTACTTCGAGGTGTATTGTCGAAGCAAGTGAAGCTGGAAAAAAGACTACCCAGGAATGTGTAAGTGCCCAAGTTGAAGCACACTGGAATTCGAAAGAAGGCCATGTTAGCCTTGCACAATCCATTATTCATAACGGTTACGGCATAAATACATTATACTATATAAAAAAAAGTGGCGATAGTGAGAAATCTTTGAAGATTTCATACACCGACACGTTGGAAGATTATTTCTACAGAAGGAGTGCCAATATCCGCTACGATGGTACTACGGATGCTGCACCAGTTTGTGATGGTAACTGTGACAGCTCTACAAAATTGTCCATGAATATGAAACGTTTCAATTGTGCACCAGACGACCCCACAGGTTGTCTTAATGAAGCCGTACAACCGAGGAATTGCTTTGACGAGTATTCACATCCCGCTTACGATCCGGAACCCAGGGAGTTCAAGTGGTGCGACACAGTTGCTGATGCGGAGTGGAAACCACCCGGAGAAGGAGATGATGTTGTTATTAAGGCTGGCTGGACTGTAGTTTTAGACTCAGAATGTAACGAGACTAACATTACCAGACATGTTGATGTGTATGGTTCTCTCGTGATCCGTGATCCTGGTTTTGGTAATACTGCTGTGCTCAGGGCAAATACTATTCATGTCGCATCTACATCTGGATACTTGGAAGCGGGAACCCTAGAAAATCCAATCTCTCATGGTAATGTTCGTATTGAATTATACGGTAATCGAAAATCACATGCGCGTTTTGGCTACGGTCTGGAGACCAAGTACATCGCTGTTTTTGGCATATTAAAATTGGTTGGGCGATCTCCACGATTAGCAGAAGATTACAAATCAACATATCCTCACACTTGGGGCACGCTTCAATCCGACGCTCGCTTGGGAACAAATACTATAACGATTGAATACCAAGTCGCGCGTGCTTGGGATGTCGGTGATGAATTGCTGTTAGGTGGAGGTACGCCTTTCGATACACCCGTTACGGCGGAAGTTTGGAATTCAACTGATACATGCGAGGTGATTTCGATTGATCACCGTGAAGATGAAGAGATTTCTGAGGTAGAGTGCAAAGACGCTTTCAAGTTTGACCACGCTGGCCCTGTGGAAGTTGCTGACGCTGAATTCCGAGGTTTACCAGTGACGTGGATGGGTAAAACGAATACGCAGAATAATAGAACTGGTCATGTTTCTGTAGTTGGAATGGAAGACGACTCTAATGCTCTGAAAGATGAAAATTATGGTGCGACCGTTCACGTGTTTTCAGTCAAGCGTCGTGGAGCACGACCTGGTAAAAGCGAGATTAAAGAAATTCAAATATCAAATACCGGTAATCCAGAGAGAGCTACGGAAGTTCTAACGGCCGAAAATCATGATCCACCCAACTTATGTCAAGGCGCCCAGGGATCTGCAGTTATAGCGAACACGCACTTTTCTCACTGTGGACAACGCCATTCCGATCGCGCTTGCTTAAATTTTAATGCAGGACGTGGCACTGAATTTAGTGTTGTTGCAGTCTTGAGGAGCGGAGGAAGCGCTGAGGCACTTGTCCACAATAACACATTTACGAATACGTACAATTTCGGCATTAGAACGAAGACAGCACACGGCCTGAAAATATACGGTAATTCAGTTTCGAATGCTTATCACGGCGGGTTCAGTATTGACGGGTGGAGCAATTCCTTTGTCGACAACGCCGCCGTGCGCTTGTTAGATGATGTGAATATCCCTTTGCACGATATTGGGTCTATTGGAATACAACTAACTGGAGGACGTGGCGAATGGCGAAGAAACGTCGTCGCATCAAGTCAATGGACGGGATTAAAAATTGATGGCTCATTTTGCAATGCAGATGGAGAAAGTCAAAGTCTTGATCTGCGTGCCTATGGGGCGAAAATTGGCCTTACTCTGTTGGGTGGGGAACGATCGAAAGTCACGCGCCAGCCCTCCGAAGCTTACGGGAGGATTAGCTGTCGAAGATGGAATGATATTGAGCTACGTGGAATGCACTATTATGGTATTCATGCTGGAACATATAGCCTAAACACTGCAGTTCACTTGCGGCGCGTTAATATATTTGACGCAGGACTCGGTGTTGCGCTTTGGTTGTACAATGGTGGTTCCAGTCGTGATGGGGCGGGTAACCGTGCTCACCATGCGAAGATATTTGACTCCGTTATTGCCGGCAATAATATGCGATGCAACAACGATGGTGTTGGATTTCCTGCATTTTATGCGAAAGTAGAACCGTTCCGACCCGATCAATTCGTTGGAACACCATCGCGGTTTGGAGGCTCAAAGCTGGAGAACGTGACGTTTGCAAATTTTGGGCAATGCATGGGTGGTAGAAATTATGCGATTGTTAACAGTATGTCTCGAGCGCGATATAGATGGGTCTACGAAGACGTTGCGAATCCAGTCGAGGTTGAATCTTTAATTTTTGTCGACACATCCGTGGCGAGTCGGTTGTTCATGGTGAAGCCAAGTAGAGGTAAAATTCAAGGTACGAATGCCGCTCTACATTCTTGCGCTCAAATGTATTGCGATGGCCATCGCAATACTTTCGTGATTGACAATGATGGATCACTGACAGGGAGCGATGCGGGAACAGTGATTCCTGAGAATGAAATTGGATGGTTAGACAGTCTGGCATACGTTGATCCGTTAGGCCGTGAAACACTCGAAGATCTCATTCCATATACGGCGCAGTACAAAACCGATGGAACTAGAATCCAACCTCTACGTGGAAGTACACAATTATACGATGAAGCTGGTTTATATCGCAACGAGGAGCGATGCACTTTCAATTCATTGTGGCAGGCGTATTTGTGTCCTGGACTCAAACATCGACAGATTATAATTGAATCGATGGACTCCGACCAAAAGAATCGTCGGATCGCACCAATGTCCCTCATGACGGAAACGCCCCATTTGAGTGGTTCGAAGCGATACATGTCTCTTTACACTGGTCCAGCGCTGTATGAAGCGGGTTGGGCGGGTAAGATTTCCCGTTACTCAACCATATGGGCTACTGGACACGTTGGTGCGACGCACACAATACATTTCTCGAGCACAAACCCGAAAGCAACACGCCTGACGTTGCATGGTGCCACGAACTCGGAACGTGCACACATTAAATTGTACTATGGAACGTCTAACCGAGTCGACGTTTTTGTTGACGGGAAGTTGGTTCCTCCTCTGGCAAATATCACGATTGAAAATATGGCTGATAAACCCGATATTGGTTCTCAGGGTTTGTTGGAAAATTTAGACCATGGTGCAAACTTTTACGACAGAATCGAAGGGTACCTTGAACTTGTACTTCGAGGTTCCAGGTCTGTTGATCTTATAGTTTCTAATCAAATTGTTTTGTCGCTTGAAGTGACTGTTACAGATGATGAGTTTTACGCAACTGGAGTTGATGGCCTCGTGAAGAACGTTGCTCTTTTGCTCGGGATCTCGGAGGATAGAATCGCCATTGCGGGTAATTTTGCGTTGGGAGGTGATAAAAAAAGGCGACGCAGAGGATTGCTTTCTGAAACTAAAAAATTAGAAATCATCATTTCCGAGGATACGTCTTCTTCTATAATTGTCCAGGAATCAGAAAGCGACGAAGATGATGTGGAAAAATACGTTTCCGTGAATGAAGATGTGAGCCTCGTATCAACTTTAGAGCTCGAAAATTTTACGGATATGTTTGCATCTGCGAGGGTTTCAGATCTCATGGAGAATGTTACAGGCGCAGAATCCTCTTCTTCAAATGTGGTTGTGGAAGAGGAGGCGGATACTATAATCCCTGGATGGACCTGCAACGAGCCGACGCCGGGTTACGGTTATGGCGACGGTCAATATTGCGATTGTGATTGCGGAATATTAGATCCTGACTGCGATTTCAGTGCAGATGTCAAAACGAAACTTTCAAATATCGCATTTGTTCGAGGTTGCGAAAGAACCGTTGAAATTAATGCGAGTTCTGGGAAATCGATTCTGGATTTTTGTTCGAACACGTCCAAAACTGTTTCATGCCAAGACGTCGTGGATGAAGAATTGGAAGCGTGCGACGACTGGCCATGTATGAGTCTTCCATCTGAGGAACTCAATTTTATAATCGACCGTTCAGCTCGTCGCGCGGAACTTGTTTGTGCGAACAGAACGGTCACAAACTCGTCCGTGTTAGCCGGCACCAGCCACACACAAGAAGGTGTTTGTAGCCTCGCTCTCGTTCCGATTGGTTTTGGACTTTCTCCTCCTATGCCTTCTCCTCCCCCTCCTCCCCCTCCTCCCCCAATATTGAAATACGGTTTCAACGCGGAGGACGGAGACATGGAAAAGAATTATATGGTCTGGTTTGGTGCCTTCGTCATAACATTGATCGTTTCCATAATCGCGATAATCTGTGTTTGTTGCATGTCTCGCCGGTCCAAAGCAATCGAGGAGAGCTTCTGGGCCGCGATTGACGAGGAAGGCAAGAAAGATCCTGAGCTGGGAAGAAAGGTAACGGCAAGGTTCGAGCGCAACTTAACCAGAGTTAACACGAGAGTGCGTCCGCGAAGAACATAACATTTTAATGTCTATATGATAACGGGTAGCTCAAAACAGAGCGGGGATATTGGTGCTTTATCCTGGGATGTTTTCTTTATAGTTAGATCCGCTTGAAATTGTTGTAATTGAAATACACCTATGTACATACATAAAAGATAAAGGTGCTGTTACAAAAATGAACAATGAGAAACTCTCGGTTACAGCTATGGTGATGAAGGCGGTGCAGTCCAATCTGAGCGGAGTGTGATGCACGATGAGGGAGGACCAGCAATTTCACATTCCCACTTTAATCGAAAAGCGGTGGCCAATCCAAACATTTTTTTAAAGGATCTCACCTTGCTACTGTCCCAAGTCGAAATGTTCTGCTGAAATACGCTCGCATCGTAAAACATCCAGGCCATACTGATGACGTTTGAAGTATCCCATCCACCAATATCTTGATTGAAATTTTTTGCTTCACGAAACATACCGTTAAAATTAGTTACTTGAGTTGTATTCCAGGCATTTATATTTCCGTTAAATGTGGAGGCCGCACGGAACATTTCGGACATGCCTATTTTTTTTACCTTCGACAACTCCCAAAACAGTGGTTGATTAAAAGAAGAGGCAGATCGAAACATACTGGAAAAATCAGTTACTTGCGACGTGTCCCATATGCTGATGTTTCCGTTAAACGTGGAGGCTTCACGGAACATTTTGTGCATGGTCTCCACTTTCGACGTCGTCCAAATACCTAAGTCTTGGTTGAACGAAGAAGCTTCCTCAAACATACTTTGCATATTAGTTACTTCATCTGTATTCCAATTCCCGATATCTTGGTTGAACGCAGATGCTTCCTCAAACATACCCGCCATATAAATCACTTTAGACGTGTCCCAACTCTCAGTGTCTTGATTGAACGCAATGTCTTGATTGAACGCAGAAGCTCTGGAGAACATCCAGTTCATATTAATCACTTGCGACGTGCTCCAATTCCCAATGTCTTGATTGAATGCAGAAGCTCCGGAGAACATAGAAGACATATCCTTCACTTTTGATGTGTTCCAATTCCCGATGTCTTGGTTGAATGCAGATGCGTCAGTAAACATATTACCCATATTAATCACTCTAGACGTATCCCAACTCTCAGTGTCTTGATTGAACGCAGAAGCTCCAGAAAACATCCAATACATATTCTCAACTTGCGACGTGTCCCAACTGCCAATATCTTGATTAAACGAGGATGCACCACGAAACATTTCCCGCATACTACTCACTTTTGACGTGTTCCAATGGGTTCCAATGGTTCCAATGGGTTGATTAAATGAAGAGGCAGAATGAAACATTCTCCAAGTAGTCGTCACTTTAGATGTGTCCCAAGCACTGATATTTCCATTGAATGCAGCAGCTCCGTAGAATATTGCGTGAAAGCTTTTGACTCTTGCAGTGTTCCATGCACTATGTCCATTCCATAGTGTTCCATTAAGATTTTGATTGAATACAACAGCCGATTTAAACATTTGCGCAATTTGTGTCACGCTTGATGTATCCCAATCACCAATATCATGATTAAACAAAGATGCTTCAAAAAACATTCGACCCATATTCGTCACTTGCAACGTGGTCCAATTCCCAATGTCTTGATTGAACGCAGAAGCATTAAAAAACATCTCATACATATTCGTCACTTGCGACGTGTCCCATGCGCTAATATCAGCATTGAATTTTATTTTATCTTTGAATGCTTCCCTCAAATTCGTCACCTGACTCATGTTCCAATTTGGCATCGTTCCAAATTTTGTCGTAATCAATCCATATTTTGAACATAAACCATCAACAGGAGCTTCATCGAGACAATTTGTTATCACACTTTGGATGATTGCATCCGTTAAATAATGAGCGGCTCTACCAATGCTGCAACCTGCCAAGCACGTGTTCTGGTTCGAACCATACGTAGCAGAGCAGGACCCGCCTGGAGGAGACTGATAGTTCGACCCAAAAGAAGAAGAATGAGCAGGGACATCGTTGCATGTCGAGCACAATGAGTAGCCAAATTTGGAACACCCATTAGTGTCACATGAAGCGTCACACTCAGATTTAGAAACACCAGAAACACGAACTAAACAGGCTTGTAAACAAGACAATTTTTGATTCGATCCTTGAGACTCATCGTTATTGCAACAGTGATTCTGTTTAGCACATTTGCTTTTACAGCTCACCTTATTTGTTGCATACACATCAAGTTCAAGCTCTGTTTGCAACATTTCGGATGCTAGGCTGTGCATGTCGTCCATAGCGGTCTCAAGCTC
>Ga0115104_10633516_pt1 | contig 13909 bp, 10 predicted proteins | sample CN18umnscriptome_2_FD_89649 | JGI IMG/M metagenome (GOLD analysis project Ga0115104, IMG submission 89649) | Marine eukaryotic communities from Pacific Ocean to study complex ecological interactions - CN13ID_70_C50_10m_0.8um Metatranscriptome... | ecosystem: Environmental > Aquatic > Marine >...
GTTATGAACTTGGTTTTTTTATTACCATTAAATTGTATTGTTACTCTAATCGTGATTTCAGTATAGACGACTTTAATTTTTCGTCGTGCGCCGGTCGAATTAAAAGATTTGCAAATGTATCTTTTCCGGTTTTTTTAAGGTTTTCAAAGCAGTTAAAGCCTGTACCTGCCGGAATTAACCGGCCAATAATCACATTTTCTTTCAGACCATTTAACCAATCTTTTTTACCTTCAATAGCAGCTTCGGTTAAGACACGAGTAGTTTCTTGAAAACTTGCTGCAGAGATAAAACTATCACTATTTAATGAAGCTTTGGTAAGACCTAAAAGCATTGGGCGGTATATTGGTGGTTCTTCGTTTGCTAAAAGGGCTGCTTTTGTAATCATTTCGGCTTGATTGATATCAAGTATTTCTCCTGGTAATAAAGTTGTATCCCCGCCATAATAAACTCTAACTTTTGATGTCATTTGTTTTACAATAATTTCAACATGTTTATCGGCAATTTGGACACCTTGCGAGAAATATGTACGTTGTACTTCGCTTACTAAAAAAAGTTGAATATACTTAAAGCTCTTTTTACACGCTATATGAACAGGGTTTGTACGTTGATAGTAGTTAAATAATGTCTCAAGTTTATCGTGGGGACTAATAGGACCATCAGTTAATGGTTCAAGAAATTTAACAAATTTTCCATTAGTAAAGTTAACCTTAATTTGGGTAGGTAGGTCGATTTTTATAATTGAATCATCGGGAGTCAATAATTCAATAAAGCGCTCTTTTTTAAAAACAGTTCCTTCATGTGGAGCCAGTATGCATCCATTTTTTATCTTTCGCGCTTCTAAAATTTCTTCTACTTTTGGTAAACCCTGTACGATATCAACAGTTTTTAATTTATCGTAAACTAATGTTGCCAATAAATCTGATTTTTCGACTAAGGAATTTGGTTCAGCACGCAGTACGGTACCTTCAGAAATTAAATATGGTCGTCCTAATCTGATTTGGATTGTTCCGTCACCAATCTGATAAATTTGACCTGCATATTTTGAACGTATGTTAGGCGTTAATAAGGTTCCGACGCGAACTAAATCACCTTGGTTAACAAGAAGTTTTTCCTGCTCATTTATGTTTTTATAAACACATCTTTTAAGATCGTTTTCTTTTAAAATTAGACCTGCTGTACTGGTATTTGTTTTATTCATACCAACCAATGTTCCACCCGAATGGCCCAATATTTCAATTTTAGCAATGACGGTATTGGCATTTACGTATTGGTTATTACGAGCTAAGTATTTCAAAAAGACCGTATTTTCCGATTCTAGATCTTTTAAAATATTTTCGTTTATTTTTAACGACTCCCCTAATGTAATTTTTAGTTTGTATTTAGATTGACTCCCATTATTATCTAGGGGTAGATAATCTAAGTGCACATCTAGTTTAGGGTCTTGACGTTTAATCTCTAAAACAAGAAAAGTTTTAAGTAAATCAACCCCACTATTATTGGCTTTTATTTTTTCCCCGTCTTTGTAAAAGATTCGTTTGACAGTTCGAAAAGCAACCCCGCGCATGTTATTTGTTGGAAAAAACCGGTGTTTTAATACAAACCCTTTCTCCGTAGGTATTTGATACCTAATAACAGGGCGAATTAGAACATATTTGATTCCTGATAAACTTCGTATTTCTAAATAAGAGAGTTTTTGCACCACAAGATTTGTTGTTTGGGTAAAAATAACCTCTCCCGGTTCGATAAAACGACTACTTTTATCAAAAAGATCTATTTCATCATTTAATTGGTACAGCTCTCCTGGTTTTATAATTAATTCAGAGGTACTTAGATCGATTTGCACAATTCCTGAGACGTTTGACACCAAATTTGGCAAGATAAAACTATCTTTTTTTAAGTACGTACCATCTTTTATTTTTAAATTTTCGAGGTCTATTGGACTTAACTGGTGTGTTTCTTCAGGAATCCAATATAAAGATCCCGTAAAGAGTTTTTTTGTTTTTCGCTTCTTTTTATTTTTAGGGTTCGCTGTGGAATAATAGAGGATTCCGCCAGTTTGGGTTTTATAAGCATCATCTTTTAAGCTTGCTAGGGTCTGTCCATGTTTCAGCAATTCTCTATTTTTAACATGAAGTTGAAAATTCTTCTCTGTTTGGGAATTCCCTAATTTGAGGATATCATTTTGGCCATTTAATTCATGAATAACGCAATCTTCTAATATCATTGATGAATTAATTATTCGGATCCCTTCATTTAAAACATTGTGGTTAAATTTAACGATTCCAGGGGAAAAATTAGAAATTTTTTGGTTAGCGAGTGTCTCATTTTTTGAAAAAGATTGTCCAACTCGAACAGATAACTTTGCCGAGCTCGGTAATACAAAGCGGTTCCCTTGCAGAACCCAAATTAAGCCCGTTGTTTTGCTTATTTTTTTTGTTGCATTATCGCCCTCTACAGTTTCTTGCACTCGAATATTTTGTAGGAATATTTCGCCAGATACTTCCGTAAAAATATCACTTCTTTCTTCTTCGAGTATTAAGTTTGCATCTTTTTTAATTTCTGCAATAATTTGGTTAGGATATACCTTTTGACCACTATTAACTAATAATAGGGCGTCAGCTGGTATATCTAATGAACAAATGGTTTTATTCCTATTTTCAACAATCAATTTAACATTTTCGACTAATTGAAAACCCTTTTCGCCATGTATTGTTCGTACTACAGTATTTGGTAAATTCAATTTATAACTTACTGTACCAGCGAACGGTGCACGAATTTGTTTGGTTAAATCACCTGAGAATACTCCACCTGTATGGAATGTTCGCATAGTTAATTGGGTTCCGGGTTCGCCTATAGATTGTGCTGCTAATATACCAACGGCCTCTCCAAGATCAACAATTCGGGAATAAGATAAATGCCACCCATAACATTTTCGACAAATTGACCGCAAAGCATTACAAGTCAAGGGTGATCGTACTTCCAAATCATCTAAACCTAAATTTAAAAATATAGTTGCTATCGAATTATCAATTTCTGTATTTGCGGGAAAATTAAGTACCCGTGTACCGGTTTTAACTTTAACACTTTTTAGTAACAATCGACCAACAAGTCGTTCTTTAAACGTCGAATCAGTTTTATATCTATTGAATAAATCGTCTAACGATAGTCCTTCTAATGTTAAACAATCTTCTTCACGAACAATAATATCTTGGGCAACATCAACTAAACGTCTAGTCAAATAACCAGAATCAGCTGTCCGAAGAGCTGTATCAACAAGCCCCTTTCGTGCACCATAAGAAGAAATAATGTACTCTGTAACTTTTAACCCTTCCCGAAAATTACTTTTAATTGGTAAATCAATAATTTGTCCTTGAGGGTCAGCCATTAAACCTCGCATCCCGACTAATTGACGAACTTGTGAAATATTTCCACGGGCGCCTGAAAAAGCCATAATATACAATGGATTAAGAGGGTCACTTTCCCTAAAGTAAGTAAGAACATCTTCCTTAAGGGAGTTGTTAGCGTTATTCCAAATATCAATAACTTTTTGAAAACGTTCGACATTTGTAATATTCCCACTCTTATAGTTCTCTTCCGTGATGTCAACTTCATCACTTGTCATACCGATTAAATTTCTTTTTCTAAACGGAACACGAAGATCTTCAACACTTAACGAAATACCCGACATTGTTGCATAATGAAATGTTAAATTTTTAACTTTATCTGCAATCAATGAAGATTTAGTTACACCATAGTTATGAAAAGTTAGAGACATTAATTGTTGTAACTTTTTCTTGTTTATAACTTCATTACGGAAGTTTAATTTAGAAGTCAACTCTTTTGTCATTGTTCGGTTTTTTAATTAGATTCAAAAGATTTATTTAAAAGAATACGACCGGGACTTGTCTTAATGTATTTTGTTATGGTCGTACCTTCTAAATCAGTTTTTATTTGTTGTTCGTCTGATAAATAAAAAATTTGTTCACCAACAACTTTTTTAATAAACGATGATTTATCTAATTCTTCAGTAATATCGTTATAACGAACCCAAACAAAAGTATGAAGATGTATTAACGATTGATGGTAAGCTTTTATCACATCCTCGAAATTATAAAAATACTGGTCGTTTGGGGTTTGTTGGGTTGGGTTGTTCGCTGTTAAGTAATAACATCCAAGCACCATATCTTGACTAGGGGTAAGTATTGGTTCGCCAGTGGCTGGAGATAAAAAATTGTTTGGTGCTAACATTAACATTCGGGCTTCTGTTTGGGCTTCCAAACATAAAGGTATGTGTACGGCCATTTGATCACCATCAAAATCTGCATTAAAGGCAGGGCATACTAAAGGGTGAAGTTTTATAGCACGACCTTCTACAAGTATTGGTTCAAAGGACTGAATACCTAATCTGTGTAAAGTTGGAGCTCTATTTAATAATATGGGGTGACCCATCATTACTTGCTCTAAAATTTCCCAAGCAAGAATTTCATTACTTTGGATAATATTTTTAGCAGCTTTGATATTATTAACTAGCCCTTCGTAAATTAAACGATGAATTACAAACGGTTGGAACAACTCAATAGCCATTTCTCGTGGCAATCCACATTGATTCAATTTTAATTCTGGCCCCACAATAATTACAGATCGCCCGGAATAATCAACCCGTTTCCCTAACAAATTTTGTCGAAAACGGCCTTGCTTCCCTTCAATAATATCAGATAATGACTTAAGTGGCCGATTATTTAATCCAAAAACAGCTCTTCCACGTTTACCATTATCAATAAGAGCATCTACAGCTTCTTGCAACATCCGCTTTTCATTTCGGATAATTAATTCGGGAGCTAAAATTTCTTGAAGACGAGCTAGGCGATTATTTCGATTTATAACTCGACGATATAAATCATTAAGATCTGAAGTAGCAAATCTTCCACCATCAAGTTGGACCATAGGCCTTAAATCGGGCGGCAATACAGGAATAATATCTAGAACCATCCAAGCAGGTTCAGACCCAGAAGCTCTAAATTGATCAATTACACGTAAACGTTTTATTAGTTTTTCACGATCCGATTCGCGAACACAAGAAATTAACAAACGTAATTCTTTCGATTCTTGTTCTAGATCTATTCGGTTAAGAAGAGTTTTAATGGCTTCGGCCCCGATCGCAACTTCGATATTATCATCTGTTTTAGTATTCTCAAAAACTTGCCAGTCCGTTTCAGCTAAAAGTTGTTTAAAAGAAAGCTCCGAACTCGTTCCAGGGTCTATTACAACATAAGAATTAAAATATACAATTTGTTCTAATTCTTTAAGAGAAACGTTTAATATTAAGGCAATTTTACTAGGCCGACCCTTAACATACCAAACATGTGTAACAGGGGAGGCTGATTCAACGAACCCCATACGGTGACGTCTAACATTTGATTCGATAACTTCAACACCACACCGTTCACAAACAATACCTTTATATCTTACACGTTTATACTTCCCACAATGACATTCCCAATCATTTACCGGGCCAAAAATACGCTCACAAAACAATCCACCCATTTCAGGTTTTAGGGTTCTATAATTTATTGTTTCAGGTTTTGTTACTTCACCAATACGTTGACCATTCGGTAAGGTCCTTTCCCCCCAATTCCTTATTCGAGATGGGGACGCTAAATTGATTTTTACATAATCGAAAGATCTATCAGTTTCTAGCATAAAAATTAATAACGGCTTTAATTTTTTACAAATACCTATATCTGGGTTCGAATTACAAAGTCTTGGACATTTAGTAATTACCCATTTTTTTCCGGAAACATATTAGTTGGTGGTCTAATAATAGAATTACTTGGTTCAAATTCAGTATTAGGAATGGATAGTCCTAGAACCGGGTTTTCCTGAATTTCTGATGCTTCATTCATTAAATTGACTTCATAATCCTGTAACTGGATATTTTCCTTTATATTTAATTTATAAGTGGCAACATCTAGACATAGCGCTTGTAATTCACGCATCAAAACTTTAAACGATTCAGGAATGCCCGGGCGTGGAATGGGAAGACCTTTTACAATAGCATTTAACGTTTCATTACGACCTTGCATATCATCCGATTTAATGGTTAATAATTCTTGCAAAGTATACGCAGCACCAAAAGCTTCAAGTGCCCAAACTTCCATTTCCCCTAACCTTTGCCCACCTTGTTGAGCTCGACCACCAAGCGGCTGTTGTGTTACCAATGAATATGGACCGGTTGAACGAGCGTGTATTTTATCATCAACCAAATGGACTAATTTAAGCATATACGCTTGCCCAATTGTTATAGGGTTCTCAAAATTTTTACCCGTTCTCCCGTCCCGAAGAACCATTTTGCCCGGATGCTTATTAGTAAAAAGCCAACCCTTTGACTGAGATGCTTCTTTTAACTTTGTATTTACAAGAGCACGAGATGCTTCGGATCCATACATTTCATCAAACGGTACTACCTTACAGCGAATATTTAAATTCTGCATGGCAAAACCTAAAAGACATTCGAATAGTTGGCCAACATTCATTCTTGAGGGAACCCCCAATGGATTTAACATCATATCAATCGGTGTACCATCAGGTAAAAATGGCATATCTTCTCGTGGCAATATTTTTGAAATAACCCTTATTACCGTGGCGGCCAGCCATTTTATCCCCAATTTGAATTTTTCGTGTTTGGGCAATATATATTTTTAATACTTCATCGGTTCCAGGTGGCAAGTCATCGCGATTATTTCGCGAAAAAATTTTAACATCTAATACACGACCACAGGTCCCATGGGGTAATTTTAATGATGTATTTCTAACATCTCGTGATTTTTCCCCAAAAATTGCTCTCAATAATTTACCTTCAGGAGGATAATCAGATTCACCTTTTGGTGTTACTTTACCAACTAAAGTATCTCCCGAATTAACCCACGCACCAATTTGAACAATACCATTTTTATCTAAATGTCTAATTGAATGCTCACTAACATTTGGAAGATCTCTTGTAACTTCTTCCATACCAAGTTTCGTTTGTCTAATTTCAACTTCAAACTTTTCAATATGTAATGAAGTATACAAATCGTCATAAATGAGGCGCTCACTTATAACAAAAGCATCTTCATAGTTATAACCTTCCCAAGGCATATACGCTATTAAAATATTTTGGCCAACAGATAATTCACCACCTTCTGTTGAAGCCCCATCCGCAATAATTTGGCCTGTAATGACTTTTTCATTAATGGTAATTAACGGTCGTTGGTTTATACACGTATCCTGATTAGATCGTTGATATTTAGTTAATGTATATGTAAATATCCCATGATTTTTGTCTTTAATAAGGATTTTTCCATCACTTATCTTTATTACTTTTCCATAACCTACACTTAATACAGTCATACCTGAATCCCGAGCAGTTTGACCTTCTAAACCGGTACCAACTAAAGGAGCTTCTGGGTACAATAACGGGACTGACTGGCGCTGCATATTCGAACCCATTAACGCTCGGTTTGCATCGTCATGCTCTAAAAAGGGGATTAGTGAGGTCGCTAACGAAACAACTTGTATAGGTGATACAGCTATATAATCAACTTCACTTGGCGTAACATTAACTAAACTCTGACGGTACCGGACTGGTACGGTTTGACTTTGAATAAACCCATTTGACTGAATTTCTAAATCCCCAGCAGCTAAACGATATTTATCTTCAGCAGTAGCGTCTAAATAGATCGGAAAATTATTTTGTAAAACCCGCCCGTGTTTAACTTTATAGAAAGGCGTTTCAATAAAACCATAAGAATTTACACGACCATAAGTTGAAAGAGAACCTATTAATCCAGCATTAGGTCCTTCAGGTGTCTCAATTGGACATATTCGCCCATATTGACTAGGGTGTATATCGCGAACAGCGAAACCAGCACGATCACGAGTTATACCACCAGGCCCTAAAACAGATAATCTTCGCTTATGGGTTAATTCTGCTAAGGGGTTTGTTTGATCCATAAATTGCGATAATGGGTTTGAACCAAAGAATTCCCTGATGGATGAAACTAATGGCTTCGGATTCACTAAAACATTAACCCTTAAGTATTTTTGTTCACAAATACTCATCCGCTCTTGAGCAATTCTTTCAAGACGACTTAAACCTATTCGAATTTGATTTTGTAAAAGTTCTCCAACGGAACGAATTCTTCGATTACCTAAATGATCAATATCATCCTCAATGGTAGGCGCAAGACGGAAATTAATTAACGCATTAACAATATATAAAACATCTTTAGAGGTTAAAATATGAACATTATTTTCAATATTTAATCCTAAACGTTTGTTTATTTTATAACGCCCAACGTAGCCCAAGTCATACCTTTTAGGGTCAAAAAATCTAGAATATAATATTTGTTGGCCGGCCTTAATACTAGCAGGCTCGCCTGGTTTTAACTTATTAAAAACTTCTAAAAAAGTCTCTTCCAATGATAATGACTCATATTCGTTAAACGTCTTTCTAAAGTATTCCGGATGATCTAAGGTGTTAAAAACGTCATTATCGTCGAGACCAATAGCTTTAAAAAATACGTAAGCCGAAAGTTTTTTCGCTTTATCAATTTTTACTGAGATAAACTCATCTTTATCAATCTCAAATTTTACCCACGTGCCTCGATTAGAAATTAAACTAGCCGTATAATAACGGTAATTTTGTTTATCAATCTCAGTTTTGTAGTATATACCAGGACTTCTTACAATCTGGTTAATAATAACGCGTTCAATGCCATTTACTAAAAAAGTACCTTCATTTGTCATTAAAGGAATATCACACAGAAGTACTTCATTTTCCGTTTTATCATTCGAACCATTAAGATAGACTAATTGTGCAAAAGTATATATCCTAACACTGTAAGTTGTTTCACGACGTCTGGCTTCGGCTAAAGTGTATTTCGGTTGTTTAATTTTATAATGCTTTGCCGACAAATTTAATTTTAATTCATCAAGATAATCTCTTATCGCTGAAAAATTTTCAAGTTCTTGCAGAAAACCAAACTCAATAAACCAACAAAAACTTATCCGTTGGGTTTCTAGTAAATTAGGTAGGAGGTATTTATATATATCTTTTTTAAAAAAAACCATTTATGCGTTATTGATTTCAGCTTTTGGTAATTTTGATGTTTTTTAAAGAAAAAATAGTTAGTTTTTGTTTCATTACAAAAAATCGTCTTACTTATAAATAACTAATTTTAGTATGTGGTAATTTAATAATTTTGAAATAAATACCCAATCCCTCGTCTTGTTTTAATAAAGTCAGGATTACGGGGGTCATCTTCTAACTTTAACCGAAGTCGCGAAATATGGACATCTACTATACGTGTATCACCCGAACGTTGGGGTGTATATCCCCAAATACTATCTAATATTTGAATCCTTGAGAGTGGAACGCCTAAATTTTCGATTAAAAGTTCTAAAAGACTAAATTCAATAGTCGTCATATTAACCTTTATACCGTTTTTCAAAACTTGCTTTTTATTCATGTTCAAACTTAAGGGACCAAATTGGTTAACATTTGGATATTTAAAGGGTGAGTTTGCTAATTGTATGTGAGTTTTTCTCAATGCGGAATGGATACGAGCATCGAGTTCTTTTGGGGCAAAAGGTTTAACTATATAATCATCAGCTCCGACTTCTAAGCCTGTAATACGATTTGAAATTTTACCTAAAGCTGTAACTATAATAATTGGAACTTGGGAATCCGCTCGAATCTTAAAACAAACTTCATAACCGTCTAATCTAGGTAATAGAATATCAAGAAGAATTAAATCAGGTCTTTCACGCTTAAAGATTGATAATACTTCCGACCCATTTGAGGCAATAAATACACTATAACCAAATGAGGTCAATCTTTGTAATAAAAATTTTCGAACCAGCCCATCACTGTCAGCAACTAAAATTTTTTTATTGTAAAGATTCAATTTAGTAACTCCAAATAAAATGATTGAGAATTACATTATCAGATATTTGAAAAAGTAATGTAAGGATATGGGCAAAAGGTTAATTAATATGGTAGTATTGTTTAATGTAATATAATTAATTATATAAGCAGGCGAGCGTAGCCAAGTGGTTAAGGCACTGGGTTGTGGTTCCAGCATTCGCGGGTTCGATTCCCGTCGTTCGCCCATAAAAAATATTTTAAGTTAAAAATCTAAAGTTAAGCTTGGAAGAAAAACTTCTTTAATACCTTTTCAAGGCTACTCTGTTTCTAAAAAAACATTTAAATATTTAGCTAAAGTAATAGCTTCATTTTCAATTTTATTTAAAGCAGTCGGTTGCTCAATGCCTGTTAACGGGATTTCACGATTATCCGTTAAACAAAGTAAAAGTTGGCGCTTAGGGTTTAGACCATCTTTAATACGCATTTTAATAGATTTGATATCTTCAAATGGGAAAGTAAAGGTTAATTCTTGGTTCTTTCCGGGAAAACTTTTCCGATAAATAGTAACTTTTTGAGAAAGACGATCATATTGATTATAACCAAAACCAACATTCCATAAAATGGTTAAAGTTAAAAATATACCTAAAATGGAACCAACAGTCCCATAAAAAAGAAGCACGATACCTTGAGGAACAAACGCAATTTCATTAGAGGCCGAGAAAAAAAGTAGATTTTTATTAAAAAAACTAGATAAACCAGCTAAGAAAAAACCCATACCACCTAAACTCACAATTAACGCCCAAAAAATATTGCTTAACCGTCTGGAACCGGGAAAATTAGTTTTGAGTACCGAATTATCTTCGTCGTAATTCATTATTAAAATTTCTGAATATTATGTAAATAATATTTCTACAGAACAAATACTATAAAGTTTTATTAAAAATATTGTCTGTAGAAATAGTAGCAAGCTAAATTAATCTAATTGTCTTTAAACCAAAGTAAAGTCCGGCGGCTAGACTAAACATTAGTGTCATTAGTAAGATATAACCAATAAGAGTATTCATAACGTGTTAGGGTAACTAAATAAATTAAATATTTAACATGATAATATATTATCATAAGTTAAGTAGGTTTAACCTTTTATTTTTTTATACCTAAGATCGTTGATTAACGTTTTTATTTTTTAGGCCCTCAATTATACCCCTCCAAACTAAACCAATAAATTGCCCTAAAACTGACGATAATGCGAACCTTAGGACACTACTTAAATAATAAAGTACCTCATCGAAACGGCTGAGAATGAAATCTTTCAACTCAATAAACGCGACTGTTAATAAAGGAAAATTTTTAAGAGTGGAAATATACTGAGAACGGTTAGCGTAAATTGTTTTAGTATATATCCCATTCGTTCTCAATAAAAAAATAGAATAACAACTGCTATAAAATAATGTTGGTTTTTGTATATAAATTTTTGTCCTTAACTGCCAGACTAAATTATTTTTGAAACGTTCAAAATTACGTAAGGACAAAAATTTTGACCTGTATAACGTTTGACGGAACGAATATAAAAACGAGAAATTTATTATTATAACATAGACGACACAATTGGCAATTTCAATAACTAAATTATCAAGCAACGCTTCTAAAAAGTTTTCCGAAGCGAATCTATAAATAGGATAGTAAATCAAAGCAAATTCAGACGATTTTGGATTAAGTAGTGCGTAGAATGGTACTTGAAACAAAATCTCAAGATCCTTTAATAAATCTTTAACATAAAGTGAATTTTTAAATTGCCCAATATTTAATTTAACCTCACAACCATAATGTTTTGTTAGAAAGGCATCACAAATGTCTTTGATTAGGCCTAAAAAAATAACCTCACCATTTAACCGCATGTTTGAAAAAGGAGAATGGTGGGCCATTAAACCCATATAACTTATCTCAACCTTGTTTGTAGTAATTTCAAGTAAGTCTTTTTTAATAACTTCTTTTAGTAGATCTATTGCTAATAAAGACCGATTTCCTTTGTTATTACTAAATTTGGTTTTATATGAGATTCTAGTGAATATATTGGCAGCTAACTTTTGTAAATTTAGTCGTTTTCTATTTTTCGGATTAATCACACAATTTAAGGGTTGTTTCTTAAATGTAAAATTCTTTAATTTATTCAACTACCGACGCAAAAAATGGCATTAGATAGAAGTGTATATATATATCTTAAAAAGCACTGATCAAATCTGAGTCTGTCGTAAATAAAGTATAATCATTGTGCTTTAGTATAAAAACATAAGAAATCTTTATTAAAGGGTAGTTTAGGTGTTTATTTTTACGAGTCTTTATAATATTATCCGAAACCGGTTTATTTTTGATGGGACAACTAAAGATTAACATAGTTAAACAAGTATAAAGCAATTGCTTAGTCAATCTAAAAAAGTTAAATTAAACGTTTTACTTACCCACCCATTGAATTTTTTAATAGATGGGTAATATATTTAACTCCTATTAATAAGGGGAAAATGATAATGTATCTGGCATATAACGTTGAATTTCAATAATAAAACCTGCCGTAAAACTAAGCCATGCCGTTGCAAGTACAGGAGCTGTTGAAAGGTATTTAAGTAGATTGTTGTCCATATAACTAACTATTAAAGGTTAATAAATTGGTAATTTAACGAGGTGACACAGTAACTTCATCACCCGGTACAAGTAGTTGGCCTGAGACTAATTCTTTCCAAGCAGCTACTGGCCAAAGGAAACTTGCGGACATCATACCGATCGCAACAGGTACATTAATAATGATTTCATTTTCATTAGGTTTATCTGTTTTTTTGCAAAACTGTTGATAACTGCGACCAGCCCAACCGATATACCCAGCAATGTAAAGGAAAAGAACACCAGGAACAACGAATTCTCCAGCGTGGCTAGGTCTTCCGTCAGCAATTAGGTGTGGTAAACCATCTGCCCCACAAAGTAAACCTTGTTTACCATATTTATCAAAACGAACTTTTGTTTTTTCAATTTGAGCTTCTAAAGCTAAATAAGCTGGAGTGCCTTCCTCGTAGTTTGCTAAACGACCCTCTAATTTTTTTACACTACCGTCAAGACGACGTTTAAATACAGCAGAATCCTTACACGGTACTAAACCACTAACATCGGCATTTGCTAAATTTGGCGCACCTGTAAAAGTAAGGGCCGCGAGTAAAACGAATATAAAACGCTTCATACAAAAAATAATGTTTTTCTTCAAAAATTTATTAACAAACTGTTTGAATAATATTATATGTCTTTGAGCGAGATTATATCAAAAACCACTTACCGCCTTAAATTTGTTTTTCTTTTAATAAATTTTTTTTTCGTTAAATACCAACTTTTGCTATACGTTTTAAAAGTTCTCGAAATTCTTGTTGAAAAAATAAAACCGCTCGATTGGAATTACCACCAAGGCTAATATTTTGAGCCGCCTCAAATACCCAAATTTGTGAATAAGTGAAAAAACTTACATAAATACTTACTATAAGTAAAAGGAAAGATAGATAAACTGTCCCAATGCCAGGATCAGATTTAATTTGCAAACCTGTAGTTGTAAGAAAAGAAATAAATTGGATTTGCAAATTATCACTAATATTCATAGTAGTTCCGATATTACTTTGTTGAATTAAAACGCCTTTGGAATCATAAACAAACAATTGCCCATTTAAATCATTTATGACGATCGAAACCTTTTTATTTGAATTATTTTCAATTGGTAACGAACAAAACCAAAATTTTCGACCACCCTTTGTGATTTTTTTAACAGGTAATTGAAAAATTTCATTATTTGATATTTTTAGTTTAATGCCAACGATATCCCAATCAGTTTGATATAAAACTAAATTATCAAATAACAAAGGTTCATTAACGAAGATAGTTTTTCGTTTCAATTCTTTACCTTCATTTGTAAGCAACGATATATCTGAATAGAATTGGTCTGTTTTTAAATCTTTGGTATAAGTTATCCAAAAA
>Ga0115104_10397434_pt1 | contig 13826 bp, 16 predicted proteins | sample CN18umnscriptome_2_FD_89649 | JGI IMG/M metagenome (GOLD analysis project Ga0115104, IMG submission 89649) | Marine eukaryotic communities from Pacific Ocean to study complex ecological interactions - CN13ID_70_C50_10m_0.8um Metatranscriptome... | ecosystem: Environmental > Aquatic > Marine >...
GTCAAGAATTAGTAGTCTCTCATGATGAGAGCTAGCAAGTTTGCTCACTGCAGTGGCGACTGCTTGCCTGGCGCGTACGAGTCAGAAATACCTTCGACGTCCAAGATGATGGCGACACCAGCGATGATCCACTTGGCCGGCACGTACTTGGGCGTTCTCAGGAGAGCGTTGAAGATGAAGTCCTTGCCACGAAGCTCGGTCATGTAGACCGGGCACTCGTAGATGTTCTTCTCGACCTTGCCGTCCTCGTTGAGTGGAGCCGCCTGGCAGTTGACGACCGGGAGCACGGAGAATGACTTCTTCGGCAGCGACTCGTCCAACTGCATGGTGCTGTTGTCCCATCTTGCACCCTCTACCTGGAATCCGAAGACGTAGGCGCCTTCCTTGCACTCGGGCAGCTGCTCCTCCCAGTACAGGTACTTGAGGACGATCGTGTTGATAAACAGCTTGTTGAGCTCCGAGCCCTTCTCCTTAGCATAGATCTGCGTGATGGCGGTAAGGAACGACGACGGGTTGAAGAGTCTATTGACGAAAGTGACCTTCGGGATCTTCGTCGGGTCGTCCTTCCAGCCATTGAGCTGATCCAGTCTCTACTTAGCGTTGTCGAGCCACGAGTTCAGACCTCTCGTGCTCGGGCCGGCCTTGGCGGCCCAGGTCGCTGGGACCTTGTTGATGAAGATCATGTTCATGATCACTTCCATGGCAGCTGTCATCGTCAACTCTCCCTTGAAGGCAAGCTTGATGTCAGCCAAGTCCTGAACAATGACGTCAATGACAGCGTTCATGTACTGGCACTCTTGGAGGAATGAGTTCTAGAACGGAGTGCGGTTCTCTTGCTCGCCGATGCGGCCAGAGATATCCTCGACGTTGAGGCGGTTCGAGTCGAGCGCAGCCTCGTCGGTGACGCGGAGCATGAACTCTTGCACACGCTCCTAGATCGGGTTTCCACCGTCACCACCACCGCTGCCACGCGGCTGGATCTCCTATAGGGTACCGAACAGAGCCGTGCACTGCTTGGTACGGAAGTCGATCTCAGCATTCGGGTGGAGACCATACGCCATGGGCGTCTCTGGAGGCGCTTCCTGGATGAATTCAGCGTAGCGGTCATACTGAGTGGGCGCTGGGCAGCGGAACATCTCTCTGTCGACGAACGGGAAGAGCTCGGGTTCCTCGAGGAGGCCCTCATTCATGAGGTTGTCGAGGAATGTGGAGCAGAAGCGGCGATCTCTATCGTCAGTGATGTGGCCACCGTACATGATCTCACCGAAGATGTACCTCAGATCATCCCATGGGACCTTGCCAGGGTTAAGGTTCAGGTAGTTGTTCAGCACAATCGAGGAATCACGGAGGTCACCAGCACTGAATGGATAGCCTCTGTTCCAGCCCTTAGGGCCGAATTTTCTACGCTCGAGCATCATCGAGTGGAAGTAGGAAAGAGCGAAGAGGACGGTCCTGATCTTAGGTTCCTTGGCATCGAACTCTTCTCTGTTGAAGGTCGACCAGGCACGCTTCATGTTGGGCTTCAAGCCCTGGGGCGGCTCGTTGGTGAGCTTGATAGACCGCTCAAGCAGGCCAATAGGGATCGTCTTGACCGGATCCGAAGACAGGAAGAGACGGAAGCTTGGGTTGGAACCCTGCAGAGCGTACTGGTCGAGCCTCTTCTCGAGGTCCTTGAGGAAGTCGGGCATCAGCTGGATGTTCTGGAGGAAGACCCAGTGTCCCTCATTGTGGCCGAGCTCGAGGCGCTCGAAAGCAACCTTGTCCTGACCGTCACCGAGTGCGACAACGTGCACGTTGGCGAGGCTAATACCGACCTTTTTGGCCAGGTTCTCAACATCGACGACCGGGTTTGCACCAGGCGACAGGATGAAGTAGAGGGGAGTCGTGGTTGTCGAGTCGAGGTACGAGCTGTAGAGGATGTCGAAGGGCGAGGACGTACCATCGCACTCAGTGTAATCGATACCGTTGGGCAGGGTCTTTTCGATGAAGTTGCTCAGGCAGGTGGTGATTCTGTCAGGCCTGAGGACGCGGACGATCATCATCTTCTGGAAGAGGCGCGTTTCAAGTTAACGCCAGTCACCAGGCAGCTTCTCATCCTCGGGAGCAGGGTTGTTGTACCACTCCTTGAACTTGGTCGGGTAGTCCTTCTCCATGTTGCTGGCGAAGGACTCGAAGCCCTCGATGCCAATAAGGGTCTGGGAGCTGAACCAAGCAGAGTCAGGAAGCCATTCACGGAGCGGGTTCGGGGTGTCAGTCTTCATGTCGGCATTGAGCAGGAATTACATCTCCTTATCAGTGTAGTCGACCTGAAGGATCTGCTTTTCCATGAGACGGAATGTCAGCTGTGACATGAAGATGAGCTTGTGGCGCTCGAACAGGCCTCTGGAGACCCACTGGTAGACAGTCATGCGGATGACTTCTCTGAGTTTGAGTACACGCTGCTCATCTTCCTCGAACATCTCAGTCTTGTCGATAGCCTTGAAGAAGAAGGTCTGGAAGGCATCAAGAGAGTACTGGTACATCGCATCGACGACGCACAACTGAATCAGGAGGAAGTAAAGCATGGCACCCTCGGCGGCGACACGTCTGTAGATCTCTCTCGACTTGTTGATGTTGATCTCAGTCTCGACAGCGATGGCCTGCTTCTCTGCAATTGTGGCCGAGGTCTCCTTTGTCAGCTCAAGACCCTCGATGAGCTCGATGTTGTCAAGAATGGTTGCGACATCGGCGGCGACGAGGTTCGCGAGGAGGTCAGCCTCCAGCTTAGCGATCTGGATCTTGTAGTCATTTTGCTCACTGACGAGCTCTTCCTTGGTCTGCTCAAGCTCTGGCTTCTCGACACGGACAACCATCGCAAGCAGCTGGTCCTCAAGACCACTCTCAGTGACAATGAAGTTGATGATGGTGCACTGGGCAGCAGTCTCAGGCTTGTAGTGAGGGTTGTTCAGCTTCGTCTGCAGGTACAGCTTGAAGCCATTCGCTACCTCGACATCCTCAGAGCCGATCTTGACATAGACAGCGCGGCCCTTCTTGGTGTAAGCCTTCGAGAGGAGAGGGTCAAGAAGTGGGTCGATCTCCTGGCCGAGAGCCTCGACCATGAGGCACTGGCCTGTCTGGACGGCCATCTCAATCTTGCGCTGCCATCCGTGCTGAGTCAGAGACATCAGCTGGAGCTCGGCTCCCTCGCGGCCCTTGATCCACTTGATGCCCTAAAGCTGAGGATCAATGATGAGCGGGTACCTTGTGCTCTCACAAACGATACTCGCATTCTCAAGAGAGACGCGATCAGCTGGCAAGCCCTGGTTGCTCCAGGTAGCGTGGTCAGTAGCATCAGAAAGAACATTGAGGGGGTCAATGCCATCAGTGAACGGAATGTTGTTCTTCTTAATGTCTCCGAGCCAAGTGTTCTGCCAAAGGTCACCACGGAAGTTTGCAGAGAATGGACCAATGTAGCTCACGAAAGCGGCAGAGATGACAGCGTCACCGATCATCGTCATCTTCTGAGTTCCAAGCATTTTGTTCTTCTCCTACCAACGGATCTTCTCGTCAGCAAGACCATTGACAAGCCTGTTTGCAATGTCAAGCTTCTGGACAAGCTGGTTAGCGTCAGCTTCGACCTTCTCCTTCTTGGCAGTTGCTTCGTCGAGTTGGGCCTGAAGGGCGGCAACCTTCTCGTTGACAAGACGGAGTGCTTCAAGAACCTCAGCAAGCTGCCTCTTCTTCTCAGTGGCTTCTGCATCAGCCTCAGCAGCTTGGTTCTTCAAAGGCGTCACAATCTTGTAAATACGGTTGTACTCAACAATGTTGATAACCCAATCACAAAGATCGGCGGCGGCCGCGGCCTTTGACTTCATTTCAGCTCCGTTGAACCACGACTCAGCTAGAATCGGCTTGAGAGCATCAAGGGTCTTGTCAGGAATGTTACCAGCCTTCTCTAGGAAGTCGATGCAGCTCTGTCTGAACTTGTTCGGGTCACCAAGCATCTTCGTGAAGTTGGGCCAGTCGGTCTTCTTGTACTCGTTCTTAAGTAGGATGATGGCAGTCTTACCGACGACCTTAACGTAGTCGTGAGGAGTACCAAGGGTCTTGACGATAGATAGTGAGTCCTTGGTCAAGTTACCAGCAGCTGCAGTAGCTGCCTCCATCGCAGGGATGGCAGCAGCGAGCTCCTTGTCAGCTGATGCAAGCAGAGCCTCAGCGGCATCGACAGAAATCTGAGTCTCAGCAGCCTGCTCGTTAGCCTTAGCCTGCTCAATAGAAGCGTCAGCTGACTCTTTGTTGACAACCTCAATGAGAATTCCAGTGTTCTTGACCTCGACAGCGACGTCGGCCATCGCGACTTCGATCTACTGCTTGAGGCCCTCGACCTGCGCACCGACTTACTCCATAGTGCTGAGACCCTGCTCGAGGTTCTCGATCTAAGTGATGATAGCTCCCTGCTTCTGTCCCAAGAGCCTCTTGTAGAAGCTAATGAGGCCAAGGAAGGACGTCGGGGTGGTGTAGTTGTTACGGCGCATCTGCTATTTGAAACGCTCGTTGGCATCATCGATAGACAAGTGCACGTAGGACATGTGCTTGGCAAGAGAGTTCTGCATCTCTTCGCTAGGGAGCTCAATCTCCTTAAGGAAACGAGTCGCGACATCGATGAGCGCATCCTCCGGCCAGGCGAAGAACCAATCAATAGACGTGCAGTTGATGAGACCGGGGAACATTCTAGCACGAATTCTGAAGGAATCACCGACAGGGGAGAAGCAGAGTGCAATATGATAGTTCTTACGCGCCTTATCCTTGAAGTACTCGAACAGAGCAGCCGGGGAATCTTCGATACCGGCACCCTTTGCTTCAGAGCGGAGCTTGCCAAGGTGGCCGTCTAGCTCATCAACCGGATAGAGGTCAGTGATCCAGCCAGAAGACAACAGATCGTTGATGTAGACAAGGAACTGCTCCTTTGCGATCTGGCCATCAGTCAGGATAAAGAGAATCTGCTGACCAGTGACACCAGCCTTCTGGTACATACGCTGGATATCAGCCTTCAGGTCACCCATCTTGTAGGTTGTGTTGACCATGATGCGCTCAACATCGTAGTTGAGGATGAAGGCGGAGAGCTTGGCAAGCGACTACTTGCCGGAACCACCTACACCAACCAGGAGAGCACTGCCAGTCGGAAGGTCAATGATGCGGGCAATGCGGCTGATGTGCTCCATAGCTGCAGAGAAGAGAACGAGGTCCATACGCTGGTTGCTCTCGTTATAGTCATCGAGCTTGCGTTCGAGGATATCCTTCAAAGATTCCATGGTGGTGATAGGAAGATAGGCGGGCTCGTTACCCATGGCGACTGTCACATAGGAGGTATAGAGAAGTGGCTCCTCGAAAACGGCTTCCTCCTTGGCGTCACCAAACTCGCGCAGACCGTTTTTCATGAAGCCCATGTAAGAGTCACGGTCGACATTATTGATGAGACGATCATACCAAACGCGGTGGCACTCGTGAGCCCACAGACGAATGATACCCAGTGGGTTGCCCTTATAAAGCGAGCCCTGTGCAAGCAGAATATTCTGGACAATGTTGGCAAAGTCTCTCAGGTTGAACTGGTAATGGAACTTCTGGGCAGTGGGCATGAACTGAGGAGTGTTAGCCATGGATTGGAAGACAACCATCGTGGCATTGATGATCTTCGGGCAAAGGTCTTGGCATAACTTGTCGAAGCCATTTGACATGTGATTCTCGAGAATCTACTGATAGATGGCCTTCAGGATGTCCTTCTCGGCTGTCAAGCAGGAGACAAGAGTCATGTGACGACTCAGGCGGAGGTCAATGGCGAAGGAGCCGGATTTCGGGTTCATGCAGCCGAAGAAGATCGTGCCGACGAGCTCGAAGCTCTCCTCGAGCGCCTCACGGTTGTAGATAAGCTGATAGTCGAGGATCTGACGAATCAGGCAGATCGGTGCCTGCGTAAGGTACTTATCCTTCTGAGGCATGTTGAGGTCATCAAGGAAGTAAATCATGACCTTACCAGTAGGTGGGCCCTTTCTGGTACGGGTCTGGGAACCAACGGCACCCTCAATGATGTCCTGGAGCGTACGCGAGTCAGTGTAGGAGTTGAAGGAAGTGGTGGTGAACTGGACAGTCTCCGGATCGACCTTCGACAGGAAGTTGTTGATGTTAACAGTCTTGCCAGTACCAGCCTGACCGACGTAAAGAACACCCTTGTTGGCCTTCACGTGCAAGTCCATGATGTAGGCCTGGCGGGTGGTCTCAGCGGTCGGGACAACGAGGTTTGCGAAGAGGCCTTCGTATTCCTTGTCGAAGGGTGCGACCTTCTCATCCCAGAGGACCCACTCGCCAGCGAGCGGATCGAGGAAGTAGTCGAAACACTGGTTCGGGGCATCAGGGAACTTAATCTTCTGGGAGCCAGATTTCCAGCCACCCGAGAAGCGAGACTTGCTCTCGTTCATGCCAGCACCGAGGGCCCACATGCCAGCGAAGACAAAGAATGCATCGTAGATCGCCTGAAGTCTCTCCTTGTCGTTCTCTTCCTACAGTCCCTTGATGAAAGCAGCCTACTATTTATCCTTAGTGAGCTGGCCCATGAGGAAGTCGATGATCGTCGTGAGGGTCTAGACCTTCTGCATGTCACAGACGGGGGTGATGTAGTCCCAGTTGGAGCTCTTGAGGTCGTCCATGTAGCCCTCGCTCATGTAGGTAGTCTGAGCAAGCTGCAGCGAAGAATCGATGAGGTCGTCCTTCTTGTACTTGACGAGCCACGAGACGAAGTAAGGCAGCCATCCGACATCAGACTCGTTAATGAAGAGCACACCACCACGCGAGACAGTAGCAGGGGAGGCCTGGGAAAGGTTCGAGACCTCAATAACCAGTTTCATGGCAGGTGTGAGAGGAATACGCTCCTGGGAGACGAGTGTGAGCACTTTGTTGTCATCCATGACAGTGTTCATTGTCTCAATCCACTCGGGGTCGACATCACCATCGAGGACAAGCCACTTCTGCTTCTGGGACTCCTTGAACGGAGGGTTGCATTTGTTCATGTTTCTCATGATGACACTGAGGCAGCCATCCTTCCAGTCCTTAGTTTTCGGGTTGACGAATCCATAGAGCTCGTTTGAGGTCACAGCCTTCGGGTCGATAATCGCGATCTGGGTGTCCCATTCGGGCTTGCCAGTGTATCCACCGATGTTGTAGGCCTTAGCGAGAGTCTTCCAGATGGCAGACTTGGCTGTGCCAGGGTTACCAATGAGGAAAACGGAGTGACGGACACCAAGGATCTCGTGGTACTGAATAGCCTTGGCGACAAGACCGTCACCGACCTTGGCCTGATAGTTGTAGTGCTTAGCGGCAGCAAGGAGGTTCTGCTCAAGAAGCGGATCGGAGAACCAGTCAGCCTAAAGGCCGTTGAAGAGACCATCGATGAGGTCGCAGAAAATGGGCCAATCCTGGGTGACGATCTTCGGCTTGTTGAAGAACTTGAGACCACGCATGAGAATCAACCGCTCATCTGCATCGGGCTCGGCACGCTTGAGGCCACCAGCTTGACGCAGAACGGACTTGACCGCACGCAGACCCCAATCGTAGTGGATCAGATCAGTCAGTAGAGATTTGGAGAGACTGTACAAGCACCAGAACTTCTTCGAGAGCTCACGGGCAAGGCCAAAGCCCTCAGCCATCAGCATGTTCTCGCAAATGAGGGTGATGTCGGGGACAACCATTGCACAGGAGCGGAACAGAGCCTTAAGGTTCTCAGGGAGCTCGGTACGGCCAGCATAACCGGGGTTCATCGTGATGAAGAAGCCGACGGTGCCACGGATGGCAAGCTCTTCCTCGAAGAACTTGAAAGTAGTTGCGGCCGGGTTCTTCTTCAGGTCGACAATACCGACGAGCACGTACTTGACCATGGTTGAGATGACAGAGAGCACTTCAATCTTGATTCTGTTGAACTCATCGAAGCAACCCCATGCACCAGTGGCGGAGAGGCCCATGAAGATCGTGGTCATGACCGTGTAGTTCATCTGGTCAGAGCAGTTGAAGACCTGCACCTGAACGCCGAGCGCTCTACCCAGATCCTTCGTTGTCTCAGTCTTACCAGTACCGGCGGGGCCAGCGGGAGCGGCACCCATGGACAGGTTAAGGGCCTGAGTGAGAGTGATGTAGCACCTATCAGTCAGGTTGGTGATGACAAGTCTACCGCAGTTGCCAACATACTCGTAGTTGTAGAAAGTGCTCCAATCGCAAATCCTGACAATGCAGACCCTGCGGTCCTCCTTGACACCAAGTCTCTTGTCCTTCTCCAGATAGAAGCGGAGCTTCTGTTGCCACTGGAATGACTGCATGTCAGAGATCTTCTTGGCGACGAAGTTCGAAATGACATCACGCTCCTGGACATCGATAGTGATGACAGTAATGATCTTAGCACGCAGGTTGTCATCAAGGTCAGTACGGACACGCTCGATCAAGGCGTCAAGACGCTTGATAATGACTTACAGGTAATCCTTCATGGCGGTCTCAGAGCCAGACTCAAGGTCATCGAAGGCCTTCTCAGTCTCCTCAGTCCAGATAATCTGTGTTGAGAGTAGGGCGATCTGTGCGCAGTAGTCCTCGAGCCAGATGTGTCTCTTCTTTCCATCGAGGTCCCAGAGATCAGCAGTGCTCTTCGAAGTATCAAGAACATTCATTAGGGTCTTGATCATGGCCTTCTCGAGGTCACCGAGATAGTTCTCAACCGCACCGACCATCTTGAAGGTTTCGCTGAAGGGAACCACCTCACCCTCGTTCGAGATCATAGCCTTGGCGGCCTTCGACGGGTACTGGATGCCAGGGCCGCGAACGAAGTCAAGGTTCTTCATGCCATCGAACAGAGAGCCGACGTGGTTGTCGACGATTTCGGGGTTGTTACCATTCGAAAGGATGTCGAGCAGAGCCTACTCGGAGGCGAAGTAGAAGCGAGGGAAGATCTTCTTCTTCTCACCGAGGTACTCCTTAAGGGACTTCTCGCAAAGCTCGATCTCAAGCTGGAAGTTCTGGAGAAGCGTTAGACGACCATCAACCGTGCAGCAGTTGACGACGTTGACGTCCTCAGCAGCCTCGCGTAGCATGTCCTTGAACTGGGCATCGATACCCTCGAAGCGTTTAGCCTGCTCTGGCAGCTGCAGCTTGATGTCATCGGAGCCAATAAAGATGGGCTCGAGGCGTCTCCAGTTGCCCTGAACCTTCAACCAAGCCTAGATTACTTGGTCAACCTGACGGACGGCCTTGAGCTGGCTGTCGACCTTGTCGCGGAACTCCTCAACGTCCTTCTGCGACAGCATACCCATAAGGATCATCTGATCGGCGTCGACGAACTCTTGGATCTCACCGACCTCGGTGAGAAGAGGAACATCGTAGCCTGGCGGCACAACCATGGTGAAGGTGTAGTCCTCCCAGGCCTTGCTGATCTGCTTGATCTTAACCTCGATCTTGTGCTCCTTGCCCGCGGAGTCGACAAGGTCAGTGACAAAGTCGACGTGCTTGTGGAGCTCGAGCTTGATCAGATCGTTCAGGCAGAAGGTAGGCTGGTCGTATGGGATGTCGCTCTCGATGTGGTCCTTAAGTCTCTGCCAATGGCGGTCCTTCATGAACTCGGAGTTGAGGTCTTTCACGAGCGGCATGACCTGGGCCATGTTCTTGACGCGGTCAATAAGGGAGGTGAAAGTCTTCCAGGTCTTGATCTCCTTGTTGAGAGCACTGTTCGGGTTACACAGGTTCGTCTGGAAGTTCTTGACAAGCATCTCGAGGTTGTCCGGGTCGATTTTGTCCCACATGGTAGTGGACCAGCTCGCAAACTGGAAGTCAACGAGAGAGACGAGATCCCAGACGTACTTCAGCTGGCCAAGCTCCTTGGTGCAGTCAGACAGGGCCTTGTACTTGATGGGCTCGATATCGAAGAGAGTCTCAAGGTTGTTGAGCTCGTTCGCCTCAGCCTCAAATTCCTTGTTCTTGTTGTAGTACTCCATGATCCTCGAATAGGACCTGGTAATGACATCGGCACCGCCAAGACGCTCGTGGTAAGGGCAGTTCTTCATGAAGTCGTTACGGTACTCGAAGACACGCTTGTCGAAGTCCTTCTGGCGCTGCTTCAGAGCGGTGGCCTCCTGTTTCTGCATGCCAAGGATGTTCTCCTTGACGAAGCCGAGTGCCTTCTCAGAAACCTCAATGAGAGCAGTCTTAGTGTTCTCGAGGACGACCAAGTAGTCTTGAGGGATCTTGAAATACTTTTTCATAAGTAGGACAGTCTGCTTGAGAGGCTCAATCTCTTCCAGGGTACGTTTCTAGATCATCTTAACGTCACGCAGGTGCGTCATGACGCTCATAAGCAGGTCTTTCTCGGACTGCATGTGGATCTTGGACTCCTCGGGCAGGACCTTGATACCCTCGCGTACGGTATCGACAAAGTTGTTGATGTTGTCAATCTCACGCTCGGTGTTATCAAGCAGGAAGCTCTGGTACTTCTCGATCCACTCCTTGATGATCTCTTGAAGTTCCTTGATGAGGGGCTGGGAGTTGACTTTGAGCCACGAGATGTCGACGGAGTGCTTCATGTCGTTGATCTCTGTCTTGATGCGGTACAGGTAAGTGAGCTTCTGGTCAAAGACTTCGAGCGAGGGTTTGAGGGTCTCGACGCCGTCAAGAATGCGCTCGGCCATCCAGTTGAAGGTAGGATCCTCCTCATCTTCATCATCAGCATTTTTGATGGTGTGGGGCTCTAAACGTGGGTCAATACCGGTCGCAAGGAATCCACGGAAGCTTTCCTCAAGCTTCTCTTTCCAGAGGAATTCGAAGCCCTTCTGCTGTTCAATGTATTCCTTAGTGGCCTCGACCATCTCCTGGAAGTTGTTCTCAACGGTCTGCATGGCTCCGTAGAGCATGAACTGGTCCTTGATCTCGACGAGGTAATCTCCGCTCTTGTCTTGCGCTCCATCAAGTCTAGGGATGAGAGTTGCCATCTCGATGAAGTTGCTGACAATCTTCTGGAGAATGTCACGGATGCCATTCTCCCGAGAATTGCACTCGATGGAAGGCTCGAAGCAGACGTTGTTCTCGTCAAGGCCAAGCTTGATGTCGAACATAGGCGCGTTTCCGTGAAGCTTGTTGTGCTTGATACTGATCTGGTTAGCGAGGTAGGCAAGCGAGGCGTTGATGCCGACGGTAATGCCGTCGATCACAAGAGAGTTGAGGTAGTCGACATAAGCGAGCCACTGGTGCGACTTCTTGTCAGGCTTGATTGCCTCGGTAGTGTCCTTGACCAATTTTTGGATGTCCTTACCGTGGCTCTTAATCTCGTCAAGACGCGACATAACTGCAGCTTCGTGAGCAGACACAAGGTCCTCCGGCGTCATGGTCTTCGTCTTACGCTCAAAGAGCGGTGTCTTCCACTTGCCCATCATTTCGCCCATCTTGAGAACGTTGTCTTTCATCTTCTTGACGAGATCGTCAATATCACTGACAACCGAGTTGGACTTCGAGATGAAGGAGTCAATACCCGGACTGTTCCACGTAAGCTTCTCGATACCGTCCTGAAGAGCCTGATCCATCGCTTCGATACGCTTCTTCAGCAGGGGCTTCTCGACGGAGAGCAGGATCTTCAAGATCTCGTTGTACATGGTCGAGATAATCTCAAGGCGGCCTGTTTGCGTCCGATATACGTCAGCCTTCTGGAACAGTAGGCTAGCACGCTCGGGCACATCGATATCGAGGTTCTGCAGGTACTTGACCTCTCTGAGCAGTCTCTCAAGGGTTGGGTCGAAGTTGACTCTGACAAAACCCTCCTCAGCGATCGGGGTCGGCTCGCGGTAGAGAAGCTGCTTGTTGAGGTGGACCTCGGTGTTGTCTTCGACGCTCTTGTTGAAGTCGATGATCTTCTGCTCGTTGTACTCATGGATGTTCTTAACCAGGGAGTGATAGAGCTTCTGAACGTCCTTGAACTCCTCACGGTCCTGAATTGACTTTGAGATCGAGTTGAGCTTAGACATCGGCTCCTTGACACGGTTCAGCAGACCTGTAGTCCAGGAGAGAGCACCGGCCACCGGCGGCATGTTCGTGGAGATCGGCGAGCGCTCGTCAGAGCCATCGACAAGGCCTCTTCCTTCCATGAAGATCGAGCTGACACTCTTCAGGTCGTTCTTATAGAGCTCCAGCAGGTTGATCTGCTTTTTCTCGAGCTCGTCCTGGATGATAGGACGGTTCAGAAGGCCCTCGAACGAGTCAAGAAGTTTGAACTTGCCAATGATGGTGTCAGCATCATCGAAGCCCTGAGACAGGATGGAGGCGAGGCGGCGCTCGAGCTCCTTGATCTTCTGGCGGAAGTTGTAGAAGTCGTCCTCAAAGCGGCGCTCAGAGATATCCATGATGTCGTATTTGATCTCCAAGAACTTATCCTTCGCAATGTTGAAGTCATCGTAGATCTTCATGACGGTCGACGAGAGGGACTTGCCCTTGGTGTTGCCGATGAAAATGTTCTCGAGCTTCTTGAACTGGATGATGGTCGAAGTGAGGTGCATCAGATCGTGGCAGCGCTCCTGGAAGCTGTCCAGGCGGACAAAGAGGGCGTTGTGGGTGATCTTCCACTGGCCACGGACCTTGCCCTTGTACTCGTGGTAGGCGACCTTGAAGTCAGCACACGTGTCAAGTGCAGTCTGCAGCTTGTGGTGGGCCTCGCTTGGCTCCTCGTTCTTGATGAAGGCGAAGATCTTGTCACCGTCGATCGAGTTGCGGCACTGGTCGATGATCGCGTTGGAGATCTCGCGGATCAGCACAACAAGGCGGGAAGGCGTGTTGTAGTACTGCGAGTAGGTCCAGATCAGCAGAATAGTGTGCATGATGGGCATGAAGAGCTCATTAATGTCGGTGAGCTCCTGGCCCGCGTTCGTCAGCTTGGTGAACAGGTCGTTCAGCGTGCTCAGGAACATCTGGTTGTCGTTGGCTTCAGTGCGCGCAATCTGCACCTCCTTCTGCAGCTTCGAGAAGGGTCCGGTGTAGGTCGACTTGTTCTGCTCGAGGAACTTGAGAACCTTCTTAATGCGCTCACCGCTAAGCTGCTGGCAGATGTAGTTGAGGTTCTCGGACTTATTCTTCCAGAATGCGAGCTCGACGAGCGGGTTCGGGTGGTTGTCACCCTTCAGCGCCGACTCGGGGTCCTGCTTGAGCACGTTCTTGATCTGCTTGGTCCAGTGTGCAATGGCCTGCTCCAGCTGGCTGCCCTTGTCCTTCGAAGAAGTCTTGTCGGATGAGGTGATATCCTGGGGCGGAAGCGGCAGCTGGGTGCGGCCCTTGACAGAACCGAGCGTCACATAGGTGTGCGCGAGGAACACGTGGAACTTATCCATGAGGTCCTTTGAGACAAGCTCCGACATGTCCATGACGTTGACCGGGTTGCCGAGCACCGGGAGGTAGACCTCATTGCAGACGGCGAACAGGTTCTCGAGGATCTGCGTGTTGACCTCCATGAACAGGAGCTCAGCCGCGCAGTTGCCCTCGTCAATGACGAAGTCCTCGCCCGCTGGAGGCCTCGAGACCCGCTGACAGAGCACGACCTTCTTCTTGATCTGCTCGGGGGCTGGTACCTCGAGGGTGAACTTGAGCGACTCGGCGCCGGCGGGAAGAGCGAACACAAAGGGACTCTTGCAGAGCGGGTCGAAGAACCGCTTGAAAGTGTCAATGTTGTCCTCGCTCTCGCGCATAGCTTTGATCTTGCCCTCGTCGGCCTTCTTCATGCCGAGGTAGAGCAAGCATTGCTTCAGAACATAGTCTTGCGGTGACAGGGATGTCTGTGCAAATAATGA
>Ga0115104_10162570_pt1 | contig 13796 bp, 21 predicted proteins | sample CN18umnscriptome_2_FD_89649 | JGI IMG/M metagenome (GOLD analysis project Ga0115104, IMG submission 89649) | Marine eukaryotic communities from Pacific Ocean to study complex ecological interactions - CN13ID_70_C50_10m_0.8um Metatranscriptome... | ecosystem: Environmental > Aquatic > Marine >...
ATAAAACTTATATATATATATATTATAAAATGGGAGACAATTAACCCACTACAGTACAAGCATATTTTAGAGAAAGAGTTGCCTGGATGTTCGGTATAAAGAACAAAATATAGGCCGATAAATTAGAAAAATCATTTGAAGGTGAAGACAATAAAAAAAACGTGGAAACTTTGCTGAACGATGGAGCTTGCGAGCACCTATTTATAGTGAAAACAGGGGCCGAGTCATTGCTCTTGACTCCTGAGCCGGTGGCTCCTGAAAAATTCGCCAAAAAAGGAGGAGTTGTTGCAATTAAACTAACTCAAGAGCCTCTAACTCTTGAAAATGTGCACAACGACCTTATTTTCTTCGAACTCTCGAACAACGTTTTGCAACATTGCTACACGATGTTCCACGATGTTTTTGGACCTGTTATATAAAATCCTTAAAATCAAGTTGGACTCACGGACCTGGTCACCAAGGATTTGATGGAAAAATTCAACAACTACGTTGCTTAGGTCTACGTTATGTTGGGTTTGATCAAAGGAAGAACCATGCTTCCAATGCCTTCCAGCAAATTAACCAATACCAGCACCACCCCTGATAAAGACAAGGCGCACATTTTTGAAAGTTCCATAATTACCTGGACTAAACAAATCAAAAATGTTCTCAAACTTGAGCCCGAAATGGCCCTCAAACAAGGAAATGACCCTGGTCCTTCCACAGAATTGACTTTCTGGTCTAACAAAAGCGAGAATTTGAACAGTATTTGGGAACAGTTGCAGTCTATTGAAGTCAAAAATATTTTGAACTTCTTAGAAAAAAACAAATCAACGTATACCGGACCTTTCAACAAGTTGCAAAGAGACGTTTCAATGGCGAGAATTGAAGCTAATGATAACTCCCGATTTTTGAAAACTTTGAAGGACCTTTTTGAACATTTGGAGGACTCAGGAAGAGATTTCATGACGACTCACGACCTGTTTATTCCTATTATGCACACCATTTTGTTGATTTGGAATAAGTCCAAATACTACAAGTCTCCTCCTAGGCTGGTGGTTTTAATTAGAGAAATTTGCAACGCAATAATCAGTAAAGCTAGGGAATTTGCGAGCGGGGAAACCATTTTTTCGTTGATTAAGAGTGAAGAACCCCAGGAAGCTTACCAAAAACTACAGAATACGATCGATATTTGCACCAAATTCAAAGATGCCTATTTCGAGTATAAATCCAAGGCCGAGGGACAGTGGAAGCTTACCACCAACGCGTTGTTCGTTAAGCTTGACAGTTTCCTCGAAAGAGCCCACGACATTCTTCATTTGACCAAAACCATAGTTGAATTCAATAAATTAGAAAAAATTGAGCTGGGAGGAACCAAGGGTAAAACGCTGACCGAATCAGTGAAACAAATCTTCAACGAGTTCAAGGCCGCTGTCGAAGCCTTTTAGGGCGTTAAATACGACATTATGGACATTGACAAAAAGGAATTCGACGACGACTTTTACGAGTTCAGGGCCAAAATCAAAGAGCTAGAGAGAAGACTGGCTTCTGTGATCACTCAAGGGTTTGACGACTGCGATACCATCAACGGCAGATTTAAATTACTCGACAGCTTCGAGGGATTGCTGAACAGGCCAATCATTCAGGACGAGCTCGAGAAAAAACACATCGTCCTGCTCGACAACTATAAGCAAGACCTTAAGCTAGTGCAAAGCATTTTCCTTGAGGGAAAATTGCTGGTTGATAATGCTGATTTTGAAAAATCGCCCATTTATGTTAACATGCCACCGGTGTCCGGAGCTCTAGCGTGGTGCCAGGGGCTGAAGGAAAGAATGAAAGAACCGCTCGACAAGCTGGCCAATCTTGGTCAAACCATCGTGGAGAGAGAGGAATTCAAAGATGTTAACAAACTGTATTCCAGCATCTCGAAGGCGATTGCCGAGTATGAAAATCTCAAAATAATGAACTGGCAAAAAGAAGTGAAAGAAACCTCCACCGAAAAGCTCGAACAGCCCTTGCTCAACAAGGACGAGAACGGCCTGCTAAAAGTCAATTTCGACCCGGCCCTGGTGAGACTTTTAAGAGAAGTCAGGTACTTCAAACTGCTCAACCTGGAAGTGCCCGAATCGGCAACCTAAATTTTTGATAAAGTCGACATTTACAGAGTTTAAACGGTTAGCCTGGAACTGATTGTGAATAACTACAATCAAATCATCACGTGCCTGCACCCGGTCGAGGAGCCCCTGATCAAGGACCGAATTGAGAGGATGGACCAGAGCATCGAAGACGGACTGGTCGACATCAAATGGAAGTCTGATAAAATTTAAAAATTCATTGACAAGTGCAAAGATATTGTAGATTCTACCTTTGACGTTGTCCAAAGAATGAAAGACGCCATCGAAAAGGTGAAAGAGTGCCTCGAAGCCATCAACAAGCCCGTGATTGAGAGAAAAAACAAACCCTTATCTCCCGACGATTTCCAGTAAATTCACCTCGCCGTGTTTTCAGCCAAAACCCAGGTGGTCAAGGAAAAAGGACAGGCCATCCATAAACTGATCAGGGAAGTCAATGATGCGATTAAAATTGACAAAAAATCGCCAATCTGGAAGGCCTACGTTGACTACGTGAACGAAATAGTTTTAATTGGAATTTCCAACGCTATCATCACTGCCCTGAAAAATTTGAACGAACAAATTGATTTCCACACAAGAAAACACGATGGCGTGGTCCCTATATTTGAGATCAAGCTCGAACTCCAGGACAATTTGGTGAACTACGAACCGCCGATCGAGCAATTAAGGGACTAAGGCAAAATGTCTGTGATTAACGCCGTCAATGGGTGGATCAGCGATTTCTTCCAGTACTCCTTTTTGATCACCAGACTCGATAAATCCGAGCCATCGGACTTTCTTCAGGAATTGAGGGACTATTTTGAGCTCAAAGAGGTGCTCAGCCTGATTAGTGTGAACCTCGAAAATATTGACAAGGAGGGAAAGCAGTTTATCGAACAGTTCGGAAAATACAGCTACTTGTGGTAAGATGACCCCGATGCCACATTCAACAAATTTCTGGTCGACAACGACCCGGCCGAAGATGAGTTTTTGAAGGATGAGGTAGATGCCGAAGGGAAGGAAACCCAAAGCACCAGGGAAAATCCCCTGCTGAACGGAGTCCGAGCTAAAATCCCCTATCTTGATTTATTCGATGACAAAATCTCTGCCTTGAAGGTTGTGTAGTAGGAAGTTTCTAAAATTCAAACTCCCATTGATATTGCCTGGTTGAAAATTAACCTGCAACCTCTGAAAGCAGCCTTGAACGCTAAAGTCACATCCTGGTAAAATGTTTACACCAAATTCTTGGTCACCTAATTCAAAACTACTCTGAAAAACTTGAAGGGATTCGTGCAACAGACTGCCAACGGAATCGTCAAGAACCCCGCCGATGAGGAAAATCAGGGAGACAAAAACCTTCTGATGAACGTCATGAAAACCATCTCTGATGTCAAGGACGTCGAGCCTAAATGCGAGGGTGTCATCAAAAGAATGAAGGAAATGGTCAATACTTTAAAAAAACACTCCATCAATATGCTAGATAAGGGAGAAGAGGAGCCTCTGCAAGCCATTGATAATACGTTTGCCGCTTTCAAGGAAACCACCCAAAAGGTTTTCAAAATCAAGGCCGACATTCTCCCCTTACAGACTCAGGAAGCCATCAATATCAAAAAAAGACTAGATGTGTTCTCAAAAAAAGTCAAGGAGTTTAGAACCAATTTCTAGGCCGTCTTGCCTTTTAACTATCAAATTGGATAGACCATCGAAGAAATCAACGGTGCCTATGCTATGATCGATTAATACTATAATAAACTAACTGAGGTACAAAACGAGGCCAAAGAGTTTAATCAATTAGAAAAACTTTTTGAACTCGAGTAAAGCGACTACAAAGCTTTGAGAGAGTGCCATTCAGATTTAAAGAATTTGAAAGTGATGTGGGATGGAATCGCCATGGTTAATTACCAATTCAAAGACTGGCAAGGATAAAGTTGGAGGAGAATTAAGGCTGATTCTTTGTTTGAATCCAATAAAGTGTTACAATTGTAATTGAAAAATCTCCCTAGAGAAATCAAGGCCTATAAAGGACACCCAGTTATAACTGAAGAGGTCAAAAACATGAGTGTCGTGCTACCCTTGGTGAGCAGCTTACACAGTGAATTTATGGAAAAAAGACACTGGCAGCAGTTACAAGAGTTGACTTAAAAACAGTTTGACTAGAGTGCTCCTACATTCAGCTTCAAAGACATTTTAGACCTAAATCTGTATAAATATGAGGCCCAGGTAAATGAAATTGTAGACGTTGCCCAAAAAGAAGCCAAAATTGAAAAAAAACTTAAAAATATTGAGAGCGCTTGGACCAAACAAATTTTCGAATTTGAGGACTACAATTCAACCAAATGCTTCTTACCGCTGGACAATATGATTGAACTTTTAGACCAGCATTCGATGGATCTGATGGGTATGAAATCACAGGGAAAATACGTTGAATTTTTCCTGTCCATCGTCGAGGAATGGAGAGAAAAATTGCAGAGATCTGACAATGTTATTTAGGAATGGCTCAAAGTTCAAAAGAACTGGAAAGTCCTCGTGAACATTTTCCTTAACTCTGAAGACATTAAAGCCTAACTATCGGAAGAAACCAAGGTTTTCGAAGGAGTTGACCGAGAATTCAGAGACATCATGCTTGACACATCTGGAAACCCCGGAGTCATTGAGGCCTGTACCAAAGAAAAATTAGAACAGCTTCAAGTTATGAGCGCTTCCATCAAGAGATGCGAAACATCTTTGAACGAATATCTCGAAGGCAAAAAGAAATCCTTCCCGAGATTTTACTTCTTGAGTAATCAATCTCTGCTCACTATCCTTTCCAATGGAACCAATCCTCCCAAAGTCTGTGAATTTATCGGAGACTGTTTTGACGGTCTCTCAACCCTAGTATTCGACCCGCCCCTTCCAGGATAAGAAATCCCCAAAATTGCCTACGGAATGGAATCTAAAGATGGCGAAATCGTGAATTTTGCGGAAAAATTCCATTGCGACGGGGCTGTGGAGAATTGGTGCACTGAGCTGGAATTCTAAATGAGACAAGTTTTGTATTAGGTTCTTGGGAAAGCGAAAGAAACCTCTGAACAATGGGACTCGAGCGAAGGCATGGAAAGGCAAAATTGGTGCGCGAACTACAACGCTCAGATTGCGCTGCTTGCGACCCAAATCGTTTGGACCGAAGATGTCCAAAGAGCCTTTGAAGACCTGCAGGGGGGCCAGGAGATGGCCATGAAACAGGCCCAGGCCGTTATTGAAGGAAGAATCGAGGAGTTGATCAAGAAGGTCAGAGGAGACCTGTTCTGGCTGGAGAGAAACAAAATCATCAATATTATCACTATCGATGTGCACTCCAGAGACGTTGTCGAGAAGTTCTGCATAACCAAAGTTCAAGAACCAGAATCGTTTGCCTGGCTCTCTCAGCTTAAATTCTACTGGGAAAACAAAGACAAGGAGATGGGTCAAAGACAAAACTTAAGGTTCCCTTGGGAGAAGGAGCAAGAGAAGATGAAGTGTATCATCAGAATCGTGGATTGGTTCAGATTTTACTCGTTCGAGTACACCGGTAACAGTATCAGACTGGTCATCACGCCCCTCACTGACAGATGCTACATCACCCTTACCCAGGCTCTCAATCTGATCATGGGAGGAGCCCCGGCCGGGCCCGCAGGAACCGGGAAGACCGAGACCACCAAGGATCTCGGAAGAGGAGTGGGAATCCCCGTGGTCGTGTTCAACTGTTCTGACCAAATGAACAAAGACTCGATGGCTTAAATCTTCATGGGACTCTCGCAGTCCGGAGCCTGGGGGTGCTTCGACGAGTTCAACCGAATCTCGATCGAAGTGCTGTCCGTGGTGTCATCCCAGGTTAAGTGCGTTTTGGACGCCCTCAAAGAAAAGAAAACCAAATTCCAGTTCACCGAACTGGGAGACATCGCCCTCGTTGACACGGTTGGGTTCTTCATTACCATGAACCCCGGGTACGCTGGGAGAACAGAGTTGCCAGAAAACCTCAAGGCCCTCTTCAGGTCCTGCGCCATGGTCACTCCCGACCTGATTTTGATTTGCGAAAACATGCTGCTGTCCGAAGGGTTCAGCACTGCCAAGAACCTCAGTAAAAAATTCGTCACTCTCTACATGCTTTCAAGGGAGCTGTTGAGTAAGGCCAGACATTACGACTGGGGTCTGAGAGCAGTCAAATCGGTGCTCAGACAGGCTGGTAAACTGAAAAGGCAGGACCCCCAGATTCCGGAAGACCCCCTGCTCATGAGGGCGCTTCGAGACTTCAACATCCCCAAGATCGTCACCGACGACAAACCTATTTTCCTGAGACTGATCGGAGACCTCTTCCCCAAAATTGAGCAGGAGTCTAAAATCGACGCCGAACTGAAAAAACTCGTGATGAAGACTGCCAAGGAGGACCTCGGGTACTCGCCCGAAGAGGCGTTTGCCCTGAAGGTCGTGCAGCTCCAGGAAATCCTGGGAGTCAGGCACTGCGTTTTCATTATCGGACCTCCCGGATGCGGGAAATCAGCCGTTTGGAAAACGCTCGTGAAGGCCCAGATCAACAACAACGAGGACACCGAGTTTGACACGGTGAACCCCAAGGCGGTCACTTCGGACGAACTGTTCGGGTCCTACACCAAAACCAAGGAGTGGAAGAACGGGGTTCTCTCCATGTTTATGAAGAACCAAGTCAAGAACGAAGACAAGTACAAGTCCTCGCAGACCTACAAGTGGAGCGTCCTGGACGGGGACATCGACCCCGAATGGATCGAGTCTCTCAACACCGTGATGGACGACAACAAGGTGCTCACCCTGGTCAGCAACGACAGAATCGCCTTGACTCCCCAAATGAGACTCGTGTTTGAAATCAGCAACCTGAAAAACGCCACTCCCGCCACCGTCAGCAGGGCAGGAGTCCTCTTCATCAACGAAACCGACATCGGCTGGCAGCCGGAAATCAACAGCTGGCTGCAGAGGACCCACGATAAAATAGAGGACAAGGGCAGGTCGGCCATCGACATTAAACTGTTGCGAAAAGACATCGGAGACATCGGCTACAACGTGTTCTACAGATGCTTCCAGCAGTACATTGAGTCCAACCCGGACATTTCAAAAATCAGACACATCGCCCCCATGGTCGACATGGCCATGATCCAGTCGCTCTGCGCCATTCTCGATCAGCTGATGATCGAATGGGAATCCGCCTTGAACGAGCTAACCGAGGACGCTCAGAAATAGGCCTACGAGGCCCTGTTCATCTTTGCCTCCATGTGGGCCATCGGAGGCTCTGTCGGGGGAGGGCAGGATGACGAGAAAGATCAGCAGGCTTTCTCCTCCCTCTGGAGGAGCATTTCCAAGGTGAAATTCCCAGAAGGAGGCCTCACCTTTGACTACATGTACGACGTTTCAAAGAACTCGTGGGTGAACTGGAACACCCTGATCCCTGAGTACAACCCCGTGTCTCTGGAAGAAACCACCTTTTCCTCCATTTACGTGAGCACTCTGCACACCACGAGACTTAACTATTTGCTGGACCTCCACGTCTCGAGGTTCAAGCCTGTGATGTTTATTGGGTCGGCGGGAACGGGCAAGACTGCTGTCACCAAAAATTACCTCAACAACTGTTCTACCGAAAAAGTCGAATACAGAATCATGAATTTCAATTCCTTCACCGACTCCCAGTCCTTGCAGGCAAGTATCGAGAGTATGGTGGTGAAAAAGTCCGGAAAAGTTTTCGGCTCCGCCAGCAACAAAACCCTCATTTACTATATTGACGACATGAATATGCCTAGCGTTGACAAGTACGGAACCCAGAGCCCCATTGCCCTCTTGCAGTATATAAATGATTACGCTTCGGTTTTCAACCGAGAATTGCTAGAAGAAAGAAAATTCTTGCAGGATATTCTGTTCTTGGGGTCTTTAAATCCCAAATCAGGAAGTTTCACCATTGATTCGAGACTGCAAAGACATTTCTCGGTCTTCACGATGTTCACTCCAGGACAAGACACCATCAAATCAATTTACGGAAATATCCTAAGAGGGCACGTCAAAGACTGGGGGGACGACGCTGTTAATAAATTGATTGAACCAATCATCAACGGAACCATTCACATTTTCAACAAAATTCTGAAAGATACCAGATATTCCCCTTCAGCCAAAAAATTCCACTATCAATTCAATCTAAGAGACCTTTCAAAATGTATCGAAGGAGTCATGCTGTCCCAGCCCGAAAAATACAAAGGAAAGTCTGACTAATTGGTGTCGCTTTGGATTGCCGAATGCAAAAGAGTTTTCGAAGACAGAATGATCAGCGTGGAAGACCAATAGGTGTTCAGAAACTACTTAAAAGATGCCACGGTCAAACAAATCGACGAAAAATACGGAGATATCGTCTCGGATAAATTCAATTTATTCACCGCTTTTATCCTCCCCCATCAAGGCTACGATAAGGCGTACGTTCAAATCAAGGACTTGGCAGAATTGAAAACCACCCTTGAAGAAAAACTGCAAGAATACAACGAACAAAAACAAATCATGGATCTGGTTTTGTTCAACGACGCAATGGAACATATCGTGAGAATCTGCAGAATTTTAGACTTCCCAACCGGGTCAGCCCTGTTGGTCGGAGTCGGAGGCTCAGGAAAGCAATCGCTGTCCAAAATTTCCTGCTTTATTTTGGGATTTGATATTCAACAGATTGTTGTTACCGGGTCATATAATCTCAATGATTTAAAGCTTTTCCTGCAGGAAATTTACAAAAAATTAGCCAAGCCCGGATCAGTTCCGTGCTGCTTCATGATCACTGATTCTTAAATTAAGTACGAGAGCTTCTTGATCCCCATCAATGACATCCTTAACAGTGGCTGGATAGCCGATTTATTCCCCAAAGAAGACGTCGAGGCTATGATCGGAAACCTCCGAAACGAAGCCAAAGGCAACGGATATGCCGACAACATTGACTCTTTGACAGAATATTTCAAATAAACTATGAAGCAAAAAATGAAGCTTATTCTCTGTTTCTCTCCCGTGGGAGACAACTTCAGAGTCAAAGCCAGAAAATTCCCAGGTCTCATTAATTCCACCAGTATTGATTGGTTCCACCCGTGGCCTAAGGATGCTTTGGTCGATGTCGCCAACAGATTCCTTACGGATATTGAATTCCCTGAGGAGGGACTATTAGAAAAAATAGCCCTCAACATGTCAGAAGTGCATGGATCGATTGATGACGCGAACGTTCTTTTCCTCAAACAAGCCCGAAGACATAACTACACAACCCCTAAATCTTTCCTGGAACTGATTGCTTTCTACAAGAACATTTTGGGAAACAAAAGAGGAAATATCGAAATGAACATTCAGCGTTTCGACTAGGGTCTTTTGATTCTGGCCCAAACCCAAGAAAAAGTCGAGGGGTTATAAAACGAACTGAAAGACAAAATGGTCGTGGTCGGGCAAAGAAAAGAAGAAACCGATGCCCTGATTGCCATGGTCGGAAGGGAGTCTGCTATTGCCGAAGTGGAATAAAACGCCGCGAACGTTGAAGAAGAATAAACCAACATTGCCGCAGCCGAAGCCGGAAAAATCAAGGACGAGGCTGAAACTGCCTTGGCCGAGGCCCTACCCGCCTTGGAAAGAGCTAAAGCGGCCGTTGCTGGTATGAATAAGGGACATATCACTGAAATGAAATCGCTGGGCTCACCCCCTGTCTTAGTTATTTTAACCAGTAAGGTCTGCTTGACTTTGCTGGGAGAAAAAATTGGAGAGAATGACCCCGATGAAAAAGTTTGGAAAAAGGCTGTGACCTGTATGGCCAACCCCATTAAATTCCTTGAGTAGGTTCAAAATTTCAATGGAGAAAGCATCGATCAGGGCATTCTGGACAAGACCAACAAGTTAATGACTCATCCCCAGTATAATGTTGAAACCATGAAAACCTAGAATTTCGCTGCTATGATGTTGTGTTCCTGGTCCTGCAACATCGTTACTTTCAATAGAATTTTCAAGAATGTTGCGCCTTTGGTGGCTTCCAAGAACGCTGCCTAGGCTACTTTGGAATAAAAGCAAAAGGATTTAGCCATAGTCAAAGAAAAAGTGAGAGTTTTGAATGAGAAAGTCGCTACTTTGAAGGCCCAGCTAGAAGAAGCGGAGGCAACTAAGCAAGCCGTGGAAGAGGATGCCGCCATGTGCGAAGCCAAGCTTAGTGCTGCTAAGAAACTGGTGAATGGACTAGCAGGAGAAAACAAGAGATGGAAAGAAACTGTGAAACAGCTCAGAAGTCAAACGTTTTCGGTCATCGGAGACTGCTTGCTGGCCAGTGCGTTTGTGTCGTACATTGGGGCCTTCAACATGAAATTCAGACAGGAGCTTTGGAAGGGCAAGTGGATTCCTGATATTGATACACAAAAAATACCCATTACTCCTAACATCACTCCCCTTTAAATCCTCACCACCGAATCCAAGATGGCCCAGTGGAAGAACGAGGGTTTACCTGCCGATCAAATGTCTCTAGAAAACGGGGCTGTGATTACGTCTGCCTCCAGGTGGCCTCTAATTATCGATCCGTAATTGCAAGGATCAATCTGGCTGAGAGGGTCCCTCGGAGAAAATTTGATTGTTCTGAACCCCAACCAGAATAAGTGGCTCAACAAACTGATTGAAGCCATTTAGAACGGTAAGTACGTGATGATGGAGGGAATCCAACAAGAAATTGATGCTACCATCGACCCGTTGCTCAACAAGGCGATCAAGAAGTCTGGCAAAAACTTCCAGCTGGAAATGGGGGGTGACCCCATCGACTACGATCCAAATTTCAAACTGTTCTTAATGACCAAGCTGTTCAACCCTCACTTCAGACCGGAAATAGCCGCCTAGTGTACCATTATCAACATGATCGTCACCGAGAGCGGGCTGGAAGAGCAACTTTTGGCCTCCGTTGTGAACAACGAAAAAGCAGAGCTAGAGCAAACCAAGTAGGAACTTGTGAAAAAGCAGAACGAGTTCCAGGTCACCCTGGAAAAGCTTGAAGAAGAATTGCTGTAGACTCTGGCGGAAGCCGATCCGGCAACCATTCTCGAAAACAAGGCCCTGATCGATAAGTTGGACATCACCAAGCAAACGTCCAGCGAAATTGAGGTTTAGCAAGAGTAAGCCAAAATCACCGAAGTTGAAATCAATTTAAGTAGAGAGCTTTACAGAGGCGTGGCGGCCGAAGGCGCCATGCTGTATTTCCTCTGCATCTAGCTAAATATAGTGGCCCACATGTATCAATACAGTTTGGATTCCTTCTACAAATTCTTCTTTAAAGCCATTTTCAGAGTCAGCGTCTAAGACGAAACCAGAATCGATGAGCTGATTAAATCCATCCGATACACCATTTGCCAGTGGATCATGAGAGGGCTCTTCGAGAGACACAAGCTGGTTTGGCTCACTCTCCTGACATTCAGACTTATGCAAAAGAAAAATATCGACATTGCCTACGAGCCGGCCCAAATGGACTTCCTCGTCAAGGGAAAAACCAAGCCGGGAGTTGAAAACCCGCTCGACTGGCTGCCCCAGCTCGCCTGGGATTCCGTGCAAGCCCTAATTACGCTTAACGATTTTGGATCCTTCGCCCAAAACATGGAGAAAGACGCCCCCAACAGATTCAAAGACTGGTACAATGAGTTACTGCCTGAGGAACAAAAACTTCCCCTGGACTGGAAAAAATTAGAAAACATGCCGTTCCAAAAATTGCTGGTCTTGAGGTGCCTGAGACCTGATAGAATCACGATTGCCCTCGGAAACTTCATAAGAAACGTATTGCCCTACGGCTCCGAGTACATGGACATGGATCAAAAATGTACTTTCGGTGACGTCCTTGAGCAAGCCTTTGAGGATTCCGACCCGAACACTCCCATCTTCTTTATTTTGTCGCCAGGAGCCGACCCCGTGAAAGAAGTTGAAAAGATCTGCAGAAAGAGAAAAATCGAACCCGGCAAGGGATTCTTCACCATGGCTCTGGGCTAGGGTTAGGATGAAATCGCCAAACGAAGAATCGAGGAGGGAAACAAAGAAGGACACTGGGTCATGCTTGAAAACATCCATCTCATGCCTGTTTGGCTTATCGAATTAGAAAAAATTCTTGATGCCTACAGTGCCGAGGCAGGCGCAGGAAACGCTAACTTCAGAATTCTGTTTTCAGCTGACCCCTCCCTAGGAATTCCAATCGGTCTCCTGGACAGATCTATCAAACTGACAAATGAGCCCCCTGCCGGACTAAAGGCCAATATGAAAAGAGCGTGGACTTACTTCAGCAAGGAAGAAATAGAAGAAAAAGACGGAAAAGTCAAGTCTATCTTGTTTGCCCTGTGTTTCTTCCACAGTACTTTAATCGAAAGAAGGAGATTCGGACCCAAAGGCTGGAACATGATGTATCCCTTTAGTATCGGGGATCTCAGAGATTCGCAAATCGTCTTGAATAAATACATGGAAAATAATCAAGGAGGAAAGGTTCCCTTCGATGATCTCATTTACATTTTCGGAGAGATCATGTATGGAGGACACATTGTCGATGACTGGGACAGAAGACTTACTCTGAATTATCTGTACAACATCATGAACGATCAACTCTTTGACGAGTTGGAATTGTTCCCCTACATCGAAGGAAAAGGACTGAGTTTCAAAGTTCCGGGACCTAATGTTTACGAAAAATATTTAGAACACATCGATGCCTGCTTACAAACTGAAACTCCTTTGGCCTACGGCTTACACAGCAACACCGAAATTGGATTCAGAACCACCTAATGTGTCGAAATGTTCTAGTTATTGTATGAACTCCAACCCAAAGATGCTGAAGCAGCCGGAGCCGGAGATGTCAAAACCAATGTCGAAATTGCAAACGACACCTTGAAGTACATCCTCGAAGACATGCAATTAAGATCTTTAATTTTCAATTTGGAAGATATCAAAACTAAAATTGATGCCGATAGCAAGGGACCTTACCAAAATGTGTTCCTCCAAGAAATAGAGTATATGAATATCTTACTATCAGAAATATGCAGATCCTTGGAAGAAATCAATCAGGGTATTCAGGGTCTTCTAACCATCTCTGAAAAAATGGAGAGCATAATCGACGCCCTTGCCTTGAATAAAGTTCCGGTCCCCTGGACCACTCTTGCTTATCCATCTAAAAGAGGACTTGCATCATGGTTGCTTAACTTATTCCAGAGAATTGATCAGCTCAATTTGTTCAGAGATGACCCCCTAAATATTCCTAAAGTTATAATGATCAGTCGATTCTTTAATCCCTAGTCTTTCCTTACAGCCATTAAACAAGTTATCGGTAGAAAGAATGGAAGTGAACTAAATAAGCTGTATATTCAAACTGAAGTGACCAAAAAAAATATTGAAGAAATTGATGCCGTCGGCAAAGATGGAGCTTATATTTATGGATTCATCTTAGAAGGAGCCAGATGGGACCAATAATTAGGCTGCATGGAAGAATCTAGACCTAAAGAAATGTTCTCAGTCCTTCCTGTAGTCTATTGTAAAGCCATGATTATTCCAGCTGAAGGAAAGGAAGATAAGAGCATTTACCAATGCCCCTGTTATAGAACAGAAGATAGGGGAAATACCTTTATTTTCTGTGGTTAATTAAAAACTAGGCTTCCGCCAAGAAAATGGATTCTTGGAGGAGTCGTTATGCTTCTCGATGTTGAAGGAGTCGGAGAAGTAGCTAAAAAG
>Ga0115104_10982621_pt1 | contig 13784 bp, 16 predicted proteins | sample CN18umnscriptome_2_FD_89649 | JGI IMG/M metagenome (GOLD analysis project Ga0115104, IMG submission 89649) | Marine eukaryotic communities from Pacific Ocean to study complex ecological interactions - CN13ID_70_C50_10m_0.8um Metatranscriptome... | ecosystem: Environmental > Aquatic > Marine >...
ATATTGACCAAAACTTAACTAAGTTTGAGGATGGTGAAGACGTACACGTAGCAATTGACTTTAATGTCGGTATAATGGCTAGTGTTATCTTTGCTATTAGAGGCGGTCAAATACACATACTAGATGAAATGCAAGGTCATCCTGATACTGAATCTTTAGCAACAGCATTAACTGATAAATATCAAGGACATAGAATAATTAGTTATCCAGACCCTTCAGGTAGAGCTAGGAAAACTTCTGCTGCTGTAGGTGTTACAGACTTTCGTATACTAGAAACACACAAAATAATCACTAGAGCACATAGCAAAGCACCTCCTATAATTGATAGTGTAGCTGCTGTAAACAAAAAGTTTAAAAATGCTAATGGTGATATTGACATGTTAATTCATCCTAAATGTGTAAACACAATCAAATCGATTGAAAGAACACAATGGTTAGAATCAAACCCTGATTCGGCTACAATAGATAAAAAAGAAGGAATAGAACACTGGACAGATGCCTTGCGGTATGCTGTTGAATATCTATATCCTATCCGTTCAGGCTCTAAAGTAACAACTAGAGGCTTTGGATTTTAAACAATATAAAGAACATCCCTGATAATAATAACCCTTAACATGTCCATCCGAGGATCGACAGGAGGAAAAATGGCACGAAGTAGAATCAATTCTAAGTCAAAAGACTTAATTAGTGATAATGGTTCTGTTTTGTTATCTGTAATTGATGGTGAACAAATTCATATGGACATCACAGTTGGTTGGATAACAAACTTATCAGGTTACTATATAGCGGCTAAGATTGTAGAAGCAAATAGTTCCAGTCTTAACCATACTAACAATGAGTTGCCGACTCAAGTACAAACAAGCGGTCAGGTTACAACACTTGCCATTATTGACAGTGATGCTACCGATAATACTTTTAAAATTGTTATTCCTGAAAACCTTTCAGCCTCTTATACAACTCAACCACAACCTGAAGCACCTGCTTATGGTTATCTTGGATTAGAGTTAAGAGACACAGGAACAGGTTCTGCACAACAAATTTGGAAACCAATGAGAGGACTTGTAGAGATACTTTATAGTCCATCGGAGGCTTAATAATGTCTTATACAACAACAGTTTCCAATAACAATGTAACATTAACCTTAACTAACCCTAGCCATACTTTGTCTTTATCAAGAACAGGCGGTCAAGGTACTAAAGGTGACTCTGTTACTAACGTAGCAATTAACGCTAACAGTGAGTTAATTATTACAATTTCAAATGCAGCAGGATCAGTTGTAGAAACTATTAATGCAGGTAATTTATTTCAAAATCTTGAATTTGTTGATATCGCAGATGTTATCATAACAAATATTCAAGATGGACAATATATTGCTTACGATTCTTCTGATCAAAAATATAAGAATCATACTTTAACTACTACTAAGATAACAGACATAGACAACACTGGTAAAACAGATGGTGCTATTCTTGTGTATAATGGTAGTTCTTCAAAGTACGCAGCTACAACTAATATTGACAATGCTAATACTGCTATTATCGGAGGAACATTCTAATGGCAACTAAAATTATACTCAAAAAGTCGTCAGTAGCAGGTAACGCTCCTTCTACAGCGCAGATAGATCAGGCAGAGTTAGCAATTAACCTTGTTGATCGAAAAATTTATACAAAAGATAACAGTAATAGTATCGTCGAACTTACTGGTGCTTATGTTGGTACAAATGCACCCTCTTCAGCAGCTGAAGGTGATGTTTGGTATGACAGTACTAACAATGCTTTAAAGGTTTATGATGGATCTGCTTGGCAATCTGCAGGTTATCAAAACCTATCAGAACTAGAAGATGTTAGTTTAAGTAGTATAACTACTAACGATGTTCTTTCTTGGGATGGAACTAACTTTATAAATACTGCTAATGTTACACACAATAACGTAACTATGACAGGTGCTCTTAATGGTCCAGCTAGTTTTACTATTGACCCTGCTAGTCACGGAGACAATTTAGGTACAGTTGTCATTGCAGGTAATTTAACTGTAAATGGTACAACCACCACTGTTAATAGTAACCAAGTAGATATTGGAGACTCTGTAATTCTTTTAAATTCTGATGAAACAGGTACACCCTCTCAAAATGGTGGCTTTGAAATAGAACGTGGAACAGCTACTAATGTCTCTTTCTTATGGGATGAAGGAAACGATTATTGGACTCTTGGAGATAAAACTTTAGCTAACGTAGCCTTAGATGGTGGTAGTTACTAAATTGTCATTAACCCTAGCCTACATAGGTACTAATAGGAGTATATACTATGGCAACTTTAATTAAACTAAAACGTTCAGCAGTTCAAGGTAATGTACCTTCAACACCTCAATTAGAAATTGGCGAATTAGCCTTAAACACATATGACGGAAAACTTTATACAAAGAAAAGCGTTAGTGGTACAGATACTGTTGTTGAAATAGGCGGTGGTGGATCTAGCAGTGCTATTTTCACAAGAGAAGGTTTTACAGCAACGGCTAATCAAAGTGCTTTTACAACTGGAGCTATATTAACTAATCCAAGTGTTTATTTAAATGGTCTTCTTTTAAACTTAACAGAAGATTATACAACTACAGGTCCAACTGTAACACTTGTATCAGCAGCTCAAGTAAATGATGAAATAGAAATATTTAACTTTAATACTGCACAACTATTAGATCAAATTACTTCTACTTATCTTAGAAATAATTTTACGGCTACCGCAGGTCAAACAACAATTACTACTTCTTATACTGTAGGTGCTGTTGATTTATGGTTAAACGGTGTTAAGCTTATAGATGGGACTGATTTTACTGCAACTAATGGCACAAGCATTACATTTACTAGTGCTTTAGCAGCTAATGATGTAGTAGAAACTTTAGCTTGGAATGCTTCAAGTGCAAATATAGGTAATATAGACTCTTTGTCTAACACAAATATTTCTAACATAGCTAATAATGATTTATTAAGATATAATTCATCATCTAGTAAATGGGAAAATACAAACGCAATTCAAGCTGCTATTGAAGACGCAGAATTACTCGCTCTAGCAGGGATATAAAGGATAAACAAATGTCGATTAATATTACAACATTAGAATCGTCTTTGCAGAGTAAGTTAAACGCAACAACAAGCTCTACAGAGTCAAAGGATTTTTTACTTTTAACTAAATCTTTAGAATCTATTAATTCAGGTGCTGTTTCGGAAATAGCTAATACAGGAGCACTACCTACAGCTTCTGCTAACACTGGTCGTGTATATTTTGTAACAGCAGATAGTAAACTTTACTTTTCAAATGGCTCTGCTTGGGTAGCTATGAGTTCAGCTGCAGATATTACAGCAGCAGTAAATACTCTTGTAGACTCTGCTCCTGGAGCATTAGACACACTTAATGAGTTAGCTGCAGCCCTTGGAGATGACGCAAACTTTTCAACAACCGTAACTAATAGTATTGCTACTAAGCTACCATTAACAGGTGGCACAATGACTGGTGCTATAGCAATGAATGGAGCTAATATCACTTTAGGAACTAGTAGTGGGGGTTCAGATGATCGGATTGCTTTAGGTGCAAGTGCTCATGGGCAAGTTTATCACGATGGAACAAACTTTTTAATTCAAGAAACTGGTTCTGGAAATCTATTAATTGATGGTTCTAATATTTCTTTAAGAAGTGCTACTTCAGAGAATTATATAAATTGCGCTGCTAATGGTGCAGTTACACTTTATCACGATAATTCTACCAAATTAGCTACAACAGCCACAGGGGTAACTGTTACTGGCACAGTAGCTGCAACGGCTTTTACAGGCGATGGTTCTGGGCTTACTGGTGTTGGCTTCACAACAAATGTAATAACAAGCAACACCACAGCAACAAAAGATAATCATTACTATATTAATGGTTCAGCAATTACTCTGACTCTTCCAAGCTCTCCAACTGTAGGTGATGAGGTTAGGTTGTCAGAGGTAGCAGGTAACGTAAACTGTATTGTGGGTCGTAACGGAAGTAATATAATGAGCAGTGCAAATAATCTTAATATAGATACAGCGTATCTTGTGTTAAGCTTGCGCTATGTAGATGCAACCATTGGATGGGCATTTTCGTAAAGGAGAAAATAATATGAGTACAACAAGTTCTTTTTTTGGTGGTTCTGGCGGTGGCGGTGACCCTTCTGGCAAATTCCAAGCGAGTGCTACAGTAACTAATGGTGATTTAGTTATTCTTAATAACAACGGTACGGTTGCGCCAGTTACCTCTACAGCCATAGCAGCAGACTATGCTAAGTCAAATACTGGTAACAACTTTTATAATGGTAGTACGCCAACATACGGCATGACTGCATACTCTGGTAATTATAATCAAACCCATAATAAGTATTTATTTTTTTATAGGCAAGATCACAATAGTTATGGCGTTGTAAAAAGTGCTACTTACAATAGCAGTACTAAAGTGTTTGAAAATATTTCTCAGCGGTTGGAAACAGCTATGGAAGCTAGTTGGCTTTCGCAAAAAAGAAGTCCAAACGAAGGGTATTTACTAGGATACAGACAGCCAAGTAACGGTTACATTCGAGTAAGAGGGCAAAGATGGAACGGTTCTGATTGGTCAACTACAAGTGAAGCAAATGCTAACACTGGTTCATCTAGTCAAACAGATTTATACATTGAGGCAAGTGGAGATGGTAGTAGTAGTTTTGCTATAGGTGGTATGAGTAATTCCACTTGTCCGATGGTTGTCCACGGCACTTGGGATGGCACATCTTCAACTCCTGTCATGACAAATAATATGGTATCCCAAAACTCAGATACCAAAAACAATACGTTTGGTACTAACTGGACTACTCAAAGTTTAGCAGGCGCACATGTGAAAAATGACATTCATGTATTTGCAGGTAAGAAAAATGGTGATGCGTATATGTTTGCTTGTAAAGTTGAAGCAAGTGGAACGACTTATGGCAATCCAGTACTTACTGGGTATGCTCATAGTGGTTATACTAGCCGTATAATATATGATGACGAAGTTGGCGTTGGGGTATATCAATTTTATAGTGGTACAGGTGGGGGAGGTCCAAAGTATCTTGCATTTAGTGTAGATGTAGAAACTTTAGTTGTAACTGTACATCGTAGAATAGACATGCCAACAGATTTTACTGGCTATGGTTCTGGCATTGGTTGGAATCCAACAGCAAAAACTTGGGTTGCCGTTGACCATCTTGGGGGTGAAATATACTCATTTACGTTAAATAACGTAGGGCAAACACTTACATCAAATACAGGACAGTTTGCTCCAGGTTATACAGGTAGTCCAAGTGTGGCAATGCAGTTTCAACATATGCTTCCTATTCATGGTTCTGGTGGCATTGGTATAATGTTTAACGGTGACGCTACCATAAGTGGTGGTGGCGCAGGCTCTTACATGAACGCAACAAATCGGTTATTTATATCACGCTTTGATATTCCGTATACAGACACAAATATAGACAGTCATTTTGGTGAAGCCAAAGAAGCTATTGCATCAGGTGCAGCTGGATCTGTTGGTATCTTAAACAGGTCAATAGATATAACTGGTTCGTCTTTTCAAAAAGGGCAGAAGCTCTTTGCTAACCCATCAGGTACAGCCCTCGCAACATCAGGGACATATCGGGTCGGTCATGCAACTGACGGTGACAGTGTATTAGTATTGGGAGACCCAAGCTAATGACAAAAGCAAGAGATCTAGCTGATTTAGTTGCTACTGGAAGTGTTCTTTCGGACGGTGCAATAGCTACTACTGAAATTACAGGAGTAACGGCTTCTTCAGCTGAAATTAATAATATGTCAGGAATTTCATCTAATGTTCAACAACAAATAAATAGTCTTGAAGACGAAAACTTATTACAATTAGGAGTATAGGATGCCTACAACTAATACAAACTTTTCAACGCTGATTTCAGCGATTGATACAAAAGCACAAAGTCTTGCATCCTCTACCTCAGATCCTAAAGATTTAGTATATTTAGGTAAAACATTAGAGGCTTTAAATGTAAGCACAACTGTCTCAGATATTATTTCTCAAGGCGATACTCAAGTTGCAAGAGTAACTACTGAGGGAAATACTCAAGTAACAGCTGTACAAGCGGCAGGATCTAATTACGTAACTAAAACAAATAATTTATCAGATTTACCTAGTATAACTACTGCAAGAACAAATCTTGGAGTAGTAGCTTCTACAGGCGGTACATTTACTGGTAATGTAGATTTTGGTACTAATCAAATTACTTATTCGAATGTTTATTCACAATTGTCAGACCTACCAAGCGCAAGCACGTATCATGGAATGTTCGCTCATGTCCACGCGACAGGGAAGGGCTATTATGCACATGGTGGAGCATGGATACCTTTAGTTAATGAAGACACTTCTGGAAATGTATCTCTTGGAGGTGACCTTACAGTTACTGGAGGACTTACGGTTAACGGCACTACGACTACTATTAACTCAACTACTTTAGATGTAGATGACCTTAATATCACAGTCGCAAAAGGCGCAGCAGACGCAGCCGCTGCCAATGGCGCAGGATTAACAGTAGATGGTGCTTCAGCTACATTTAACTATGCTAATACTGGCGATAAGTGGACTATGAATAAATCTCTAGATGTTACTGGAGAAATGATAGCTGATAGTTATAATGAAACTTATGCAGCTATAACATCTAGTTCTAACGCTATTACAGTTGATTTACACGCTGGAAATAGTTTTTCACACACATTAACAGAAAATACAACTTTTACATTTAGTAATCCACCTGCAAGTGGGATAAGTAATACCTTTAGTCTTAAAATAGTACAAGATGGATCAGCAAGTGGATTTACTGTAGCTTGGCCTTCTAGTGTTGACTGGCCTACTGCAACCGCACCAACATTAACTGCAACAGCAAGTGCAGTTGATTATTTTGTATTTACAACTCACGATGGGGGAACTACTTGGTACGGATTCACCGCAGGTCAAGCATTGGGGTAATATTATGAGTACTAAAAAATTATTACAAGCAGCTGCAGGTAATTCGGGCAGTGGTCCACCAGATGTAGATGACGTATTTTCCTGTCATTTGTATAGTGGTACAGGTTCTTCACGATCTATTAACAACGGTATTGACCTTGCAGGTGAAGGTGGTTTAGTTTGGGGTAAAGGAAGAAGTAATCAGGATGGGCATTGGCTTGTTGATAGTGAGCGTGGCATAGGCTCTAACAACAATTTTAAGTATTTGCGTTCTGAAAATACTGGCGCAGAAATTGACCTTTCTATCCGAAGTCTTAGCAGCTTTAATAGTGATGGTTTTACATTTCAAGCAGCAGATGCTCAGTTTAACGCTTCTAGCATCGATTACGTTACTTGGACATTTCGAAAATCTAAAAAATTTTTTGATGTTGTAACTTACACTGGAGATGGTTCTAGTTCTAGAGCAATATCTCATGGACTTGATTGTGTTCCTGGAATGATAATAATAAAGTCATATGCTAATATAGGTGGCAATAATGGTGGATGGCCTGTTATGCACAATTATGGTACTGCTAACTTAAGTGCTGCAGTTCATGGGTTAAATCTTAATAGAACAGATAATAATCAATTTGGAAATAACGTAACTTCAGATTTTAGTAGCCATGTCACAAGTACTACCTTTAATCCTTATGAAATAAGAGATACAGGCTATGAAAGGCAAAATATAAGTGGTGTTAACTATGTAGCATATTTATTTGCTCACAATACAGGTGATGGAATATTTGGACCTAATGAAGACCAAGATATCATTAAATGCGGCAAGTATGTAGGTAATAACGCTAGTCAAGAAATAGACGTAGGATTTGAACCTCAATGGATACTTATAAAAAATACTACTGATGCTTCAAATTGGGGTATTTTTGACACTAAAAGATTTTGGTTTAATCAAAAAGGATCAGGGGATAGCAAATGGCTTGTAGCAAATTCAACTGATGTAGAAGGTGGTATAGCTAGGTTTTATCCAACTAATACTGGATTCGGTTTTACTAGTGAAAATGGTATTCACATGAATTCAAATTATGCACACTATATTTATGTGGCAATACGTAAAGGTCAACTCTCACCTCCAGAATCTGCTTCTGAAGTGTTTGATATAAATTATGCTACTACTTCAACTGGAGAAAATGCAAATTTTAGATCAACAAATCAAACTGATTTTGCTATTTACAGAAATAATAGAGATCAATCTGGATATCCAAGAATTGTTTCTAGATTAACTGGTGAAAGAAAACTCTTAACTAACGCTAATGATGCTGAATCAAATGATAGTAATACTAAGTGGGATTACAATACTGGCTTTAGAGATGGTGGTGACGGACTTGATGACTACGCATGGATGTGGAAAAGAGCACCAAAATTCTGTGATGTAGTTTGTTGGATTGGAACTTCTTCTGCAAGAACTATACAACATCATCTTGAAGTTGCTCCTGAAATGATATGGGTTCGTGCAAGAAATATAGCTGAAGATTTTACTGTTTATCATAAAGACACAGGAAATGGTAGATATTTAGAACTTAATTCAGGAGCTGGAAGATCTGGCTCTGACAGTTCGGCATGGTGGAATAGTACAACACCTACTTCTTCAGTTTTTAGTGTTGGTACTCATGGTAGAGTAAATGCTAATGGTAATTATTACATAGCTTATCTTTTTACTACACTTGCAGGTATATCTAAAGTAGGAACTTTTACAGCAACAGGAAGTGCATTAAATGTAGATTGTGGATTTTCATCAGGTGCAAAGCTTGTAATTGTCAAACGAACTGATACTTCTGGTGACTGGTATCTTTGGGATAGTACAAGAGGACTAGTTTCAGGAAATGATCCTTATCTGCTTTTAAATAGCACTTCATCAGAAACTACAAATACAGATTACATAGATCCACATCCTTCTGGGTTTACTATGACAACTCAGTTTTTTGGTTCTGGTGACTTTATCTTCTATGCAGTAGCTGCATAAATCAACTGACAAAAAGGAGAATCAACTAATGTCAGAATATCGAGAAAAAACAACAGGCGAAATTAAAACACAAGGCGAATGGAGAGCAGTTTTTAAAAATATGTCTCTTCCAAAAGTATGGGGCGTCAACGTCTGTAACGCTATGAACATTGATCCAATACTAGCATCTCCAGCTGCTACAGTTGTTTCATATCAAATAAGTGTACGTAATGGTGTAGAGCAAGACAGCAAAGGTAACTGGGTTGAGAAGTACGTAGCTCAAGACATGTTTGCTGACATTGCAGGTGGTAAAACTAAGTCTCAACAAGAAGCTGAATATCAAGCCACACTAGATGCAACTACTGCAACTAATCATCGTAGTAAACGAGATAGCAAACTAGCTGAAACAGACTGGGCTGCTATGTCGGATGTTACTATGACAGACGCTATGAAAACTTACAGACAGGCTTTACGTGATTTGCCAACGCATAGTAACTGGCCTAATTTAGAAGATGCTGACTGGCCTACAAAATCATAAGGAAAACAATCATGTCTAACGCAAGGGAATTTGCAAAAATTGCAAAAGGTGCTGTCGGACTAACAAGCAATACTGATGCTTCAAATCATGAATTTTTAAAATGGAACGGCACAGAATGGGTAAACGAGACAAAATCTCAAGCAAAAGTAGATGCTGGAAGTGAGTCTCAATTAGCAGCAATTGCGTTAGGATAATAGATGGCAGTATTTGTAAATAGATTAGCAAATGACGTAGGCACTACTGCGTCATTATTGCATTCGGATAGCACTAATAAGTGTATTTTAATTGGTTTAAATTTTTCAAACAAAACAGCGTCTTCTGTTCCTATAAATTTATTTCTTAGAAAAAACTCAGTAGATTATCATATTATTGTAGGTAAAAGAGTACCTGCAAATGAATCGGTAGAAGTTATGCAAGGAAATAAAATAGTTATGGATGCAAATGATGAACTTTATGTTAAGTCTGGTGTTGCTAGTTCTGTAGATGTTGTTGCATCATTACTACATGGAGTTGAATAATGGGAACAATTTATAAGTCTGCTACGGACACTAATATAGTAGATAAAGCCTTTCATGGCTTTAAACTAAACAAACAAGGTGACTTAAATATAGAAGTTATTACTGATGATACAGATATAGTAAAATTACCTGATGATACAATTATCGATGATAATGATTACAAACATTGGTTTTGGACAGATGATACTATTACTTATCAATGGGATACTACTACTCGTCAAGGTCATCTTTTAATGAAAATTTTATAATGGGAAGTGAATTATGGCAACATTAGTTGACTTAGGAAAACTACGATTCTACTTTGCAGGTGAGTGGAGTTCGTCTACTGAATATGAAACAAATGATATTGTTAAATATGGCGGTAACATATATGTTTATACATATTCTTTAAAAGCATCTGGACAATTACCTACAAATAATGTTTATTGGGCTTTAATGGTCGAAGGCTTTAAATTTGAAGGTGTATATAGTAATTCAACTGCATATCAAGTAGGAGATGGAGTTACACATGGTGGTAGAGTATACGTTTGTATTTTAGACAGCACAGGTAATACTCCTCCAAACGCTACTTATTGGTCTCAATTTGCAGACGGTATACAATATGAAGGAACTTATGTTAATTCAACAGCATATCAAAAGAATGATGTTGTTGTTTATGGTGGTTCTGTTTATATAGCAAAAGTAGATACAACAGGAAATGATCCTTCTAGTACTACTCATTGGGATAAATTTGTAGATGGTATTTCGCCTTCAGGTGTTTATAATGCTGCTACAGCTTATGTTTTAAATGATGTAGTTGCTTATGGAGGTAATTTATATAGAGCGTTAGGAAACACTACAGGTAACGATCCTGAAAATACAACATATTGGACAGTTCATATAGAAGGGGTTTCTTTTCAAAGTAATTATGCATCTGGTACTACTTATAATCCAGGAGATGTTGTTTATTATGGTGGTAGCCTTTATAAAAATACTACTACTAGTACAGGCAATGTACCAACAAATACTTCTTATTGGGCAGTATTTCAGAATGGAATTAATCCAAGAGGAACTTGGACAACTTCAACAGCATATGCTCCAGGAGACGTTGTAACTCATGGCGGTAGCACTTATAAGTGTTTAGTTGCTCATGCATCTACAACTCATGCTGCAGATCTTGCAAGTAACTATTGGGAAAAGTTTAATGGTGGTCTTAGGTGGCGCGGCCTTTGGGCATCAGGTTCATCTTACTTAGTAGACGATATTGTTAAATCAGGTGTAAGTTCTTATATTGTTACAGCAGATCATACTTCTACTACAGTGTCAGCAGATGTAACTTCAAATTATTTAGCATTATTTGCTGAAGGTGGTGATTATGTTATTGAAGATTCAGCTGGACATCAAGATAAAGTAGTTGGAACAACAGGAGTAACTGGAAACTATTCTTACGTATCTCCAATACACCCTGCTGGAATTGTTACTGCATCTAGTGCAACTAATGCTACATCAGGTAATCTTTATGCAGTAAACACTACATCAGCTGCATTTACATTAACTTTACCTGCTTCACCTGTTCAAGGTGATTTTATAAGAATATTAGATACAGGTGGAGATTGTGAAGTGAATAATTTAACCGTTGCCAGAAACGGACAAAGCATAGCAGGTGATGCAAGCGATTTTACAGTAGATGTAGGTCGTGCGTCAATTGCTTTAGTATATATTAACAGCTATGGATGGGGAGTCTTATAAATGGCAACTTTATCAAATTTATTACAAACTACAAGTTCAGGAGCGTCTAGCGCAACAATTTCTCATTGTATGGATCAACCTGCATTTGGAATACATGGTGGTGATTGGGATCATCACGGATCAATGGTTTATAATCATAGACTTGAGAAGCTTGGAAGAGAGTTTATGTCTAATGGTGCTAATGGTATGACTCACTATTTTAGAGGGAATAATGGTGGATCAAACGCAGCAGATGGTATATCTCAGATGAGTACTTATCACCCTCAAAGTCAACCTTCATCTAGTGAACATCGGATGCAAGGAACACATTGTAACAGTGAATTAGGGCATATGCTGTACAATGTTGCAGGACGAGGTACTTACTCATATAACTATCCCAGACATACATCAAGGGCTGCTCGAAACCTTGGATGTGTAGTAGGTAATTATAAACAAGATGTATTACTTTTTAGAGAAAATAGTAGGGCTTGGATGATGCCTAGAAATAACTGGCGTAGTCAAAAGTCGCACCAGTCGGGTTACTATGACTATCCTAGTTCTAAATTACATTGGAAATTAGACACTCAATCAGGATTTAGTACTCGTGGCGTTCCAGATGCTAGTTCTGGAACTGGAATGGGTTGTATAGGTTATAATTTAAATACAAACAAAATAGCTTATATGCGCAGAAATAATTATGAACATTATCCTGTAGTGCATTCACATACTATGAATTTAAGAGATGTTACTATAGGAAAAACTGAAAAGCCAGCATGGACTGATCATGAATGGTCTACATGGGTAAGTAAAACAGGTGCAACTATTGTTTCTGATGGTTCAACTCAACAATATAAAGGTAGTAATCAGGACGGAGAAGACAGACAGCGAGGTGTTGTTATATTATGTGACAATGATAAAGTAGTTTACTTCCAAATGATTCCACATGTAGGTGCAACTATAAGTAGATTTTCAGCTGATGCGAATCCAACAAGAGAGCTTTATTATGCTAATAACTGGACTACTAGCTATGGAATGGACAATGGTGCAGAATTTGGCTCAAGATATCAAGTAACAACAGATGGTAAATATGTACTTTGTTATTGTTCATCTTATTACTACGCTTCTGGATATTATGCAGCTATAGTTAGAGTTTCTGATGGAAAAATGACTTTTAGTCGGAGAAATGATAGTGCTGATGGTTTTCAGTTTGCAACTTTTGGTGCTGGAAATGACGTTTATTGTCTTTCATCTGTTAATTCTGATGGACAATATCACCCTACAGGTGGTATATTTAATTGTGCAGAACTAATACATCAATATGGGGATTCAGCATCTAGCGGTGACAGTACTAACATGTTTGATTTTCAGACATATTTAAGTGATCAATCTGGTCTTGATGTACAAGCCTATACTACTTGCTATCCATGTTTAATTAAAATACCATATGACAAAACAGTGTTTGAAGGAAGGATATAGTTATGAAAGTTTTATTTAGAAATAAAAAAGCTTATTCAATATTACCAGATGACTATGTCGCAGTTGATGATGAAATTGTTAAAGATGTTACTTCTGATAGCGAATGGCTAAGTCGTTGGATTTTAGATGATAATGGTGACGTAGCTGATAAGTATGAAGGTAAAACTGAACTTGAAGCATTAGCTTTAGAAAAAACAGAGCAAATTGCTGCTAATTTAACTTTAATGAAATCTAACGCTATAGTTAGAATAAAAGACGAAACAGGAAAAGCAATTTCTGCTATAGACTGGAAAATTACAAGAGCTACAGAAAGAGATGCAGTTAATGGAACTTCTACTCTAGATGATGTTTACGCAGAAAGAGAAGCTTTAAGAACAACAAGTGATGCTAGAGAAGTTGCTGTTAATGCTGCGACTACTGTAGAAGAGCTTGATAGTATTTAAATATTAAAAAATATAATAATTTCTAGGGGTTACAATACCTGACGTTAAAGAAGGGTAGCCCCTAGATATATTTAAGGTATTATTATGTATTATGATGTAGAAGAAATAAATTATGCTTTA
>Ga0115104_10038584_pt1 | contig 13768 bp, 9 predicted proteins | sample CN18umnscriptome_2_FD_89649 | JGI IMG/M metagenome (GOLD analysis project Ga0115104, IMG submission 89649) | Marine eukaryotic communities from Pacific Ocean to study complex ecological interactions - CN13ID_70_C50_10m_0.8um Metatranscriptome... | ecosystem: Environmental > Aquatic > Marine >...
CAACGTTACATGCCAGATACACTTTCTTTTGCTACTTATTAAAATATAAATTAATAGTTGAGATGAAAGTTGTGCTGCGCTTAAATGTAAAAATTTAAGCGTAGCACTGTTTTTGACAGTAATTTTTTTACTAACATTTTAAAATATGTCGGAAATTAGCAATTTAGGAAAAAATAATGTAAAAAATTTGACATCGCGTATTTTCTCAAAAATTTTATATAAAATAAATTTCAGTAAAAAAAAGGGAAATCAGCAATTATTAGGAATAGACCTTTTGAAAAATGAAATCCAAAAAGATTTATTGCTTATAAGTGTAGGGAAAATAGAAGAAACTTATATTCGAATTTTAGAAGAACGTGATCCAAAAGCGGTCATGCAAAAAACAGGAAAAATTCTTTTTCTTCGATGTTTAAAAGAATGTTGCGAAGATTTTTTGACAAAGCAATATGGTTATAAAGTCAAGGTAAATATTGGTCATTTAAAGAATTCATTATATACTAAAACCCTTTTCAAAGATATTGAGTTAATATTTCAAGTTCCTTTTTATGTCTTATTAGATCCAACGTCACCGATTTTTCGTTTAATCTATTATCCAGTTTATAATTTGGCTTCTGAAAGTTTAATTGAAGCTTTTATTGATCACATGGTAATAGAAATTAGCAATTGTGTTGTCTATTTTAGTATTGTGAAATTTTCTTCCGTTTATGCATTTCGACAAACGTTATATCGATCGAAATTTCTATCCTTACGAAATTTTGAACGCTTTAAAAATAATTTAAGTTGGCAATTAATTACAAGAATTTATGTTCAACGACCACTTGATTTATACAATAACCGTTATGAAATTTTAATATTAAGGATTAATGGAATAAATTGCCGAACAATTTATGCTAATCGCTCTAAAGAAATTACGTCTCTTAGCAATTTCTCTTTGTTAACATTAATGTTTGTGGAAGCAAAAGATTTTCTTACTAATCGTTTAGATGAGACTATTTATTTAATTAGTAAAGGAATACGTTTTACGTTGACATCAGTTTTTGGTCAAGTAATTGGTTTAGTTTGGAGAGGGGTAATAGAGGGGTTAAAAAAGTAGAGGCACTTTTTAATTCGAAAAATAAACTCGCTTAAATCACACCACGTTATGTTAATATATAATTATATTAATATTTTACTTTTATAAGAAAACAACAGTAACTTATGAACACTCTTATTGGTTACATTTTATTAATGACATTAATGTTTAGCTTAGCAGCAGGGCTGTATTATGGTTTAAAGACTATTCGATTAATCTAGTTCAAGCATCTATATAATTAAACGATTTTTTGGGTTAAGAGATTATTAAATCTTAGCCCAATTTTAATATAAAAATTTCTAGCGAAAGATTTAAAATTTGTCATTTATTAAAGATGCACAAACTTTTTGATGAAGTAAAAAAGTTGGTAATCATAGCATAGTATATCAAAATAAATAATTATGAGCTATTCAGAAGTAGGTTCGGCTATTAAATCAGATTTTACTGGGTCGAGACAGTTAAACAACATTTTCTGGGCGTTAACAGTAAGTTTAGGTGGGTTTGGTTTCTTTCTAACAGGTTTAGCAAGTTTTTTAAAAATAAACGAATTATCTTTTCTACCTCAAGGGATTGTGCTTTTATTCTATGGTACCGTTGGTTCCCTTCTGGGTATATTTATTGGGCTAACGGTTTGGTGGAATGTTGGGTCTGGTTACAATGAGTATAATAGAGACCTCCAAAGAATAAAATTATACCGTAAAGGATATCCTGGGAAAAATCGAGAATTAATTTTAACCTTTTCTTTTACAGAAGTTAAATCAATAAAAATGAGGATAAAAGAAGGTATTAATCCTAAACGGCAATTGTTATTATGTTTAACAGATAATAGAGAAATTCCGCTAACAGGTATCGACCAACAAGTAGCTTTGAATAAAATCGAAAACGATGCAATTAAAATAGCAAAGTATTTAAACGTTTTTTTAGAAACAGAGTAGTTAGGGCGAACGACGGGAATCGAACCCGCGAATGCTGGAACCACAACCCAGTGCCTTAACCACTTGGCTACGCTCGCCTATAAAAGTATAATACCATATGAAATACTTTTTTTGCTATTTAAAATGAGGGCGTTTTACCAAAAGCTTTATTAAAAATTTTCGATAGGTAATAATTTTTTATAAAAGAACATAATTAAGGTGGGTAGATTTAAAGAAAAAATATTAGTGGTTGATTGTGAGATCGATATTGGTGAGTTGTTATCACAAAGACTTACTTTTCTTGGTTATGAGGTAATATTAGCCGTAAATGGTGAAGATGCAATAAGTCTTTTTACTGAACAAAAGCCTGATTTAATTATTTTGGAAAAAATCTTACCCAAATTAGATGGTTATAATGTCTGTCGAAAAATTCGAGAGAATTCCCAAGTACCAATAATTATTTTAACAACATTAAATAAAGTTTCTGATAAAATAATAAGTCTAGATCTAGGGGTAGACGATTATGTTATAAAACCATTTTCACCAAGAGAATTAGAGTCTCGAATAAAATCATTATTACGCCGTTCCAATTTTTTTACTGAAAAATTAATAAAGAAAAAAAAAGGAATTTTACAAATTGGCAACTTATTTATTGATCAGGATTTGCATACAGTTTTTAAAGATAAGTTGGAGATAAAGCTTACTAAAACTGAGTACTCGGTATTAGAATTATTAATTGATAATGCTGGGATTCAATTGTCCCGTACAATTATTTTAGATAATGTTTGGGGATATACACCAGAGAGGTATATCGACACTAGAATAGTGGATACCCATATATCAAGACTGCGTTCAAAAATAGAAAAGATTCCCCGCAACCCAGATTTAATTTTAACCATACGAGGTATAGGTTATATGTTCCAAAGATGTAAACAATAATTTTTTTTATGTTAGTATAATCTTAAGTATATTTAAACAATCCTGATTTTATAACCCTAAACCCATTCCACCTTTCTGCATTCTAATTTTTAAAATCTAAAGTAGATCTTTCGCAATGTTTAGCATTAAAAAAAATGTCTATAATTACCTTTTACCAAATTTATTAGAAACCCAACGTATAAGTTATTGCTGGTTTCTTGAATTAGGTTTTGTTCAAGAATTAGAGAATTTTTCCGCAATTCGAGATTATCTTGATGAGTTGGAATTAAATCTATCAGCTAAATTTTATAAAATTCGTCAGCCAAAGTATTCTTTAACAGAAGCGAAACGCCGTGATGCTACTTATAGCGTTAGAATTTATACACGGGCACACCTTACCTATTTAAACAATCTAGATGATACAACAGAAAATGAGATTCTTCTTTGTGATATACCATTAATGACAAATGAAGGGACATTTTTAGTAAATGGTATTGAGAGGGTTATTATTAATCAAATAGTTCGAAGCCCAGGGATTTATTATAAAACAGATTCTGATAAACAAAATTTTCGATATTATACGGCAAGCTTAATTTCTAATCGTGGCACCTGGGTAAAATTTGAGATCGATAAAGATGATTTTATAAATGTAAAAATTGATAAGGCAAAAAAAATTTCTGCATACGTTTTTCTAAAAACGGTCGGTTTGAGTGACCGTGATATTTTTACTTACTTAGACCATCCTGAATTTTTTCAAAAAACTTTCAGTGAACAGCCAAATCTTCTCTTAGAAGATGCGTTTTTAGAATTACATAATAAATTACGTCCAGGTGAGCCTGCTACAGTTAAGGCTGGACAACAGCTTCTTTATTCGCGATTTTTTGATCCGAAAAGGTATGACTTAGGGCGTGTCGGGCGTTATAAAATTAATAAACGGTTGAATCTTGATATAAAGACTCAAGTTCGTATTCTAACATCAAAAGATGTTTTATATATAATTAATGAATTAATTAATTTTCGTCTTGCGCCGACTGTTGAAGATGATATTGATCATTTAGGTAACCGAAGAATACGATCTGTAGGGGAACTTCTCCAAAACCAAATACGAATTGGATTAAATCGTCTTGAGAGAATTGCTCAAGAAAGGATGGCGATTTGTGAACAAAAATATTTGAGAGTAAATGTTTTGGTTAATTCGAAGCCTTTAGTTTCTTCCATTAGAGAATTTTTTGGTTCAAACCCCCTTTCACAATTTATGGACCAAACAAACCCTCTAGCAGAATTAACACACAAGCGGAGATTATCCGTTTTGGGGCCTGGCGGGATTACAAGGGATCGAGCAGGGTTTGCTGTTAGAGATATTCACCCTAGCCAATACGGTAGAATCTGCCCAGTCGAAACACCAGAAGGACCAAATGCAGGATTAATTGGTTCATTATCAACATATGGTAGAGTCAATTCGTATGGTTTTGTTGAAACACCATTTTATAAAGTTGAAGAAGGGAAAGTATTGCAAAACTGTTATCCTACTTATTTAGACGCCACGGCAGAAGATAAATACCATTTAGCTGCTGGGGATGTAAAAATTGGTCTAGATAATGTAATTCAAAATAAAACTGTACCGGTTAGGTTCCGCCAAGATTTAATAACCATCCTTTCAAAAGAAGTCGATTATATAGCTGTTTCACCTATTCAAGTTGTATCCTTGGCGACCTCGCTTATTCCATTTCTAGAACATGATGATGCGAACCGAGCACTAATGGGTTCAAATATGCAAAGACAATCGGTACCATTAATGTACCCTGAAGCACCATTAATTGGTACTGGTTTAGAAGGGCAAACTGCCCGCGATTCTGGTATGACTGTTTTAAGTGCAAACTATGGAAAAGTAATTCAAATTAATTGTGGGAATATTATTGTAAAAGATAAAAAACATAGCGTTTTTAACTATAGCTTAAATAAGTATCAACGTTCAAATCAAGACACCTGCATTAATCAAAAAGCTTTTGTATCCCTAAATGAAAAAATTACCATAGGACAGGTTATTGCTGATGGGGCTGCGACTGAAGGTGGTGAATTATCTGTGGGACAAAATATAATCATTGCTTACATGCCATGGGAAGGTTATAACTACGAAGATGCATTCGTGATAAGTGAGCGTTTACTTTATGATGATTTATATACTTCCCTTCATATCGAGAAATTTGAAATTGAAATTCGCCAGACAAAGTTAGGTATTGAAGAGGTGACAAGAGACCTTCCCAATGCCAGTGAACATGCTATAAGAAGTTTGGATGAAAATGGTATTGTAAAAATTGGTACATGGGTCAATGCAGGAGATATCTTAGTAGGTAAATTAACGCCAAAAGGGGAGTCGGATTATCCGCCAGAAGGAAAATTATTACGGGCAATTTTTGGAGAAAAATCGCGCGATGTTCGAAATACCTCTTTAAAATTACCTCATGGAACTTGTGGGCGTGTATTAGATGTTAAAATTTTTTCTCGCAGTAATCGCGATGATTTACCTCCAGGAACAGAAGAAATTTTAAAAGTTTATATTGCGCAAACTCGTAGAATTCAAATTGGTGACAAAATGGCTGGCAGACACGGTAATAAAGGAATTATCTCAAAAATATTACCTCGACAAGATATGCCTTATTTGCCTGATGGGACACCAGTGGATATGATTTTAAACCCCTTAGGTGTACCATCCCGAATGAATGTTGGCCAGCTTTTTGAATGCCTTCTTGGTTTAGCTGCGGATTATTTAAATATTCGTTTTAAAATTGTACCGTTTGATGAAATGTACGGTTCAGAAGCGTCCCGGGCTTTAATTAATAAAAAACTAGAAGAAGCGGCAAATTTAACTTCAAAAAATTGGGTTTTTTCTAACCAACACCCTGGAAAGGTATTATTAAGGGACGGGAGAACAGGCCAATTTTTTGAAAATCCAATAACTGTTGGACGAGCATATATGTTAAAACTTGTTCATTTAGTAGATGATAAAATTCATGCACGTTCGACTGGGCCTTATTCATTAGTTACCCAACAACCTTTAGGGGGTCGTGCCCAACAGGGGGGACAAAGATTGGGAGAAATGGAAGTTTGGGCTCTTGAAGCTTTTGGTGCTGCTTATACATTGCAAGAACTTTTAACAATTAAATCAGATGACATGCAAGGGCGTAACGAAACGTTAAATGCAATTGTTAAAGGTTTGCCTATTCCACGGCCTGGCATTCCGGAATCATTTAAAGTTTTAGTACGGGAACTTCAAGCCTTATGCCTTGATGTTGCTACGTATAAAGTAGACATTTGTACTGAAACATTTGAATTAATGGATTATGAGATAAATTTAATGAATGAAACTCCAGAGAATTTTGAAAAATTACGATTAAATAGTGGTATGAAACTACTGGATGGTACAGGTGATTTTAATATATAGCAATTTTAGTTTATATTTTGATAAATTTAAAAAATTCGATTTTTCTTTAACTAATATTGAACTACCTTTAAAAGGGTGTTGTAAATAAATTAATAACGCTAGCAATAATTAAATTTCTTTAAATGTTTTATCTTTATGTTGCAAACAGAACGATCGTTTGATTATGTAAAAATTAATTTAGCTTCACCTTCTAGAATTCGAAGTTGGGGAAAAAGAACTCTTCCAAATGGGGAAATTGTTGGTGAGGTCACAAAACCAGAAACTATAAATTATAGAACTTTAAAACCTGAAATGGGTGGATTGTTCTGTGAACGTATATTTGGTCCAGTAAATGATTGGGAATGCCATTGTGGAAAATATAAGCGTGTTCGTTATAAAGGAATTACTTGTGAAAGATGTGGTGTTGAAGTAATAGAATCGAATGTTCGGCGACACCGAATTGGTTTTGTTGAATTAGCTTCATCTGTAACACACGTTTGGTATGTTAAAGGTAGACCGAGTAAAATTGCACTAATATTAAATCTTTCTCTGAAAGAACTGGAACAAATTGTTTATTTTAACTCGTATGTAATAGTCAACCCAGGTAAAAATAATGAACTTTCTTATAAACAATTATTAGTAGAAACTGATTGGCAAGTTTTTGATGCGACTAATACTGATATTAGTGATGTTGAAATCGCGATTGGTGCTGAAGCAATTAAAGCACTTCTTACCCAACTAGATTTGGAAGCCGAATCAAAGGAATTACGTTTTCTAATACCATCTTCTAAAGATCCTGATCGAGAAAAATTAATTAAACGTTTGCGAGTAATTGATCAATTTATAGCTTCTGGGTCTAAACCATCTTGGATGGTGCTAGATATTATTCCTGTTTTACCCCCAGATTTACGTCCAATGGTACAACTAGATGGGGGGCGCTTTGCAACTTCCGACCTTAATGATCTTTATAGGCGCGTCATAAATCGAAACAACCGTTTAGCTCGTTTACAGGAAATTATGGCGCCCGAATTAATTATTCGAAATGAAAAACGGATGTTACAAGAAGCTGTGGATGCTTTAATTGATAACGGTAAACGTGGAAGAGCTGTTTTTGGACTAAATAATCGTCCTTTAAAGTCATTATCAGATATTATTGAAGGTAAGCAAGGGCGTTTCCGGCAAAATTTATTAGGGAAACGCGTTGATTATTCAGGCCGTTCTGTTATTATTGTAGGTCCCGAATTAAAGCTTAATCAATGTGGTTTACCAAGAGAAATGGCAATTGAATTATTTCAGCCTTTTGTTATACATAGATTAATCTACGAAGGTTCGGTAAATAATATTAAAGCAGCTAAGAATATTATTCAAAATAATCAAGCTTTAGCTTGGGAAATCTTAGAACAAGTAATGACAGGCCACCCTATCCTGTTGAATAGGGCACCTACTTTACACCGTTTGGGTATTCAATCTTTTGAACCAATATTAGTGGAAGGTAGAGCTATAAAACTCCATCCTTTAGTTTGCCCTGCATTTAATGCTGATTTTGATGGGGATCAAATGGCAGTCCATATACCATTGTGTTTGGAAGCTCAATCTGAAGCTCGTATGTTAATGCTTGCCCCAAATAATTTTTTATCGCCTGCAACAGGGGATCCTATACTTACACCTAGCCAAGATATGGTTCTTGGTTGTTATTATTTAACAGCGAATAACCCAACCGAACAAATAACAAAAGATGAATACTTTTACAGTTTTGACGACGTTATTACGGCATATAAGCAATCGGTGTTAAGTCTCCATACTTTTGTATGGGTACGTTTTCATAATGAGAACAGTTACCAGGTAAAATCATTTATGGATTCAGAATTTATCGAAAAAAAAGTTGGTGAAGACAGTATATATTTAACCCCAGATTTTTTAATTAAAAGGACCAAAGAAGGGGAAATAACTCAAACGTACATAAAAACTAGTCCAGGACGTATACTCTTAAATCAATCTTTTGAATATAAATGTTAAATTTTATATTGCTAATTTAAAATGATCTTCAATAACGAGGTAGTAAACAAAAAGAAATTGCAAAAATTGATGTATTTAACCTTTCATAATTACGGGGTTATAAGATCATCATTAATTGCTGATAAAGTAAAAAATTTGACTTTTCATTATGCCACAATATCAGGTATTTCATTAAGTGTTGAAGATCTGCGTGTCCCGTTTAGGAAAAGGGGATTAATAGGATTAACAACAAATGAAATTGATATTACAGAAGAAAACTATATTAGTGGAAACATTACAACAGTTGAACGTTTTCAAAAAGTTATCGATATTTGGAATAATGCTAATAATACATTAAAGGACGATGTATTAACTTATTTTAGAGAAAGTGACCCATTGAACCCTTTGTACATCATGGCTTTTTCTGGTGCTCGTGGAAATATTTCACAAGTAAGGCAACTTGTTGGAATGAGGGGATTAATGGCAGACCCTCAAGGACAAATTATTGACTTACCTATTAAAAGTAATTTTCGTGAAGGGTTAGAAGTTACAGAATATATTATTTCTTCTTATGGAGCAAGAAAAGGGCTTGTAGATACTGCACTTCGTACAGCAGATTCTGGTTACTTGACAAGACGATTAGTTGACGTGGCACAAGATATTATTGTGCGTGAGACAGATTGTTTAACCCACGAAGGTTTATCATTAGATGATTTATTCAAAAAATATAAAACAGAGTTAACACTCGAAGATCGTTTAATTGGTCGACTTTTAGCAAAACCAATAACTATAGCAAATGAAAAAATAATAATTCCAATTAATACTGAAATTGATAAACATTTAATAAACCAGCTTATAAGTTTAAAAGTACGTGATATTACTGTACGTTCACCGTTAACTTGTGAAGCTCTAAGATCTGTTTGCAGAAATTGTTATGGTTGGCACTTATCTTATTCAAAAATAATCGATTTAGGTGAAGCTGTAGGTATATTAGCAGCACAATCAATTGGCGAACCAGGAACTCAATTAACCATGCGTACCTTTCATACTGGAGGAGTATTTTCTGGAGATTTAACAAAACAGATTCGGGCACCTTTTACAGGAACGTTAAATTTTAATTTAAAAACAAATACTTCGCTTGTTCGAACGATTCATGGAGAGAAAGGGTTTAATTTAAGGGAAGATGCAAAATTGTATCTTGAAAATAAGGCAAATACTATTTGTGCCCTAAATATTCCTCGTAGTGCTATGTTGTTAGCAAATAACAATCAAAAAATTTATTGTAACCAAGTAGTAGCAGAAATTAAAAAAGACGCAAATATTCTTTTAGAAGAAGATAGACAAGATATTTATACAGAGGTTTCTGGTGAAGTATTTTTACAAAATGTAAAGCTAGAGGAAAGTATTGATAGTCAAGGCGCAATTAAAACTATTAGTAAAACGACAGGTTTAATATGGGTTCTTTGTGGTGACTATTACTTATTACCAACTTCATCCGCAGTAAATGTGAAGATTGGGCAAAAATTTATTCCAAATACTACGCTTGTAAACCAAAAAATTATAAATAAATGTTCCGGAATTATTAACTTTAACAATTTCTCAAGTAATCGAGAAATTAATATTACACATTCATCTGTGGTAATAGAAAATGGCGTTATGTTAAATGAGGCGGGAAATTTTAATAATTTTGAACTAGTTTCTGCAAAAACAAAAAAATTATTTCAATTAACTGTTAAACAAAACGAGCTATTAAAACATGGGCAAACAATTGCATGTTTAAAAGAAGACAACTATAAAACGGAAACAGGTGGTATTATTTACTATTCTACTTCCGATCCAGGAAATAAAAAAAAGCGAAAAACTAAGAATATATTCGCAGGTTTTTTATATTGGATTCCAGAAGAAACTCATCAACTAAACTCTTCAAATATAAAGAAAATTAACATTAAAGAGGGCCATTTTGTAACCAAAGGGACACTTCTAGCACCAAATTTATATTCAAAAATAGATGGGTTTGTTAAAATTGATGACCAAAATTTGGAACTTGTAATTAAACCTGGTGAATTATACCAAATAAATTTTTCTCAAAAAACTAAGCTTCACCATAAAAATAGATTTATAAAACCAGGTGAGCTAATATTTTCAAATATTGTTGCACAAAAACTGTCTTATTTAGAATTTCTCAATTTTCAAGGATTAGATTATATACTTTTACGTCCCGTTGTAACATATGAAGTTCCCCAAGAAAAAGGCTACTATTTAAATTACCGCTTTTTTCCAAATATAAATAACCGTAATATAGCGTTTCGAACAGTTAAACGGGTTTTTTATAAGGATGGTGAGCGAGTTAAATCTTCAAATAGCATCGAACTGCTCAAAACTTTTCTTGTTTTAGATATTAGGAATGAGTATGTTAATTTAAGTCCCAAGATTGAATATACGCCTCTAACGGTTAAAGGTAGAGAAAAACAACAACATAAATTAAAATTGACTTTGTACGAAAGAATTAAAGTACATGGTTTTTCTTTAAGGGGTACAATTTTAAAAGAAAAAATTTCTTTTAAAAAAGCAGTGCAAAACAACCAATACGTAAAAGCAAGAACAATAATTGCTAAAACAAAATTGTTAACAACGGCGAATGGTATCTTAGCGGCTATCAATAAGACGAATAACACCGAGTTACTTATTTTAAAAGAAAATTTCATAAAAAAATGTAGTATTAGCAAAAATGAAGGGGTAATTTTTGTTAAAAAAGGTGACCTTGTTCGTATAGGTACATATTTAACTCTAAAAACTCGTTCTAAATATGCTGGTCAAATATTTAAAATAGAAGAACATCAAATACTTATTAGATTAGGTAGACCATATTTAATTTCTGAAGGCACAGTTTTAAGAACTTTTGCTAAATCTCTTGTAGACAAATCTGATATATTGGCTACGTTAGTTTATGAAAAACTCAAAACCGTCGATATTGTGCAGGGTTTACCCAAAATCGAAGAAATTTTAGAGGCGCGAAAGGTTAAAAATGGTTGTTTACTTGCACCTATTCCAGGGCAGATTTACTTAAAGAATAAAAAAATAGAAATCATAAGATCAACTAACGATAAATTACTTATTGATGTTGAACCTAAAATAAAAGTTAACTTTACTAATGGTAGTCATGTTAAATTTTTGGAGCCATTAACAGAAGGCCCTATTAACCCTCATGCAAAATTAGAAACTTTATTTAATTATTATCAATTAGACTACCAAGTTCATGAAGCGTGTAAAAGAAGTTTTAAACACCTTCAAATTTTTTTAGTTAATGAAGTGCAACGTACATACTTGTCACAAGGTGTACAAATTGCTGATAAGCATATTGAAATTATTATTAAGCAAATGACTTCGAAAGTTCGTGTTACTGATGGCGGGGACACAACATTACTTCCAGGTGAAATACTAGAAATTAATCAAGCAAAATTAATTACAAAGGCTGCTTTTTCTGCGGGAGAAGAGCCTCCTACATATAAACCAATGCTTTTAGGTTTAACAAAAGCTTCTTTAAATAGCGATAGTTTTATTTCTGCTGCGAGTTTTCAGGAAACAACACGTGTTTTAACTGAGGCTGCTATTGAAGGTAAAAAAGATTGGTTAAATGGGTTAAAAGAAAATGTCATAATTGGGAGATTAATACCTGCAGGGACAGGGTTTAATAATTTTGAAAACCTTAAAGAAGTTAGGAATAAAAAAACCATGGATCTTTTAATGAAAAATTCCTCAGATAATAAATTGAAAACTTACGTATTAAAAAACAGAGCAAGATAAATACGGGATTTTTATAAATTTTGAATTTTTATCTAAAATGTAGTAATTTATCAAAGGTAAGTATTTATAAAAAAAATAATAGTTTTATGGCCCGATACACAGGAGCAAAATTAAGGATTACTCGAAGGCTGGGAGATTTACCTGGATTAACTAGCAAAAAGGCAAAATCAACACAACGTCCTGGTCAACATGGTGCAACACAAAAAAAATTGACCCAATATGCAATTCGTTTAGAAGAAAAGCAAAAATTACGTTTTAACTATGGGATAAGTGAAAAACAATTGATGAATTACATCCGACAGGCTAAAAAAATTAAAGGTGCTACGGGAAATATTCTTTTGCAGTTATTAGAAATGCGACTAGACAATGTAATTTTCCGTTTAGGTATGGCACCAACTATTGCAGCAGCGAGACAAATTGTAGGCCATAAGCATATTACGGTTAATAAAACATGCGTATCAATCGCAAGTTACCAATGTAAACCAGGTGATATTGTGGCTGTTAAAGATTCTACAACTTCACAACAATTGGTTACACGGAATTTAGAGTTACCTGCATTATCAAATATTCCGCAAAATTTGGATTTTGATAAAAAATCTTTAACGGCAAAAGTTTTAGGTATTATAGACCGTGAATGGATTGCTCTAAAATTAAATGAGCTTTTTGTAATTGAGTATTATTCTCGTAAAATATAAACCACAAATACAAATTCTTCTATTCAATTTTAAATAATCACAACTAACAAGACTTTTTTTATAAAAAAGTCCACAATTATTTAGCCCATTTAAAAATTATTATGACATTAGTTACGCTCGGACAACTTTTGGACGCCGGAGTACATTTTGGACATCAATCAAGTCGATGGAACCCAAAAATGTTTCCTTATATTTACACGGAACAAAATGGTATACATGTAATAGACCTCGTACAAACTGCACGATTATTAACACATGCTTCTAATTATGTAAAAAAAGCATCAAAAGAAGGGAAACAATTTCTCTTTATTGGTACAAAAAGACAAGCCGCCAATATTATGTCTGAGGAAGCGAAAAGGTGTGGTGCTAATTATATAAACCACCGTTGGCTTGGTGGTACACTTACAAACTGGTCTACAGTTCAAGGTCGGGTTGGATATCTTAAAGAATTAAATAAAAAAGAAGAAAGTGGTGAACTTGATTTGCTGCCAAAAAAAGAAGCCGCTTTATTACGCCGAGAGCGTGAAAAGTTAGATCAGAATCTTGGTGGTTTAATAGGTATGTCGCAAATTCCCGATATTGCAATTGTTGTAGATCCAAAACGTGAAGCTACTGCCATTGCTGAATGTAAAAAACTTGGCATTACTATTATCTCTATTTTAGATACAAATTGTGATCCCAATGTCGTTGATATACCGATACCAGCAAATGACGATGCTGTTCGTTCTATAAAACTTGTCATTTCTACATTATCAAATGCCGTTATAAGCGGGAGAAATCCAATTATGGAATAGTCCTTAAGTTTTTCCATATTTAGGGAATACCTTAAAAATAGAATGCTATGGTTCATAATTAGTTGTTTCTCTTAAAATTTTATACAAGAAACCTGTACTTTCATAGGATCTTTGTTTACTTGTATTGGCAAAAAAAATTACCCTTAAGTTGCCAC
>Ga0115104_10638968_pt1 | contig 13768 bp, 2 predicted proteins | sample CN18umnscriptome_2_FD_89649 | JGI IMG/M metagenome (GOLD analysis project Ga0115104, IMG submission 89649) | Marine eukaryotic communities from Pacific Ocean to study complex ecological interactions - CN13ID_70_C50_10m_0.8um Metatranscriptome... | ecosystem: Environmental > Aquatic > Marine >...
ATTTCGGATCTTGAACAAGAAGCTGAGGTAAACTCAGCGAACATCCCCTGATTAAACTGATATCTCTTCATTGTTAAAAGATGATTTACAAAAAATCATCAACAACATGTCTTCTTTATATCAGTTTACTGGTAGCCGGGGCCTTCGGTGCAGGAACAGGGCAAAACTGCTGGGACACGCACGAAGGTGCCAGCGCGGTGTTCAACATGATTGAGGGTGGGCCGAGGACAGAAAGCAACCCTGACACCTTTTACTTTGGCGACTATCTAGACGATGTCTACCAGTGTGCAGAAGCTTGCCGAACCGAACCCAACTGTGTGGCATGGACTTTGTATTTACCAACGTATGCTGATATAAATTGGGCAGGTCAATGCTATGGCAGGAGCCATTCTAATGGGAAGATAATCATTGAAGACGAAGTCGTATCTGGTGTTTTCAGAGAATGCTCAAGTGATGTCAACTGCGACTTTGAGAGCAATTTTTGCCATTGGAAAAACGATGTCCGTGATGATCAATTTGACTGGACTCGCACCAGACTGGAAACCACTAGCACCAACACCGGACCAAGCGGGGATCACTCTACCGCCGATCACAGTGGATCCTACATGTTTATCGAAGCATCCGGAAGGCAGCAAGGAGACACAGCTGTGATACGATCAACTCAAATCGAATGGAGTGATAGTACAGAAATGTGCCTTCGATTTTGGTACAACATGCACGGCACCGACATCAACACCCTCTCCGTGGACATGAAACACACCACTCCTTCCAGTGAGGCCACAAACCTATGGTCAATGTCGGGAAATCAGAGCCCAGACTGGTTGGAAGCTCAGATTGAAATAACAAAACAGCATTTATCCCCGTTCGAACTCACCATCTCAGCAAATGTAGGAAGCAGTTACAAAGGAGATATTGCCATCGATGACATCACTTTAACACTGATGTCATGTACAGCGCAATCACAAATGCAATTCTCGTGTACGGCCGAGCGGACCATGTACAGCATACATGCTCATGGAGGATGTCCCGAACGATTCATGATGTGTCACCTGAACGACAATAATGAATGGGTCGATTTTATGGAGGCGAAATGTGGAGAAGGAGAAGCATTCAGTGATGACCAGATCAAATGTGTACCAAAATCTGCAATTGAAGCATGCAGTAATGATGGTGGTTGTGTGATACCATGCACCAATGGAGGTGAATGCAAGGAAGGGAAGTGTGTATGTCCTCCAGGAAGATATTATGGTGCTGGCTGCGAGTACATTGGTTATCCAACCACACCAGTTTACGACCTGGATCTTGGATCCCACATTAATGGGAGAATGTGCTCTATGTTTGGACCTGGCAACGTCATGACATTCGATGGTGTCATGTATGATTTCCCTGGAGTTTGTCAATATGAAATGATGAGCACCGTAGATTACAGCTCTTTCAAGGTTTTTGTCCGTAAGAATCCTGCCTGTGTAAACGGTGAAAATTACGATTACAATGTCGAGAAATGCAATCAAGAAGTTACGATTCATTGTATGGCGTCTGTTGCAGTTGTACGAATTAGCGGATCTTCTGTGTATAAGGATGAAAATAAAGTGGAGTTGCCATATGATAACCAGGGTCTTCAAGTGACACATATCAGTCCATACATCATCTTCTCATTCGGCGAACTTATTGTCCGTTACGACACATATTCGTCACAAGTCGACATCATTTTCACAGGAACTTTGTATTATAATAAAGTTAAAGGACTTTGTGGTAATTTCAACGGGGTCGCTGATGACGATCTGTTATCCAGACTCAGTGACGGAAGTGAAGAACAACAAACTGATAATGGTGAGCAAAGCACTACGAATTATGGGATCGCGCCCAAAACATGGATCATCCGTGACGAGCATGAAGTGTGTCATGACAGTGAAGTGGTGCATCGTCCAACAGAAGAGTGCTTGCATAGAGAGGGGGTGAAAGCTGTGTGCAACGCGCTATGGGTATACTTTAGTAACTGCCGTGAAGCTGTAAATCCAAGTCATTTCTTTGAGTACTGCAAACGGGAACTTTGCCTGTGCAACTATGAGGAAAACTTAAACTGCGAATGTAACATTCTGACCGTGTACTCGAGGAAATGTGCGTTGCATGGCGGCACTCCAACAAGCTGGAGAAACTTGAATCGCTGCAGTCGTCAATGTCCTGCAAATCTTGAATGGGCGGAATGCGGAAAAGAATCCATGCCATCATGCTCAAAACATAATCTTATCATTCAACAACCCTGCTTCGATAGATGTCAATGTCCAGAAGGCAAACTATCTTACAATGGTAGATGCCTCTCTCCCGAAGAATGTCCATGTGTGCACGATGGCAAGGAGTACCTTCCTGGAGCACCTGCAAATTTGGCAAGATGTGAAATCGGAACTTGCTCAAGCGGGAATTGGATACGAACCAAGCGTGTGGACTGCTTCGAATACGCCATGATGTTCGGTTACACGCACATCAAGACGTTCGATGATAAATACTACGATTACCATGGGAAATGCCAGTACGTGTTTGCAAGGGATTGCGTGGATCATACTTTCACCATTTACATGCAAAACAGTGACTGTGGTCTCGATGCTAATGTAGCCTGCCTTAAATCACTGGATCTCGAAATTCGGATGAGTGGTCAAACCCATATTTATAGACTGATCAATGGGGAAACAATAAATGTTAGAGGTTATGATATTGAACTGCCCTACAGCGTAGGTGGACTCTCAATAAAACGACTTTCTAGTCTTTGGATACATGTCATATATGTTAACGAGATTAACAGAGAGAAAATGGAGATATTTTGGGATGGATATATGATAGCATTTGTTAAGCTACCTCACTCATATCAAGGAAAAATATGTGGGTTGGCTGGGAATTTCGATGGAAATGCTGGCAATGATTTTAGATCACCCTACGGAATTCAGCAAGCTACTGCTCAAGCTTTCGGTCACTCGTGGCAGATGTCATCTTCCGATCAGGAATGTGCACATCACTCCTCACATGTACCCCGCCCGTGTGAACTTCATGTTGAAAGAGAGAACCAAGCTGTAGAGTACTGCAGCATTCTTCTCGATGCGAACGGTGTATTCGGCGATTGTCATCATTTAATCCATCCCAATGAGATGTATGAAAACTGTTTGTTTCAATCATGTGAATGCAAAAGCTCCAATGACCGAGAATGCGTCTGCAAGATATTAACAGTGTATGCGTTCCAATGTGGTCTGGAAGGAGTTGAGAGATTAGAATGGAGACAACAAGCTCAATGCGAAATGACGTGTGATCCTGGCCAAGAATACCAAGCTTGTGGCCAGTCATGTGGACGGACTTGCCGGTCATTAGGAGATGACACTGAAGAACTGTGTACACAAGAATGCATTGAAGGATGTAACTGCCCAGCAAACACATATCTCAATGATGATGGTACATGTGTCCAGGAAAGAGATTGTAGGTGCCATCATAGGGGTTTATGGTACGACTCTTCCAGTGCGTACACAATTAACGGAGTCTTATGTATGTGCACAAACGGAAAGATGGTTTGCAACGGAGAGTCGTCTGTGGCTTTGACAATGTGTCCAGACCATATGAGTTATTACAACTGCAGTGCTCCAGGCGCCCAACCAGAACTCGGAGCAAAATGCATCAAAACTTGTGAAAACAAGCATATGTTCCACTGCCCTGAAACCACTGTATGCGAGTCAGGATGCACTTGTCCTTATGGTAAAGTGATGTATAATGGTACATGTGTAGATGAGGTTGAATGTCCTTGTTATCACAATGATATGGAATTCCCAAACCAAATGACGCATCGTATGGACTGCAACGACTGTACCTGCCAGCAAGGAGCTTGGCAATGCACAGATAACCCGTGCACAGGGGAGTGCTCAGTTTTTGGTGAATCTCATTTTAAGACATTTGACGGAAAACTTTTTGACTACACTGGAGATTGCGAATACGTTCTTGTCACTGATGCATGTGAAAACTCGGTAGATGGTTCTCACAATATTAATTTCATGGTTACCTACAAATCAAACCTGTGCCAAACACTTGGATACACATGCAGTAGATCTGTTTCAATCATTCTTGGAAGAAACGAAATAGTCCTTATGCAGGACTATGACATACAAGAACTTTCCCTTGCCAATACTCATGCTAATGGAATCGATGTTCAATATGAAATCTCTCACCATGGGTTCTTTACCGTTATTGAATCTGTGATTGGAGTCACTGTGTTTTGGGATGGAAAAACAAGAATTTACATTCAGTTAGATCCTGTTCACAATGGAAAAGTGTGTGGTATGTGCGGAAACTACAACTTTGACCAAAACGATGACTTCAGACTGCGCAGTTTTGGATTGACGCAATCTCCCATCACTTTTGGTGACGACTGGAATTTGATAGAATCATGCTCAAACACATACTTTAATCGTAGTGATGATATGTGCACCCACCATCCGATTCGTAAATCATGGGCCATCCGTCAATGCGCCATCATCGAAGGCGAAGCATTCGCTGAATGTCGTAGACATGTTGACCATACACCATACTACGAGTTCTGTATTGCTGATACATGTAGTTGTGAAGCTGGTGCCGACTGTGAATGTTTCTGCACATCCATCGCGGCATATGCACATGAATGCAACAGAGCTGGTATCCATGTAGAATGGAGAAGTCCAAATGTTTGCCCCACCATGTGCGAGCAGTACAACAAGAACGATACGTGTGAATGGAGGTACCAGCCTTGTGGGACTTCCTGTCCTGATACATGTTGTGATAGGAATAATGATGATTGTCAATTGCCTTGTTTGGAAGGGTGCTTTCCGATCTGCCAAGAAGGCTACGTGTTCAGCCCGGAATTGAACACTTGCATATCTGAAGACATCTGCCCTCAATGCCCTGTTGGAACCACAACAATAGTGACTTCCACCAGTACGGCTGTGTATACAACCACCAAATACGTTACTACCGAAAACGTAACAATTATTGCAACTAGTGCTGTTTCTACAACTACTACACCACCTACTGGAACCGGTACAACAACTGCTACTGGTGCTCCTCAAACAACCACTGGTGCAACAACAACCCCTCCTGGCGTTTCCCTAACAGCTACTGGTACAACAACAACCCCTCCTGGCGTCTCCCAAACAACTACTGGTACAACAACAACCCCTTCTGGTATCTCCCAAACAACTACTGGTACAACAACAACTCCTTCTGGCGTCTCCCTAACAGCTACTGGTACAACAACAACTCCTCCTGGCGTCTCCCAAACAACTACTGGTGCCCTAACAACAGCTACTGGTGCTATATCAACAGCTTCAGGTGTCATAACAACAGCTACTGGCATCCCTCTAACAACAGTTACTGGTGCTCCTCTCACAACAGCAGGTACCGGTGTTCCTCGAACAACTACTGCCCCTCTAACAACAGCTACTGGTGCCATAACAACAGCTTCTGGTGTCATAACAACAGCTACTGGTATTCCACTAACAACAGCTACTGGCGCTCCTCTGACAACGGTTACTAGCATCCCCCTCACAACAGCTACTGGTACCCCGATAACAACAACAACTGGTGCCCTAACAACAGGTACTGGTGTTCCTCTAACAACCACTGGTGCAACAACAACTCCTCCTGGCGTCTCCCTAACAGCTACTGGTACAACAACAACCCCTTCTGGCGTCTCCCTAACAGCTACTGGTACAACAACAACCCCTCCTGGCGTCTCCCTAACAGCTACTGGTACAACAACAACCCCTTCTGGCGTCTCCCTAACAGCTACTGGTACAACAACAACCCCTCCTGGCGTCTCCCAAACAGCTACTGGTACAACAACAACCCCTCCTGGCGTCTCCCTAACAGCTACTGGTACAACAACAACCCCTTCTGGTATCTCCCAAACAACTACTGGTACAACAACTACTCGTTTTCCTGGTACAGCAACAACTGGTCCTTTAACAACTCTTGGTACAACTATAATAGTTACAACACCACTGGGAACAACTGTCACTACTTCAAAACCTGGTACAATTGCAACTGGTACACCCGGTACAACTGGGACACCCGGTATAACTACAGCCACGACAACCGGTACTACTGGGACACCCGGTATAACTACAGCCACGACACCCGGTACAACTGGGACACCCGGTATAACTACAGCCACGACAACCGGTACTACTGGAACACCAGGTATAACTACAGCCACGACAACCGGTACTACTGGGACACCCGGTATAACTACAGCCACGACAACCGGTACTACTGGAATAACCACTGCTACAACTGCTGGCACAACTACAGCTGGAACAACAGGAACAACTACTCCAGGACCATGTCCTGATTACTGCGTTTTCGATCTGGACCCACAAAGAAATGTAAACCGTCGATGGTATCAACATCTTATAGCACCAACATGTTCTGGTACGGACCATCAGGGTCAGGATTGGGTTCTTTCCAACAACGACGAAGTATCCGGTGTACACTGCAACGTTGGCAAGTTTCTCATCCCAGGAAACTCTACTGTTACAGTAACGGAGTGGGACGGAGAAATTGGTGGCACATTAGAGGTGTACGCCCAAGACATAGAAATAGATGGCACACTTTCGGCAACTGGTAGTGGTCTTAAAGGCAAACTTCCAAACACAGGATGCAACGAGACGCTGTCTGGATACCGGGGATCTGGTTATCGGGGATGTAAAAATGTAACAAGGAGCGGTAAAACGTGCCAAGCTTGGCATTCTCTACCAATTAACTACGACTACCAACCTGAAGATTATCCAAACGATGGTCTTGTAAGCAACTTTTGCCGTAACCCTGACAGAGATACCACTATTTGGTGTTATACCACAGATGGTGGTGGCGATTATGAATTCTGTGATCCTGTTGCAAATAGTGTTGATCCAGCTACCCAGCAAGCTAACTCGAATTGTGCTGACGCTAGTGGGTATTCAGGATACTTGGCGGATGGTGTTGGTAGGCCAGGTGGCGGTGGTGGATATGCCGAATATGGCGGGATCTGCCAATCGGACAACACGACTCAATGTGGTCCAGGAGGATATACTTTTGGCGAGCCACAACTCACTCACTTGTGTATGGGAACAGGAGGTGGAAGTGGAGCTGGCAGTGGTGATCAAACTGATCCAGCTGGTGGAAGAGGTGGAAATGGAGGTGGAGCCATCAAATTATACTCTTACAACGACGTCCTAATCCGAGGTACAGTAGAAGCGGATGGGGAAGATGGTGAAGGTGATGTCGGAGTAAGTTGTGGAGAGTGCCCAGCAGTATGCAGCGACACCGACTGTACTTCCCTGTCCAGCAGTGAATGCTTCGACCATGATTCAGGACCAGGCGGTGGCGGAAGTGGCGGTAGCGTGCACATCACAGGGAATATGGTGACCATACAAGAGAATGGTTCATTAACAACAAGCGGAGGCAATGGAGGAGCTGGAAGTTATGCTACTGGATGCGGTGGTAAAGGTGGAAGAGGGCGTACAAGAATAAACTACTGGAAGCTTGTTGGTGATGTTGATGATTTCGCATCCCTCAGCATTGTTAAATTTACCAATGGAATTGAATGGGATGCAGGATGCTGGAACTATGATTGCACCCATGAGATTAACCAATGTCCGACAGTAAAAGTAACGAGCAAGTCAGAAGAATGCAGTGCGGCACAGCAATGTTCCATGTATGAAGAATCAAGACTTGTTACTTACAGTGATCCCAGCTTGGATCCAGATGAGTGCTGTGCGGAGTACGAGTGTGTCTGCCTTCCAAAAGAACATCTTGAGGATAATGAAATATGCTCTGAGCAAGCCAGCAACATGACATGTGGTACCAACGAAAAAGTTGTCGAAGACGGATTTTTACCAAACACCGAAGACTGCTGTATTAACTACGAGTGCGAGTGCCGCGATGATTTGCAAGACGTATGTTCACAGTGGTACGACTTCGAATGCGAATGGTACGAAAGGAAAGACCCCCTTCCATCTGAGGATTGCTGTCCTAGATTTCAGTGCCAAGCGGTTTGCGTCGACTCAGAGGGAAATCCAATTAACGAATCAGCTTCTTACGAGTACGACGGCCAATGTTGTCGTAAGATTTGCATTACCGATGATGGCCCACCAAGGCTGGAAGAGAGCTGCTCTACGTATAACTGTGATTACTCATGTCCAACCCATTTCAAGCCAGATATGTCAGATGAAACAATTTACCCAGAAAGTTGTTGCAAACAGTATGACTGCATATGTGATGATACAACTTGCAACAATAATTTTACGTGTGAGAATGGCACCACCAGAAAGATTAATGTAACAGCTGATGGAGTCAATATCTGCTGTAATAGCTACTATTGCGAATGCCCGACAACATGCTTGGTGACCATAGAAGGCACAGAGATGGAAGTAGGGATCGGTCACTCATGGACTGTAGAATGCACGCCATTTATATGTGAAGTAAACGATGCAGGTTGTGCCGAACTAGTTCAGTACGATCCAGAAACTTGCGATGACGGTTCGGGAGTAGATTGCTACGATGATCCTCATTACAACATAACAACTATCCCTGGTGATTGCTGCGACACGTACGAATGCGAATGCATCTACTACATCGAAGATGGTGTCAACTATGAGGTTGGAGACGAAATCATTGACGACGAAGATCCTTGCAGCAAGCAGAAGGTGGTGCTCGGTGGTACCGGATTGTGTCCCGAGGCAGTGGAGGTCAACACTCCTTGCCCACCGGAAGATAACACAACTTGCGGGGATGGTTACCAATGGACACAAGTGAATGTCACTGACTGTTGTCCTGTTTACGAATGTGTGTGTATAGCCTGCTTCTACAATAATCAAACTTATAGTCCGGGTACAGGATTCACTGATGAGGACACATGTACACAGATAACGTGCACTCATAAAAGACAAGACGATGGATGTTTCGCCATTGAAACTGAAGCACCGGTTTGTGTTGACGACACCGGCCTGCACACATTCACTTTAGAAGTCGGTGGAAGTATTCGCCCTAACTCTTGCAAGAACATCACCTGTGTCCAACATGAGAACTGCACACATGAACTGGTGGAAGACGTCGTCACATGCCCTCCTTACGACAGTAGCACTGATGATGATTGTTACGATTACGAGAATCAAACTTTGATTGAAAACCCGCTTCAGGATTGCTGCCCGAAAACCAACAAAGTATGCAAAACCGACTTTGATTGCTGCGGTCCGGACTACGTATCGTACGCGGAGTTACTTGCTAGTCTTGAAGCCGCTGAAGTAATCTCCAACCTGACTTCGGATCATGAATGCTGTCCGAAACATTCGAAAACCTGTCCAACCAACGTGGAAAACCACCCCGAGTGCCAGCAATACATAGAGGATTGTGAAGCAGGCTTCCGCCCAGAATACAACGGTACCAAAGTTGGATGCTGTCCAGTGTGGGGATGCGTTTGCGATCAGACCTACTGTCCCGAGCGTGAAGCTTGCTTGGCTCCAATGGAGGAGAACATAGTTGAATCAAACGACACTTGCTGCACCATTTACGAATGCAAATGTCCACCCGACCCCAACCCGGATCTTGTTTGCCATCCTCTGCAGGAATTACAAAACGTGACGGTTTGCGAGTTTAACCAGTGCGGGTGTCCTGCAACCAGCGTTTGTCCTCCGAGCAACTCGACGACCTTGTGTTTAGGGACACCGAACTGCCAGGTTACCGTCCACGAGGAATTGTGCGGATGTGTGTTGAACTCAACCTGCGAAAACGGTCCGGAAGTGTGTCCGGGTGAGCCGATATGTGATGCCGAGTGTGAATACCTGGAAACTGGCCCTGGTGTGCCAATAATCATAGGCGAGTGCACTTCCCTGTGTCCAGTGTACGAGTGCAAACCAACACCATGCATGACACCACCTGGCTACCAAAACGTTACTTGCGAAGACTATGAGAAAAAGGCGTATGAATACTCGGCAGGCGACCTTAATGAGTGTTGTCCTATGGAGACTTGTGTGTGCAAGCCCGCAGATGAACTTGATTGTCCTGAGACTCCTGAAGTATGTTCACTGCAGACACACAACACTGCGTTCGTCAACTGCTGCGCAACGCACGATGTTGTATGCAAACAGGAAAGCTGCCCCACTGTCACTTGTCAACCTGGGTATAAAAAGAATTACCCGGATGGTGAATTCTTTTCCGACCTGCCTGAGTACAATTGTACAGATGACGTTAAGTGCTGTCCTTATCAGGAATGCATTTGTGATGTATGCTTTTACAATGGCTTCCCGAAGACACTCGGTTCAAGGTGGCTGGATCTTGAAGATGCATGCATCATGCATACATGTACAAATAACCGATCTGCGGAAAACGACTGTTACATCATTGAATCGATGGAAAGCCAGTGCATGTACAACGGTCAGTATTATCCATTTGGTTCTACGATAGACGACCCCATGTTCCCATGCCAAGAGTTGAAATGTGTAAAAGAAAACACAACCACAGGAGACTGTCAAGTTACCTTTAAGTACGTGAACAAAGAATGCTCTCAAGCTCCACAATGCAACGATTATTACAAAGCGAAGGCGTACCATGACATCAATGACTGTTGCCCTACATATGAGTGCGTTTGCTTGGAATGCGGTGACGAGTACAACGGCCCCGGTCCCTTCAGAGATGTAGAATGGTACGAAAAAGTAGTCAATTTAACACTTGATGAGAATCCGAACCAAGCATGCTGCCCCCTCACTGAAATTGTATGCGATGACGAAAAACTTCATCTGTGTCCTGCTAACAACATGACGTGTCTTCCCGGCCAGTACCTCGTCCATAAAGAAACCGATCACCCTTGCTGCCCCGAAGCCGAGTGCGTATGTCACGACTGCTGCATTTCCGACATGGACCATGTGTTGCTGTGCCAGGAGGTTGTCACCGTGCCACCGGAACGCAACCCGAACCATCACTGCTGCGTGGAAGAAGAAATCATCTGTATACCAGACAACGGCACTTGCTGCGAGGACATGATGCCCATCTGCTCCGAGTTTGAGGTCGCCGTGCAAACAGCGTTCATGGATGATCGCACAGGGGGCTGCTGCCCGTACTTCGAGTGCCAATGCAGCGGTAACTGCTCGGAGAGTTACATTGAGAGAAGCGAGATCGAAGCGAGTCTGCTGGAAGGTCAGATGTTGATTCAAGTTGACGAGGAGGAATCGTGCTGCCCCGTGTACCAGGTCGTCTGCAAAGATAAATCTCTTCTGGAAAACGACTGTCAGATGTATGATATCCAGTGTGAACTGCCTTTTATCAGAACACGCAGTGACGAAGACGTAGGATGTTGCGGTAACTACTTCTGCAAGTGCGACAATCAACTGTGCGAAGTTCCTGTGTGTCTGTCTCCAAAGTTACCTGTAAGCATCGGTTATGATGACGCCGGCTGCTGTAACGTGTACGAATGCCAGTGCCCACTGGACAACACTCCGGATCCTGTCTGCGAGGACTATCAGGTGATCGGCTTCACAGACACAGCTTGTCCAACCAAGTACTGCAGATGCCCGCAGGACTACGAATGCAACTTGGACGGTCTTGAAATGTGCAGCCAAAAACCTGGATGCATCAGAGAAGTGCTTGAACGAAACGCATGTGGATGCTCTATTAATGCAACATGCAGTAGAGACGACAGCCTGTGTCCTGCCATCCCCGACTGCGGTGCTTGCTTCGAAGCCACGGAAATTCAAAACGATGCGATGCCAATCGGTGAGTGCGATTCAACTTGCCCCAGCTACACCTGTGTCCGACGTGATTGCAATGTTACAAACGATCTGGTGTCCACTTGCGCGTTTGAGAAGGTGGTGTCAGAACCCGTGGATTCGGATGCTTGCTGCTATACCTCTGAGTTGATTTGCGTTTACGACGAGTGCCCTTCGATTACTTGTGAGGATTGGGAGGAAGCCGAGTATCTTGATGAGTACCATGACGCTGAGTACGGTTGCTCCAAGGAGGCACCGTGTTGCAGAAAACAGCAATGTGTTTGCAACGTCTGCAGAGCGAACGGCACAACTTACGAACTGTTTGAAACCTGGAGAGATCCTGAGGACCAGTGCATACGCTACCAATGTTTGAACACTCGGAATGGCCAGGACGGTTGCTACACCATCAACACAGTCAGCCCAACATGCGAGTACAACGACCAGGAGATTCCGGTGGGATACGTGATGTCGAACCCCACCAACCCTTGCGTCACTTTGGAGTGCGTCGAAAACAAACATGACGACGGCTCATGCACTTACAACTTTAATAGAATCGATCTTGCACCAACTTGCACGTTCAACATTGACTGCGAGCCGTTTGAGATGGTAACATCCGTGCAACAGGCTGGCCAGTGCTGCCCTGATTTATCTTGTGTGTGCATGCCTTGCTACTCCGGATACCCCGGATACGGCCTTGAACGTGACTTGGAGTGGTACGAAACTAGCAGAAATGCGACCCTGGAAGAGAACCCTGCTCAAGACTGCTGCCCTCTTATACAAATCATCTGCGATGAAAGTAAGGTTCATATGTGCGAGCAAGCCAACTTCACCTGCGGGTACGGATACAGGAAAGTGAGAACGAATGATGATAACGAATGCTGTCCAGAGTTCACTTGTGAGTGCTTAGAGTGTCCTGAATACATACCGCTGAGCTCTGACAATCTGGCCACGTGTGAGATGATTGTGGAGAAAACAGAGGACGAGAATCCTATCCAGCTGTGCTGCCCTGAACAGAAGGTTGTATGTCAGGATATCGACCAATGCTGTTCAGTGACCTTGTGCCCCGAAGGTTCAAAACTGTTCAGGACAGATTCAATGGACGGCTGTTGCCCCGAGTACGTCTGTGAGTGTGTGCCTTCAAACGAGATACTGACGGTATGTTCGATGGCTAATATGACTTGCGAGGTCGGCTACAGAAGGGAACGAACTAACCCAATTGATGAATGCTGCCCAGTCTACTCTTGCGTCTGTGAATCATGTGTTGTCGATGAAATGGCTTATCCGGTTGGATTCAGTTGGGCCGATGATGTTAACCATTGCTATGTGCAAGAATGCACTCAGGAAACAGTTGGTGTTTGCCCCTCAATTAACACACGACCCAAGTATCAATGTGAAGAATTCAATGAAGATGAGTGTCTAGCGGCTGATGGACAGGTTTCCTTCCAAAATGGAACTGACGGCTGCTGCAAGATATGTAGGAGATGTGACCCGGTAGACCGCAATAGGACTCTTACATTCACCAAAGTAATACCTGCACCATCCGCAAGATTTCGAAGAGAAGTGGGACAAAATGTTACCTGTACTGCTATCACTGAAGTAAACGTACCATATTGCGATGGACCTTGCATCACCCAATCCCATTATAACCCAGAGGACATTCATTTCAGGACACAATGTAAATGCTGCAAACCACAAAACTACCAAGTTCGTACTGTTGAAACCACTTGCGAAGATAATACCATGGAAACCTTTGAATACGATTTTGCAACTGATTGCAAATGCCTCAGTACCGAGTGTGTTGTTGGTTCAACTGATGAGCCTTAATGATTCCACAACATCATGCTGATAAATCTTTGAAAAAAGAACACACTCCTCTCGTAACTTTGATCTTTCGTATTTGGCGTCCTTCAGTTGAAGTGCAGCGCGGATCTACGATTGCGAGTAAAACTCGCGAGAAAGGTGTATTATCGCCTTGATACTATATCTACTGAATAACTGATATCGAAACCACTTCAATTTTCTTA